>TARA_R110001592_G_scaffold150202_4_pt1 | contig 18427 bp, 18 predicted proteins | sample TARA_R110001592 | Tara Oceans TARA_R110001592 (sample SAMEA4398387) | marine metagenome | biome: Polar Biome; feature: [SRF] surface water layer (ENVO:00010504); material: water (ENVO:00002006), including particulate matter (ENVO:01000060) such as... | depth 5 m | reverse complement strand
CACATCTTTTTTCTAGCGCTATTACTGTTAATTTCAAGGCATCAATAACAGTTAATAAACTAGTAATATAATAACCAGCAAATGAACAAAAGGGAACAGCAATTATAAAAATTGCATAAATAATGGTCTTTGACATAAGTCACTTTTAATATTTCTTTTTAATAAAATAAGTAAAATTAGCAATAAAAACTTTAGTTTAATCTATTTTTAATAATTTGTTTATATTATTTTGATTCGATTTTTTTATAAGTTATATTTACCGTTAGGGCCAGGGGGGGTCGTCCCAAAATCAATCCATCTATTGTGATATATTTTAAAGTAACTAGGCTTAATAAAAAGTATATATAGGTAATATATTTTTAGATCCAATATACCTTTAACCTACTTTTCATTAAAAAGGGGCAAAATATAAAATAAATATTATACTTTATTTTAAATTCTTTTCTTTATAGAGGCCATAAAGTTGTATAAAATAATTTATAAAAACAAACTAGAATAAGTTTTTCTTTATTCTATAAATAAATCTATTAATTATATCATAATTTTTATAAGACTTATTTAAAGGAGTATAAAGTTTACATTTCTATACGATAAATAAAAAAAGTGAAAATAAAGGTTATACTTTACTAGCTTACATTTAATAAAATAGTTTTTATTTTTAATTAAGGGGCAAAATATATAAAATGCACTCGATAGGACTTGAACCTATAACATACAGCTTAGAAGGCTACCACTCTATCCAATTGAGTTACGAATGCGTATTAGCTATTAAGGGTAATTTATATTTCATAAAATATCTTATTATATACTAAGCTTATATAAATCTTAGTAAACATCAATTTGTGTTCTAAAAATATTCCTTTGTGGGTAATCACTATATTTAATTACTACAAAGTGCTATATATTAAGAATAATAACTAATATATAGCAATTAAATTCATAAATTATAGAATATTAGGTTATAATATTCTATAATTTAATAGAATTTTTATTTGTCAGCTACAAATAATCTAGGGATTTCGTCAAAAGTATGAAAGGCTGGAGGAGAGTCCACCATCCACTCTAATGTAGAACTTGTATTATCATGAGATAATGTTTCCCAAGGATCTGCAGGACAAGGTTTACCAGAAGTTAAAGTTAAGTATATAATTACAAAGAATAACAGGATAGCTACCGTTGTAAAATAAGATCCAAATGAAGCAACATAATTCCATCCAGCATAAGCATCAGGATAATCAGGGATACGACGAGGCATACCAGCTAAACCTAAGAAATGCATTGGGAAGAAAGTAAGATTTACTCCAATGAATGTTAACCAAAAATGAAGTTGACCTAATAATTCAGGGTATTGGTATCCAGAAATTTTACCGATCCAATAGTAGAAACCAGCAAAAATAGCAAATACTGCACCCATAGAAAGAACATAATGGAAGTGTGCTACCACGTAATAAGTCAATATTTACATGCTTCCATCTTAATTTTCTTAAGTATATCTTAACTATATATATATAAAGAAAATTTTTAATCAAAAAGACTTTCATCTTTTCACGGACTATGTCATAACTAAAAATACCCTGTTTATATTATTTTAATAATTATTTTAATTATTATTATAATTATTATTAAAACACATAAATTGTATAAATAGTTGTTCGCGTGTAGTCTCTGAGGAGCCCCCTAAAGGTTTCCTGCAAATTATCCATTATTATACTATTCGTTCTCACGTCTTTAATCCTTTTTCTATTTATATTACTATTATAGTTTGACTATACTTTGATTATAGTTTGATTATAAATAAAAAATACATTAAATTTTAGTCTTTAGGAGTTTCTTGCATATAGCGAACTTTATCCACGACACTTATTATTATATTTTATAAAAAAGTGATGCAAAAGTATTAAATTGAATTCTTTTTTCACCCTTTAGTTTATCTTGACAAAAATCAATTATTATTTTTAGACTTTTTCTATTATAAGTTTCTATAAGATATAAATTATTAGTTTTTATTTGTATCTTATTAGGAAGCTTAAATAAATTTTTAATTAACTCTATGATAATTAATTCATCTTTTTGAGAAATAGAAAAACTATGATTACCATTTTTTCTTATACAAAAGCAAGATTCTGCCTCTATAAAACCTAAAAGCCAACTCTCTAAATGAGTGTATGTCATAAGTTCTTCAAGACTATATTCTTTAATATTTTTGTAGACTAACCATTCTGAATTATTCTGAATTAAAGATAATTCAGAGTAAGTAATATTATTTTCTAAGGCGTATTTAAATAGACTATATCTAATACGAACTTTAGTTAATAATAAACCAGATAAGGAGTTAGAAGAATCAATAAGTTTAACTAATAATTTTAATTGTTTTTTATCATCTTCAACGAGTATAACAAAATTATTACGAATATGTAATTTAAAGATACCTAAAGAATCACGTATATTACTTAACATTTCATGATTTTTTGGGGTATATTTCATTTTTATTATAACTCTAAACTGAAGATATTTTTTTTTCCAGTGATTTACTTGTATAGATCCATCACCTTCTAATAAACCTAAAAAGAAAGCAAAAATATTTTTATCAATATTTTTATAATGCATAAGTAGTGATAGCTAGTTTATCGTGTAAAGCAATATCTAATCCAGAATTAGATAGAATAACACCTGTTACTCCACCAACAGTGAATAAGAAAATAAATCCAATAGCCCAAAGCATTGGAGCTCTTAAAGTAATAGAACCTCCCCACATAGTAGCGATCCAACTAAAAATCTTAATACCAGTAGGAACGGCAATAATCATAGTAGCTGCTGTGAAATATGCACGAGTGTCATAATCCATACCAACTGTATACATGTGATGCATGTAATGGACTCTATCATAAACTTTTATTAAATTATAATTAAAATAAAGTATAATTATAAGGAGAATAAAGTTAGAATTAAATTATAATTAAAAAACATTAATTTCTTTAGCTAATCTTTCCATACGACTATAAGCTCTTGTACCAAATTGACGAGATTCACCATCTGTTAACCGTATTATTAATTTACACCATCTTACAAAAGAAATATTTTTGTTTGATTTTAAATTATATTTATTAAGGTAATTAATAATAACCTTAATAGAGGATAAAGAGGAAATAACATAAATTGAGTGTCCGCTTGAATCTTTAGTAGAATTTTTAATACTAGATTCAAGATAGCCTACCTTTAAATCTTCTTTTATTTTTAAAAGAACATTTTTTTCTTCACTTTGTCCTAAAGAAAATTTAACTCGAAATCTTTTTTCTGCTAACCTATCTTTAGATTTAACAGAAGTTATAGAAAAGCAGCCTTCAGCATCAATAAAACCAGACAACCAACTATTATCTTGAAATGATTCATCTGTCTTTAATGTTTTGAAAGAATTCTGTGTTTTTAATAATTTATTTATTTCTAATAATTCATTTGTTTTTATATATTCATTATCTTCTATAATGGCTAATAAATTATCATCCTTTAAGTTTGATTCCCATAAATTAAATCTTTTATTTGTTTTATTTAAAACAAGATTTTGTTTAAAGAGTAGACTTAAAAAATAGCATGATTCCTTATCTGATATAATATATCTAAAGTAAGAATTAGAATCACTTTTATTAGTATAGGGACCTTTTACACGCCCAAAACCTAATTTTTCTTTAATAAGAAATAAAACCTTAGGATCTTTTTGATTAATCATAAAAAAGTTTCTTTTTTTAGATAGTATAAAAGAAGCATCTCCTTCTGAAAAACCAACAAACCAAGATAAAAAGCAATCATCGTATTGTTTAAAATAACGTAAACTAGCTTTATTTTTGAACAAAGAAAAATTAAATTTCATAATTAGTATATATAATAGCTATATAATAGGTATATAAAGAGATATTTAATAAATAGATATTTATTAAATAAATATATAAATTCTTAAAAGTTTTTCGGCGTATTAGCCTCTGAGGATTCGAACAATATTATAATATTATCAAAGCTATAATATAATATATACTATAAAATAATATATTAAATATAATCTAAGATATAAAATGCTCGTCTTTCCTGCGGATTGTTCCCTTGTCTCTGGCATTTTTACATCAATAATAAAGGTCAATAATAAAGTTACTTAACTTTATTAAAAATTTATTGCCTTTTTGTTGCTTTTTTATCGCCTTTTATTGAGTATCCAAGAGTATTTGAGAAGGTTCCCGCATATAGCCGAATTTAATTACTTATATTTCACAATATAAGAGGCCCATCACTAAAGAGAATTAACTTCTAAAAATAATATTGGTTTTTTAATTCTTACCATTATTTTTTTTATTCTATTAATTTTCTTATTTAAGTAAGCCCAAACAATAAATCCTAAAATACCAATTGATGACATTGCGTAAACCATTCCTAAATAACCAAAAGTTGGCTTTTTAGAAAAAGTAGAAACAATATGACTAATGATACCAAATCCAGGTAATATTAAAATATAAACTTCAGGGTGTCCAAAAAACCAAAATAAATGTTGGTATAAAATAGGATCACCACCACCAGCGGGATCAAAGAAAGTTGTATTAAAATTACGATCTGTTAATAACATCGTAATAGCACCCGCTAAAACAGGTAAAGATAATAATAATAAAATGGCAGTTATAAGAACAGCCCAAACGAATAAAGGTAATCTATGCCAACTTAACCCTGGACCACGCATATTAATAATAGTTGTAATAAAATTAATAGCTCCCATAATAGAAGAAGCACCTGCTAAGTGTAAACTAAAAATACCCATATCTACTGCAGGACCAGAGTGAGCTATGATACTACTCAAAGGAGGGTATACAGTCCATCCTGTACCCACACCAACCTCTACAAAAGAAGATCCTATTAATAAGAATAATGATGGCGGTAATAACCAAAAACTAATATTATTCATTCTAGGAAAAGCCATATCAGGGGCACCTATTAAAATAGGAACAAACCAATTACCGTAACCACCAATAACCGTTGGCATTACCATGAAAAAAATCATGATAAAGGCGTGAGCTGTTATAATTACATTATATAATTGATAATTACCTTCAATTATTTGATTACCTGGTTGAGATAATACCATTCTAATAATAATAGAAAAAGTAGTACCAACAACCCCAGAAAATAAACCAAAAATTAAATATAAAGTACCTATATCTTTATGATTAGTTGAAAACAACCATCTGTGGAAAAATTTAGAACTGCTCGATACGAAATTCATATCTTAATTTTAATAATTTTTTTAAAAAAATAAATTTTAATTAACCTTCTAATTTAGAAGAAACCCAAGAAACATAATCTTTTAAAGAAACTGCTTCAACAACAATAGGCATAAAACCGTGATTTACACCACATAATTCACTACACTGACCATGAAAAACACCCTCACGTTTAATAAACATTTGAGCTTGATTTAAACGACCAGGTAAAGCATCTGCTTTTATACCTAAAGAAGGAACAGCCCAAGCATGAATTACATCTCCTGAAGTAATAAGAACACGAACATGAGTATTAGTAGGAACAACAACACGATTATCAACTTCTAATAAACGTAATTGACCTAATTCTAAATCATCTTCTTGTACCATATATGAATCAAAATCAATAGTATCACCATCCTCCGTATTATAATCAGAATATTCGTACGACCAATACCATTGATGACCAACAGCCTTAATTGTAATAGCTGGATCAATAACTTCATCCATAGAATATAATAAAGCAAAAGAAGGAACAGCAATAAACATTAAAATAAAAGAAGGTAAAATTGTCCACATTAATTCAATAGTTGTTCCATGAACAATATGAAGAGGTGTTGCATTCTTACTTTCATCAAATAAATAAAGAGTACGAGCTAACATCCAAGTAACAAATATAGTAATAAAAACAATAATACCCATAACATCATTATGAAGGCTAATAATACCTTCCATAATAGGAGTAGCTGCTTCTTGGAATGCCATTTGCCATGGTACGGGAGCATCGTTATAAGCTACAGGTAAAACCGAACTTAAAAAACCAATAAAAATATTATTCATAAAATATACTTTTTAGCGTGTTATCAATAATTTATTCTTTTATATAAAATAAATTAATATTATTTAAAATTAAACATTTAATCTATTTAACTTGTTTTCTATTAAGACTCTTTCAAGTAAACCTAATGCAGGAATAACAACTAAAAGATAACCAAAATAAACAAGTGTAGCTAATTGACCAACTAATATATAAGGATCTTCAACAGGGTTACCCCCAATCCAGCCTAATACAAAAGCATTACCTAACCAAAGCCAAAAACAATATCTATGTAAAGGTCTAAAAAAAGATGATCTTATATTAGAACTATTTACTAAAGGTAAAAAAGCTAAACTTACAAGAGATAATCCCATAGCAACAACTCCACCTAATTTATCTGGAATAGATCGTAAAATAGCGTAATAAGGTAAGAAATACCACTCTGGTACTATATGGGCAGGTGTAACCATAGGATTAGCTGCAATATAGTTATCAGGATGACCTAACAAGTTAGGATCAAAAAATAAAAAATACGAGAAAAAAACGGTAAAACATAAAAAACCAAAAAGATCTTTAACATAAAAATATGGATAAAAATCAATTTTATCAACATCCTTACCGTGTAATCCAAGTGGATTACTTGAACCTTCTTGGTGTAAGGCAGCAATATGTAGCATAACTAACCCTAATAAAACAAAGGGTAATAAATAATGTAAACTAAAAAAACGATTTAAAGTAGCATTATCTACGGCAAAACCTCCCCAAAGAAATTCTACAAGAGGTACACCAATACCAGGAATAGCAGAAAATAAATTCGTAATTACCGTTGCTGCCCAAAAACTCATTTGCCTATCTTAAATTTTAAAAAAGAATTAATAATAATACTTAGTTTTTTTTAAAATCCCTGTACTTCAAAACCAAAAAGGATTTATAAGAAGCCCTAGTGAATGTGTTATTTTATAGTAGAATATAATAAAATTAATACTTCAAAGATTTCGACTGTACATTAAGCACCATTACAGGCACCCACCAGTGAACCAGTCTGTAGCGACATTAAACACTGCCGACGGTCTTGTTTTAAACTAAAAAAGGTTAACCGTTTTCACTAGTATTGCATAATTATATTAAATTATTTTACTTTTCTGTCTAGATTACGTAAATAACTTATTTATTATATGAATTAATTTTTTTTTAACATATAAAAATAATATATAATCATACTATAAATTAATTAAAAATTATGTGGTTGAATTTTAGAATACATAGAGGAAATCATAAAAGGTTTTATTATTTTAAATAATTTTTCTATTTGGTTTTTATAGAAATATAAAAAAATTTGAGAGCCTTTATTATTTTTTTTATAATGTATATATGTATCTAAATTAAATTTTTTTAATAAACTTTTTTGTAAAATTTCAATTTCTAATTCATTAAATGAATTAATAGAAATAATTATATCATTTGATATTATATTACCATTAGCCATTATCCAAATAGCAAGTAATCGAGGAGATAAAAAATTTTCTATATCGTGTGGAATACATTTTTTATTTTGTGCTTTATAGAAAGAAGTATATATCCAATTAAAGGTCGAAAAAGAAAAAGTTTTAAATTTATAAGAAAAATAAACTTTATTTTTTTTTCCTATTTGTTTCCTAGATTTAGGTTTCTTATTCGAAGAATAACCTCTTTTTTGCATTTCTTTATATAAATAATGTAAGTACTCCATATTTATGGATTTTTGGTTAAAGTGAATACGTGTACTATTTCCTCTTTTTTCTGCATAAGCCTCACCTAATAAACTAGCGATAATAATATCATAAATAATTTTATCGTGTGGTCCTATTCGTTCAAAAGATTTAAGAGAATTACTTTGAAAATGGTTTATAAAATATAAATTAAATTTTTTATTTCTATATATAGTATTAACATTTAGTTTATTTAAAAGTAACATATTTTAAATTAATTCATTTTGGGCCAATTAAAACCCCATGGTAAAACATAACCAATAAATCCAGTTGCCATCATTAGAATTAAAATAGCCACACCAAGACCCCAAACGAGACCTCTAGGCGATTTATAAGACCCATAATATAAACCTCGTAGTAAATGCACATAAACTACTATAAAAAACATAGATGCGCCGTTAGCATGCATATAACGAATTAACCAACCATAATTAACATCACGCATTATATGTTCTACACTTAACCATGCATAATCAATATGAGGAGTATAGTGCATAGCTAAAAAAATTCCGGTTATGAGTTGAATTCCTAAACAAACAGCAGCTAATAATCCAAAGTTATACCAATAATTGAAATTAATTGGTGTTGGGTAATCAACTAAATGATTATTTACAACATTAATAATAGGTCGCTTTAAAAGCTTCATAGTATATAGATACGAAAGTTATATTTTTTAACTAAAAAAATTAATAGAATCTTTAAAAATATCTTTATAGTATATATTATCCTAATAGGATATAATATTAAAAATCTATATGATATAAATTATTAATATTTGTTTTAAGCTTACTATTCACTTGTTGTAAAGACAATCCTTTTGTAAAACAAGAGGGGCAGAGGTGGTGTAATTTTGTAAAATTAGAGCATGAATCACATTTAGTATATAAATTAAACTTCTCCTTTTTAGATAAAAACCTTTTTCTAGTTTTTGAATAGGATATCTTTTTTTTTGGAACAGCCATAAATAAAAATTAATACATTTATTTTTATGATATAAAATTAAAATATATATATAAGATCTGGATTTTTAAAGATACTTAGGCTTAAATGGACTTGAACCATTGACTTTACCCTTATCAAGGGTACACTCTAACCAACTGAGTTATAAGCCCTAAGGAAGCATAAAAGTAAAAACATAAAAAATTAATTAATTTTTTATGTTTTTACTTTTATAATATAAGATAAATATTTATTTTGTTATTAAAACAAAATTTTGTTCTTTATTATAACTAAAAATAATAGTTATTAATAAAATAAATAATAATCTACTATCAAAAAATATATAACTTTGTAAATTATCCCATAAAGTTAAAGATGTTAATAATAAAATAATACCAATTAACATAACAAAAGCATAATGATAAATATATCCTGTTTGTATTTTACTAAAACGTTTTGCTAAAGAACTAAAAGTAGTAGCTATACCATAAGGACCAAACATTTCTATAATACCTTTATCAATTCCTTTAAATGAAATAAAATATCCAAACAAAAATAATTTTTTATTAATATATTCATTATATATTTTATCAAAATACCATTTTTTATTTAAAAAAGAATATAATTTTAAACCTAAGTTACTGGTAGTAAAAGAATATAAATTTTTATTATAATAGTGGTTTATTATTAAAGCAAGAGCTGCTCCACTAAAACTTAAAATAGTAGGTATTAATTTTACAGAAGTAGGAATAAATTCAGATTCAATAAATAAATTATTTTTTGGTAAAACAAAAACAGCGTTTTGCCAAAAATCAGTACCTAAACCAATAACCATATCCTTAGTTAAAAAACCTAAAAAGATACTACCAAAAGATAATACAATTAAAGGTATTCCCATAGCTAAAGGTACTTCATGAGCGTGCTCTGTAACAATTCTAGAACCCATAGGTTTAGCAATAAAAGTTAAATAAACTAAACGAAAGGAGTAAAAGGCAGTGAAAAAAGCAGCCATACAACCAAACCAATGAGCAAAATGACCACTCATAGTATATTTAGCATAAGCAACTTCAATAATAACATCCTTAGAATAAAAACCGGTTAAAAAAGGAAATCCCATTAAAGCTAAAGATCCTATAACTATCATACAATAAGTAAAAGGAATTAATTTAGCTAAACCACCCATTTTACGCATATCTTGTTCATCTGCAACAGCATGAATTACAGCACCTGCACTTAAAAAAAGAAGAGCTTTAAAAAATCCATGATTCATTAAATGAAAAATACCTACACTATAATTTGATAATCCGCAAGCAAAAGCCATATAACCTAATTGACTACATGTTGAATAAGCTATTACTCGTTTTAAATCATTTTGAACTAAGCCCGTTGTAGCCGCAAAAAAAGCAGTCATAGCACCAAAAATTGTAACTATAACTAAAGCTGTTGGGGCATATTCAAAAATAGGAGAACATCTAGCTATTAAAAAAATACCTGCAGTTACCATAGTTGCTGCGTGTATTAAAGCAGAAACAGGCGTAGGACCTTCCATTGCATCGGGTAACCAAGTATGTAAGCCTATTTGAGCAGATTTACCTACAGCACCACCAAATAATAATAAACAAATAATAGTTAATTTTTCAACTTCAAAGCCTAATAAATTAAAACTTTCACCAGCAATTAAGGGGGTTGTAGAAAATACTGTAGCATAATCTACAGATTGATAAACTAAAAAAATACTACAAATACCTAAAGCTAAAGAAAAATCACCTACACGATTAACAATCATAGCCTTTAAAGCTGCTTTATTGGCTTGAATACGAGTATACCAAAAACTAATTAATAAGTAAGAACATAAACCAACACCTTCCCAACCAAAAAACATTTGAATAAAATTATCCGCAGTAACTAACATTAACATAAAAAAAGTGAAAAGACTTAGATAAGACATAAATCTTGGAATATGTGGATCTTGCTCCATATAACCTATTGAATATAAATGAACCATACAAGAAACAGTTGTTACGGTAACAAGCATTAAGGCTGTTAAAGTATCAAATTGACAACCCCAAGAAGCTTGTAACATTTCACAATCGATCCAAGAAAATAAATCTATATAAACGAAATTACCACAAATAGCAACTTCAAAAAAAGCGTACCAAGAAAATAACATTGATAATCCTAACCCAGAAGTTGTTATAATTTGAGAACCTGTGGATCCTAAAAAACGTCCAAAAAGACCTGAACTAATAGCCCCTATTAGTGGCAAGAAGACAATTAATAAATACATATATTTATTTATTATTTTAAGTTTATTTAAAAAATCTGTTTAGGCATAAAATATTATGCTCGACAGGATTTGAACCTGTAACCTTCGGATTCGAAATCCGATACTCTATCCAATTAAGTTACGAGCACTAGTATTAAATAATTTATTTTTAATTATTTAAATTATTAGGCTGCTTTATTACTCAATAATAAAGATAACTGATTCTTGGGTTTCGATGTAGTTCTAGTAAAATTTGTTAAAATATTTTGAATTAAAGATATATACTCTATATTTACTGATTCTATTTCTTTTAAAGTACAAACTTTTACTTCAAATAAACGATTAACAAGAGAACCTTCATAATAACCCCCTAAAAAAAAAATATTTTTTTCTTTTTTTATAATAGAAAAAATATTTTTTAAAGAAGTAAAATTTAAATCTCTTGTACTTTTATTAATTACTTCATTAGTGTTCTCATTGTTGTTTTCATTAGCACTATAGCATATAGCTAAAGATCCCGAAACTATACCTTTTAATTTAGGTATAGACTTAAAAAGACTTTTAAAAATGGCAGTGTTTTTAATTAAAGTATATTTAAAACCTTCCTTCTTTAAAATCTTTTTTAATTGTATTTTATCATTAACAGCTATATTTTGCATACAAAAGAATCCAATAAAACGACACTTATTAATAAGATTGTTTAAATTATTAGATTCGATTGTTTTTTTCAATTTACTTTTATTCATAGATATATAAATATAATTAACATAATATTATGACAAATAAAAAAATAATTTTACAAGAGCAACAAAAATTGATTCCTGCAACGAAAGAATATCAAGATAATATAAATTTATTTATTACATCATCTCAAGATTTAGTTAAAGGAACAATATTACTTATTACTAAATCAGATATATATTTAGACTTTGGAACAAAACCTATTATTAAAATTTCAAAATATATATATATAAAAAATTTAATCCAACTTTATATAATATTAAATACTTCTTACCTAATGGTAAAAAGGTCTTCTAAAAACCAAAAATTTTCTGAAGAAAATTTAAAAATATGGATAAAAATGAGATTAAAAGAGGGTCAAAGTATAAAACTAAAAATCAATACTATTGATTCTTTTAAAAATATTTATACTATTGATTTTAAAAAAACACTAGACTATATAAAATATAATAAGTTTTTTCATGAATTAGAAATATTAAAAAAAACAAACTCTTCTATAAAAGGTTTTATAGTAAATTCGGTAAAGGGAGGCTTTAGTGTTGCTTTAGGAGGTTTAATAGCATTTTTACCAGCGAAAGAATTAATGAAAACGCCTAATAAAAAATTATCTGAAACTTTTATAAATTCTTCAATGGAATTTAAAATTTCTAATATAAGCGTTAATAATAAGAATGTTGTCTTAACGAAGGCATAATTTAAAATACCTTTGATTAAGAAATAGAAAAAAAAAATAGATATATCATATTACGGATAGAGGGACTTGAACCCTCAAGAGTTTCCTCACTAGATCCTAAATCTAGCATGTCTGCCAATTTCATCATATCCGTTTGTTTATAATATTATTTTTTAATTCTATTTCTTATTAAGTTATATTACAAAAAAAGATTAAAAAAAGTAACAAAAATGAAATGTTATATTAAATTAAAGTCATTTAACCATATGATTTTAGAAGCTATTTCTGATTTATGTTTAAAAGAATCTAAAAAAATTAACCTAAAAAAAGCTTCTTTAATTAGATTACCTAAAAAACTAAAAAAGTTTAGTTTAATAAAGTCACCTCATGTACATAAAAAATCTAGAGAACAATTTGAGGTATTAAACTATAATAGAATTTTATATTTAGAAGGTCCTAAAGATATTTTAGAAAAATTTATAGAAAAAAATATTATACAAAATAAACATACATTTTATTTTAAAGTGCAATGGCAATATTAAGAATATATTAAAGAATTAGTTTTAATTCTTTAATTAAATTTAACTTAAAAAACAATAAAAAATAATGCGAGTAGAGGGATTCGAACCCTCAGCCACTGTGTGGAAGACAGTTAATTTAACCATTAATCGATACTCGCTCTATAATAAATACCTTTTGCAACTATAGATTGTTCTGCTGACTCGCTAGAATAACCGTGAAAATATTGTTGAAATTTTTGTATACCCACTGGTCGATAGGTTAGAATTCCCTCCGCCGCACTCGTGTAATTACAGAAAGTAAAACCACCTACAATAACACACCTATAACAAAGAGTTACTCCTTTTTCAAGAATAGGAAAATTCTTGAACCAAATAATATATAGGGTAACAAGAATTTCCACCAAAGCTAAGCTTAAGCCTAGAATAAGAACAACGGAAGAAAAAGGAAATAAATATAATTGGTTAAATATTAAAAAAACCACGTAGACTAAAATACCTGCCTTTAAATAATATAAATAAATAAAGCTCTCTTTCAAATGATAATCAATATTTGCAGAGTCTTTTTTTACTTGTATATATAGCTTATTTTTACCTATTAAATATTGGCTAGATATACTAAGTAGAATAATAAGCGTTAAATAACGCTCAAAGTAAAACATTAATATTGAATAAATAATAAAAAGAAGAATTTTTTTTTATATTTAGACTTTTTATAATACTTTTAAAAAATAAATGATGTTTATCTACGTAATAAAATATTACTGAAGGAAAAACAACAATTAAAAATGTTAGACTGAAATAAAAAACAGTACCTTCATCAAAAACTAAGCAAAACAATAAATTTATAGCCAAAGAAAAAAAAGAATAAAAGATAACTGTTTATTGAATAAATTAAAATAATATGTGATATTGTTAATCATAATTAGTTATATTTATATATTAAGGCTAGAAAAAAATTCTTTTTTTCTAGCCTTAAAATTGTATTTATCTATCAACCTCTCCGAATACGATATCCTGCGTACCAATTACTGTAACAACATCTGCAAGCATATGACCTTTAGTCATAAAATCTAACCCTTGTAAATGAAAAAAGCCTGGTGCTTTAATTTTACATCTATAAGGTCTGTTACTACCATTAGAAACTAAATAAACACCAAATTCTCCTTTAGGAGCTTCTACAGCGGTATAAGTTTCACCCTCAGGAACAGTGAAATTTTCTGTGAAAAATTTAAAATGATGTATTAAAGATTCCATAGACGTTTTCATATCGCCTCTAGCTGGAGCGACTACTTTATTATCATCTACTTTAATAGGACCTTCTGGCATATCATTTAAGCATTGAATAATAATACGTAAACTTTGTCTCATTTCTTCAATACGAATCATATAACGATCATAAGAATCTCCATTAATACCAACGGGAACATCAAAGTCTAACTTATCATAAACCTCATATGGTTGAGTTTTACGAATATCCCACGATACACCGGAACCTCTTAACATTACTCCTGTAAATCCCCATGCTAAGGCTTCATCAGCAGTAACAACACCAATATCAACAAGTCGTTGTTTCCAAATTCTATTTCCCGTTAACATTTCTTCAATTTCATCTAAGCGTTTTGCAAAATTATTTGTAAAAACATAAATATCTTCAGATAGACCTAGAGGCATATCTTGAGATACTCCCCCAGGACGAATATAAGCAGCATGAAATCTAGCTCCAGAAACTCGTTCATAAAATTCATGTAATTTCTCTCGTTCCTCAAAGGCCCATAAAAGAGGTGACATAGCACCAACATCTAAAGCATGGCAAGACAATGCTAATAAATGATTCATTATTCTAGTTATTTCTAAAAATAATACTCTAATATATTGAGCTCTTAAAGGTACTTCACAACGTAATAATTTTTCAACCGCTAAGGTATAACCATGTTCTTGTGCCATCATAGAGACGTAATCTAACCTATCAAAATAAGGCAACGCTTGGGTATATGTTTTATATTCAATTAATTTTTCTGTACCTCTATGAAGTAAACCTACATGAGGATCTGCTTTAGTAACAATTTCTCCATCTAGTTCTAAAACTAATCTTAATACACCGTGGGCAGAAGGATGCTGCGGACCAAAATTTAAGGTAAAGCTTTTAATTTCTTTAATTTCCTCAGAAATTTTTTCTAAGTGTTTATCCGCAACAAGAGGTGAGTTATATAATGTATTAAGCTTTCTCTTAATATATGTCATACTAAATTATTTTTTTATTTAAATAAAAGACTAAAATAAATTTTTAAAACATAAGAAAAAATTATATTTTCTTCTTATATTTATAATATTCCATTAAAGAATTTAAGTCAGGATTAAAAGGATAACAAATATTTTCAACATCAGGCATATTTATTAATTTGCCCTCCATTAAAAAATAGTTAAATTCAATATAATTAGGCGTAAATAAAATAGGATGTTCATCTATTACTTTATTTATATTTAATTTTTTTGAAATATTATTATTATTTATAAGCTTTAAAAAATATGTCTTTGTTTTATTTTTTATTAAATCTATAGAATTTGAATTTACTTTAATAGAATCGTTTATATTTAATAAAAATGATGGTTTTTTTACTGTGGAACCATTTATTTGAAAATGTCCATGTTGAATAAATTGACGTATTTCTCCTATACTAGGAGAAAGTTTACTTCTAAGTAAAAAAATATCTAGTCTACGTTCCATTAATGTAATAAAATTTATTGTTTGATTACCTTTATAATAACCAGCTTTAACGAAGTTTTTTGTAAATTGTTTATCACTAGGACAGCCATAAAAAGCTTTAATTTTTTGTTTGGCTTGTAATATTGAACCATATTCTGTTTCCTTTCTAGGACGTCGATTAGGTGAAAGTAAGAACTGCCATTTTTTACTTTTCAATTTTTGAGAAGTTAACTTTGGATGGTCTGTAATTTTCATACCTAACTTAGAATATATTTTAAATTTGGGTGTATTTACTTTCGACATTTTTATTATATAGTAATATATATTATTATTAACAAATCTATAACAAAAAGTTTATGTAGATTTTTATATAATTTAGTTATTTTTTATACTCGCTATCGGACTTGAACCGATAATCCTAAAGGAAACAGATTTTAAGTCTGTCGTGTCTACCAATTTCACCAAGCGAGTTTTAAGAGAATAATTATTATTAATTATCCTCTTATTAATTATCTTTTTATTTTTTATGAAAATCAAAAAGCGTTCTTAAGCCATCGGAAAAACTATCGACCCGAGGTATATTATTTAATCGAGCCTCTTTTTGTATACTAAAAATATTATCTTTAGTTAAATAACGCCCGTGCTGCACTCATACCAGTAATAAAAATTACTCCTAAACGTGCCCCTTGTTTTACCTGAGCACTTGAAAAAGGATTACTAATATATTTTTCTACAAAGCTAGATCCATATTCATCTAAACAATATTGATAAACACTCTCTAAACGTAAAAAGTAACCCATAAAAAATAAAAAAACCCAAAATTCAGTCATAAAGCTAAAACAAAAAACAACGGTAATAGGCTCTCTACCTATAGCCGCCCAAATTATGACAATAGACATTAACAAACTACCAAAAAAAGTTTCTATAAAAAAATAAGGTATTCTTAATAAAAGCTTAAAAAAAAATTTAAATATAACATATTTTTTTAATTTTGAAAAAATATAAAAGTTTATATTATATTTAGAAGGCTGTAATATAGCAAAAGTAACTTCTTTAGTCTTTAATTTAAAAGTTTTATTAATACCTCCAAATAAAATAAAAAATTGATTCACTTTTTCAGAATATTTTTTTTCTGTTTGGGTCATAATTTTTTTTAAACTCATAAATTATAAACTATATATTATTTACCCATTTTTTCCCAAGGGCTTGTAAAATCAAATAAACGAAATTCTTGAGTCATTTCTAGAGGTTCACAAACCACTCGTTTTTTAGCAGAATCATAACGAACTTCTACATAACCACTTAAAGGAAAATCTTTACGTAAAGGATAACCTTCAAAACCATAATCTGTTAAAATTCTACGTAAATCAGGGTTGCCAGTAAAAAAAATACCAAACATATCCCAACATTCTCTCTCCGCCCACCCTGCAGAAGGAAAAAGTTCTACTACAGAAGGCACTGATGCTAATTCATCAACGCAAACTTTTATCATTAATCGTGTATTAAATCTTACACTAAGAAGCATGTATACTACCTCAAAACGTTTTTCTTTATCAGGAAAATCTACGGCAGTTATTTCTGATAATTGTTTAAATTGAGCATTTGTATAATACTTTAAAAAAGTTATTAATTTAATTAGATGCTCAGGTTTTGTATAAATACAAATTTCGCTCTTAGAAATCGTGGATCTTTCTATAAGTGAAGGAATACTTAAACTTATAGATTTTAAAAAGTTATATAACATATGAAAATCTAATTAATTTATTTTTTAATCCAATGAGTTAAATTACGATTACGTTTAACCTTTTTTTGTAATTGTAATATACCATAAAGTAAAGCCTCTGCTGTTGGAGGACACCCGGGTACATAAATATCAACAGGAACAATACGATCACAACCTCTTACAACAGAATAAGAATAATGATAATAACCACCTCCATTTGCACAACTACCCATAGAAATAACCCAGCGGGGTTCAGATAATTGATCATAAACCTTACGAAGGGCGGGTGCCATTTTATTTGTTAATGTTCCTGCTACAATCATAACATCTGCTTGACGAGGACTTGGGCGTAAAATTATACCAAACTTATCTAAGTCATAACGAGTAGCTGCACATTGCATCATTTCTATTGCACAACAGGCTAAACCAAAACTAACAGGCCATAAAGAGCCTTTACGAGCCCAATTAACTAAATTATCAATTTTTGATACTATAAATTCTGCTTTCATAAACAATATTATTCTTTAGTTATAATTAAAATAAAAAGTGAGGTTAAAAATTAACCTTTCATTAAGTGAATAAAATCAATAGCTAGACTACCTTTAATTCTAGAATAAATAACTAAAATAGATAATCCTATAGCAGACTCTGCTGCTGCTACAGTTAAAATAAAAATAGCAAATACTTGTCCTAAGAGATCATCCAAATATACTGAAAATATAATGAAATTTAAGTTAACCGCTAAAAGCATTAACTCAATAGACATTAACATAATAATAATATTCTTACGATTTAGGAAAATTCCCCAAACACCAAGAATAAATAAACCCATAGCAATGCTTAGGTATTTTACAAGATCAATTATCATAATAATAATGTTTTATTTATATTTTTACAAGAGTAAAAAGAAATCTGGAAAGAATGGGATTCGAACCCATGGTATATAAAATATACGCTGATTTAGCAAACCAGTGCTTTAGACCACTCAGCCACCTTTCCTACTTTTATATAAATTATAGGATATAGGAGATAAATAAATCTAATTATCAAAAATTAATAAG
>TARA_R110001592_G_scaffold100568_1_pt1 | contig 18438 bp, 18 predicted proteins | sample TARA_R110001592 | Tara Oceans TARA_R110001592 (sample SAMEA4398387) | marine metagenome | biome: Polar Biome; feature: [SRF] surface water layer (ENVO:00010504); material: water (ENVO:00002006), including particulate matter (ENVO:01000060) such as... | depth 5 m | reverse complement strand
CGGAGTTTTGGGTAATGGTAAAATCGACATGCTCGGAATTTAAATCAATAGAGAATCAGATAGAATGCTAATACATCGGTTATAAATTACGCTAGGTAGTTAATTTTAATTGATGCAATTATTTTTTATTTCGGCCTTATGGAAATTAGTAAAATGATTGCTCAATGGCGTTAAGAACAAAAAATCTGTCTGACGCCTTTTCGGCGGAGTTTTTTTTTGTTTAGCCAGTGAGTATTCATTTTGCGTTAAGATTTACATACAGCCTTTATCTTTTTGGTTCGTTTTTGGATCAAGCCAAAAATGAACAGGAAGAGATAAGGGTAATTAATGGCTTTAATATTCAATTCATATTAAACAGTCATATTATCCTTATACCTCGCGTACCATTAATTCCCTAAAATCACCTGACTTTGAGCACTATTGGCTTTTCCATCTATTATCGACACCTTTAAGGAACCTGAAAGGGCTTTTTTCCGGTCAATGGCAATGTTTACCCACTGTTTACCTACCTTAAGATTTGTAGCGCCTACACCTTTATTTAAGGAAACCTCTTTGCCACTTACCCATATTTTGGCCTGATCAATTCCGGTTAATTTAAAACTGAATTCTCCGGCCTTGAGGATATTTACTTCAAATTGAACCAAACTGAATTTTTGACCTGAATTGTCGGTGATTTCAGGAATATCAGCAAGAGGTAAATCTCCTGCTACCTTACTGTAAAGACTTTTTTGCATGGGGCTGATGTCCTTGCCAAGTAGACTTTGCCAATTACTGACACCTTCTACCTTAGCTAAAGCTTTGAAATCAGGGGCTGCTTTCCATCGCCTAACCAATTTTTCATTGGTAACCCTAAAATCCCCATTGCTTCCCAATTTGGACAAGTAACTCACCAAGTCAATAAATTCTTGTTTTTCCAGACTTGCGGTAATTCCTGCAGGCATTAAAGAACCGGTAACCTTTTCCAAACCCTTGATTTGAGATTTAGGAATGCCATTTTCATTTCCTGCCATGTCGCGGATGACAACCTCCCTGGCACCGTCATTTACCAAATAACCCATGACAATTCCCCCATCATTTTTTGTCACTTTCTGCAATTCAAAACCTTCCTTAATTGATTCTGTAGGGTCAAGGATAGATTTGATAATATTGTCAACAGGTAAACTTGTACCCAAAGAACTTAAATCAGGTCCCAACTGACCACCTGCACCACCTATGCCATGGCAGTTTTGGCACATCATAGACGCTCGCCTATATATGGCTTCACCGATAACTGGATTTCCTTCCGTTTTGACTTCTATTCCAAGGAGATAGATTTCTCGGTCGGCCAATTGCTGAGGCATTTTTTCCGGAGGTAAAACCCCTCCTGAGGCTTCCAAGACATCTTTTAGCTTAACGGCACCAGCCTTGGTTCTTCTATGCCAAGGGAGCAATTCTTGCATGGCCTTTCTACCTGATATTGCTGTTTCTGTGGGTATTTTTGTGCCGGACATCGCATCTGCCAATACTGCCGTTGCATTGTTGGAAGAAAGGAAAGCAGCAAATAAATCCCGGGTGTTTGTATCCGAGGGCTTTTTTGATAGCATTACCATGGCAGCTTCAGCCGCCTTTTCCGGTGAAGTTTTTACCAACTGAGAAATGGCCAATATCCGAATACTTTCATTTTTATGGGTTGTGGCCATGGTAAGTAATACTTCCTGGCTGTCTGCATCGTCAAGCTTACCCATGGCTTCCATGGCTGCTTTTCTTACCTCCTCATTTTCGGCCATATTCTTTTGTAAAAGGAGATCCAAAAGGTCTGCTTTTTTCCACAAGCCGATCAACTGCAATACTTTAATTGCTACAGATTCATCTCCTTCGCTAAGCAAAGTTCTCAATTGATCAGAAGTATGCTGTGGTTTCAGTTTTCTGCTTGCAGCTGCTTTCTGAAGTATTTCCAGGTCTTGTAACTGCTTGCCTGTATCGGCTGTTGTTGGGTTGATTACTTGAAGGTATATTTTGGTTAAGTCCTCCGCTGTACCGTATTTAGCCAATTTTTCACGCACCGCTTCCAGGTGTTTTTCCGGAACTTTGTTGCTGCTGTACAATTCAGCGAGCAAAGAAGTAGATTTTGGATCACTTACCGTGTTTAGCGCGAATATGGTTTTGTCCATGTCACCAAAATAACCGGGATCACTCAATAATTTTGGCAACCATACCGGGCTTAATCTATTGATGGTATGCCACAAAGCAAAGTCCAAATTGACATCCATGGTTTGATCTAAGGTCCCCAAGGCAGCATTTGTTGCTGCCATGGTGCTGAAATTTTGAATCCCTACCACTGCTTCTAACCTTACTGTAGCATCATTGTCATTTGAGGCTTTTACCAATAGGGATTGGGCTTCAGGTATTTCTTCTTTCCAATGCACCAATACCCTTATGGCTGCAGCCCTAGCTTCCGGGATTTGAGCAGTTAAAAGGGTTTCTAATAATGGCACATTCACAACTCCAATGGCCTGATGCAGCCAAAGCGCCTCCATTAAATGGTGTTCATGAGAAGGATTGGAAGGCTCAAGGGCTTCAATCCATTTGCTTAAGGCATCCTTTACTTCCTGTTCGTCCTTGTTCTTAAGGATTAACTTCGCTTGCAATCTTTCCCAGGTTTCTTCAGATTTTAAGGCTTCTAATAACTCGGGAATGTTTTTATTTTGGAAATCAGGATATTTGACCAAAGGACTATCCTTTTTAGTTACTCTCCAAATTCTGCCATGCTGTTGGTCCCTTCTGGAATCATAAAAGTCAACTTCTCCATGTTGAATGATAGGGTTGTACCAATCCGCAATATAAATAGCGCCATCAGGCCCCATCAAAATATCGACAGGCCGGAATCCAATATGATCTGTCCACAAAATATCATCGGCTTGGTTGGAAACAAATCCGCTGCCTTGCTCTTCCAAAACGAATCGATTGATTCGGTTGGCTCTAAAATCATTGGTAATCAAACTCCCTTCCCAATCGTTCGGCATGTGTGCTCCAGAGACAATATCCAAACCGCTGTGTTTGGGTTGACCGGGGTTTAAACCGCTTAAAATACGTTCAGCGTTTGGTGCGGTAGCAAAAGTGGCACCAGGAAATGCATAGTTAATACCTTCTCTTCCAGCCCCATCTGTAAGAAAACTTTTGCCCCATTTGTCAAATTGTAGGCCCCAAGGGTTAATTAAGCCTTTGGCATAGACTTCTAATTTTTTGGTTTTGGTATTGTATTGCCACACACCGCCTCCTTCAAGTCTACGGATACCATAGGGGGTTTCCACATGACTGTAGATGTAGATCGACTGATTAAAATACATCAACCCGTCAGGCCCCCAACGAAAGGTATGGATGAGGTGGTGGGTGTCTCCGGTTCCAAAACCGGTAAGTATTCGGTTAGTTTCGTCTGCCTTGCCATCTCCATTTGTATCCTTTAAATGCAATATTTCGGTTGAGTTAGCCACATATACGCCACCATCTCCAGGCAGTAAGCCGGTAGGGGTCAGTAGTCCTTCAGCAAAAACCGTAGATTTGTCTGCAATACCATCTCGGTCTGTGTCTTCTATGATTAGGATTTTATCATTCGCGGTTTCACCGGGTTTCAAATGTGGGTAAATGGTACTGCTTACCACCCACAAGCGCCCTTGAGCATCCCAATTCATTTGGATGGGCTTGACCACCATTGGATCGGTGGCAAATAAATTGACTTCAAATCCTTCGGCAACCTGAAACCGGTCCATTTGGTCTTGAGGATCGGGGGAGGGGATATCTCTAAGGGCATTCTGGCCATGAACCGAAATACTTGTTAAAAATAGTAGGATGGCCAAAGAAATTTTATTCCAGAGGAATTGGGGTGATTTCTTCTGCCGGTTGGCCTTTTTTGGCAAACATTTTATATAGGTTATTGATTCCAAGTTCATTGTATTAGAGGATATTTCATTAAAAGGATTCAATCGATTTCGCGCCGGTATTTTAAGGCAATCGTTCCATTAAGTATTGAGCGTTTATTGGCTTTTTGGTTTGATTGATTTGATCATCCATCCAATAGATTAAGGCATCCAAGGCCGCCAAACCTTCTTTGTGTCTGCCTTGCTCATGGGATCGGAAGCCCAGGATATAAGTTCTATTTTGTGGTCGGTATTGCTGAAAATAGATTTTATCCTTTTCTCTTATCAATTTCAGCAATTGCTGGGATTGTTGTAAAGATGGGCCATTGACCAAGGCAATTCCTTCTTCCCATTCTTTTCTGCTTCCTACGGCCTGAAGTTTACCCTCGATGGAGAGGGTATATGTTCCTTTCTTCAACCCATTCGCAGTTATTTTTTGACCTTCCGATTGTGATTTAGCAACAGGTGATGAAGTTGCATGTAGGGTACTGTTAAATGAGAAACCTTTGGATTTATCCGTTATTGTGAAATTATCAGTCGCCACATTGCTTTCAATAGCACCTGAAGAAGCATCAATGGTAAAGGAAGGAATCTGTGTTGTAAGTTTCAGTTGCTCCAATAGGGTATCCGCAAGAAGCAAGTATCCCGATTCATTCAAATGCACACCGTTGTTCTCGTAGTGCTTCATTTGGTCATTCGTATTGAAGGCCTTGAAAATATCAACATAACCAAGGGACCTATTTTCAGCAATCTCGGCGATGGCCTGGTTGTACAGCAGAAAGGCTTCATTTCTCTTGGCCAATAGCTCATCAGATCCTGAGATTGCCTGAGGGATGGTAGATAGCAAGATAGGTTTAACAGCCATGGACGCTACACTGTCCAGCAATTGGTTCAATCCTGCTTTAAAGTGGTTTAATCCTTCAGCACCATCCTGCGCTTCCACATTTCCATAGCCTATAATTATCCAGTCCGGTTTGGCTGCTTTTATTTGCGAAATAAGCAAATCATAGGGGCTGGGTGGATTGGTATAATAGCTTCTTGCTTCACCAAAAACCGTGTCTCCGGACCAGCCAAGGTTTCTAAAGCTAAGTTGCTTTTCAGGCCAGAACCCAGTAAGCCTATATTCAAGGAATCCATAATGTTGTTCATTTTCTATCAAGCCATTTCCTAAGAGAACTATTCTATCGCCATCTTTTGGAATGAAGGCTTGTTGAGAATAGGTTTGGGCCTGGAAAAATAGAAGCAGAAAGAGTAAAAATAAGTAACTTTTCAAGGAATTGTTTAGGGTCATGGGGGGCGTTTTTAATATCGAACTTATAAATATAAAAAGTTAGCTAGATAGGTGGGTACATAAGTTTGCTATTTTTTTTATTGGTTGGTTTATTAGACCAATGGTAATCGATTTTCCTGATAGTTGAATTTTTTTAATTAAGGCACCCCATCCCTCATTAGCTTTACTAATGATATCGTTAAACGGTTTTAAAAACTTTGTTTTTAATTCTAATTAATTAGTTTTAAATAAAACTGTTACGATATACTCCTTAAACACTTTTGTTTTTTGCTTTCATTATCGCTGTTATTTGCTTTTTGTAATAACCAAGGTTCACAAGAAAAAGCCCTTATGGAAATGGAATTTTTAAAGATGGATTCACTGGTTTTTGATGAATTACAGATTTTAAATGAATTGGATTATCATCCTGAAAAGGATGTTTATCTTATGGTTACCAAAGGTGTTGACGGCAGGTATTTCATCATTAACAGCCAAAGGAGATCCTTGCTGAAGAACTATTAAGCGAAGGGACTAATGCTTTTGGTATAGTTTTGCCTAGGACCGGATTTGTAGGGGATGAAATACTATTTGTAAGTAACCCCATAAGAGTGGCATTTTGTAGCCAAGGGTGACAACCTTTGGATGATGAATGAGGAGAGCATCTAGATTTTGGCGGTATTGTTGCTATTTTCTGCAACAATGCTGACAAAATCATTACGTCTCTCCAATTTTTATGGTTTGAGTACGATCAAGATAGGGAATTAGGAAATCCATTTGCCTCCTACAGGCTGATTTAAATAAATCATCTATATATTTGTACGCGCAAGTCGCTACGACTTGTGTTGATTTAAACAAATCCTCTTGATACATGAGTGCATCCCTAAGTGCCAAACCGGCCAGTTTTTCCCGAGTTACCATTACAGAACTTATGATTCCTTCGTATGCCAATTTTGGCGGGAAAATTCATGGAGGCATATTGCTTTCTATGATGGATAAGGTAGCCTACACTGCGGCTACTAAACACAGCGGCGCTTACTGTGTAACGGTTTCTGTGGATACCGTTGATTTTTTACAACCTGTGGAAGTAGGAGAGTTGGTTTCCTTGAAGGCTTCTGTCAATCACGTAGGGAACAGCTCCATGATTATTGGCATTAAGGTAATTTCGGAAAATGTAAAAACAGGAGTAGTGAAACATACCAACACTTGTTACTTTACCATGGTAGCAAAAGGGGAGGATGACAAGCCAACTGCTGTACCCCCTTTATTGCTAGAAACGCGCACAGATGTTAGGCGCTTTGTCGAAGCAATCAAAAGGAAAAAGTATAAAAGTGAATATGGAGCGATTCTAAAACAACTCAAAAGAACCTGGGACCAGGAAACCATTTCCACCATGTTACTTGGCCAACGCTGTGAGGTTTCCTTGGATATTAAGTGAACCTAATCTGCTTTTTCGAATATCAGGAAATGTTGGATATTTAAAAATTGGCCATTGGTCGTCAACGTGAATCCATTAGCTTCCAATTCTTTCTTTACCTGCTTTACGGTCATTTTATGTAGTGGTTTTATGGCCACTTTAGGATCTTCACCACGGTATTCGATCAGCAATAACTTACCCGTAGGTTTTAAGGATTTTTTGATATTTTGAAGCATTTCTTTAGGGAAGGCCAACTCATGGTAAACATCCACCATAATTACCAAATCTAAGCTGTTCTCTGGTAAATTGGGACTTTTTTCTGATCCCAAGACGGTGATTACATTGTCGACATCTTGTTTAGCAGCTTTGTTCTCGATGTAATTAAGGGCTGCTTGTTGAATATCCACGGCATATACTTTGCCTTCCGGAACCTTGTCTGCTATGCGGAAAGTATAAAAGCCAGAACCTGCCCCCACATCTGCCACTTTGCTGCGCTTATTAATAGGAAGGTTGGCGATGGTCAGTTCCGTGTTTTCTTCCTCCGAACGACTTTCTCTTTCCAGCCAAGCTACCCCATGAAATCCCATAACATGAGAAATCTCCCTTCCCATGTATACCTTGCCAATACCGTCTCTCGATGGCGCTTTTTGGGAATAGTCATTGCCAGTTTGTGCAGTTACTTCTCTAGATTGGCAAAGGGAGAATAAGGACAAAACAATTAGAAGGTATCTCATGGTTTTAACAACGCTATTTTTAATTGCTTGTTTAATTTAACTGAAAATAGCTGAAAGTTCCACTGATATTTGACAAAAATTAAACTAAAAGTCATGAATTAAAGGAAATAGAAGGAAACGGTGAAAGCAACATAGGGGGGTTAAAAACAAGAAGGTTTCCTACAAAAATTAGGAGTAGCGGATGGATTTGAGTGGCTATTTATTGAATGAAATATAATTTCATCAAAGAACCGAAAAGGGGATACTCATAACACGGTAGATAAGTGAGAAAAAATCATTTCCGTGTGTTATTGATTGTTAAATATTAATATAATTGGCTCTATTTAATAGGCTGATAGGGGAATTTACAAACTTAATATTTAATTTAACGTTGCAATAATAATAGGATAGCACCATTCATTAAAGTAAAGAGCCATGATTAGAATAGTAATTATTTTTGGAATTGTATTATTTTCAACTGCTTCTTTTGGACAGAACGTACACTATCCTTATGAACAAGGCGAAATTTTATCAGGGGTAGATATTCAGTCCATTAAAAAGTTCAAACCTGAATTATTCCTCAATTTTGAAGAACCCAAGGTTGAGTCAAAGTTCAAGGGTATAGAAACCGATAAGGATGAGCCAAATGATTCTGGTGAAATTAGGGTTGATGAAACTGAAGAAGAATCAAATATGCCCATAATTGACCTTTCCAAAAATTTCTCTTCCAATATGCAGGTGAATGAATTCTCTAAGGATTTCCACTCTAATATGCCTATCGTAACTAAAATGCGAGTGGGATTTTCGATTGAGTTGGACGGTATAAAGAAATAATATTCAAGAAGAAATTAAGGCAGGCAAACCGTAAAAATAAAAGCAGATAAAGTTTAATAGCAGCGAATAAGTTTTTTTCAGACTAGCATTCAAACCCAAAAACGCATCACATCTGTTTGATCGAAGACCCAAAATCATGGGGTTAGGGGTGTTCAATAGGCAAACTATTGAATAAACAGTAATAAAAAGATAGGGAAATATTACAAAAATTCTTACTTTTATTACAAACCCAATCTTTTATGAACATAGCAAAAACCTTTGTATTATCTGTATTGATTTTTTCAGGTACTTCTTTTTCTATCAAAGCCCAAAGCTTTGAAGATGGAAAAGCCATAATTGATCTGATTGCCAGCTATGCACAGGCAAGAGAAAGCATCGATACTGTAATGCTCAAATACATAATTACAGAAGACATGGATCAGTTGGTGTCTAGCGGAGAATGGCGACACGGTATGCAGGCTGCTGTTAAAGGAATGGCTGCGAGTTCGCGTAGCAACCCTGGTGACAGGGTGTTGAAGGTAGAAAGAGTGCGTTATTTGAAAGAAGATGTGGCTTTAGCAGATGCCCGATATACCATTAAAAATGAGGATGGGACTGAACGAAAAATGTGGAGCACCTTTGTAGCCTTAAAAAAAGGCAAACAATGGAAAATAAGTGCCATTCGAAACATGAAACCTACAGATTAGAATAGGCTTTCGAAGCGCTGGGTTTTAAAAGATTTGATTCAATCAGTCAAAATATCCTTTGCAAGAAAGCAATAGGTGACATTAAAAATAAAATAAAAATAGCGGCCAATTTCTTGGCCGCTATTTTTATTTTATCCTTTTACTTCATTGACTACCTCGATGGCTTTTTCTGCCATTTCTTGGATTTTACTGTAATTCTTCTCTTGAAGCAATTGTTTGCTTACCAATTTACTGCCCATACCTACTGCACTTACTCCAGCTTTAAACCAAGCCTCAACATTGTCCTTATCTAAAGACACGCCACCTGTTGGCATAAAAATTAAATTTGGAAATAATGATTTGATACCCGCCATAAAGTTGGGTCCTAGCATGTCACCAGGAAACAATTTGATCATTTTTGCTCCTAAATTTTCCGCTTTGATAATCTCAGAAGGAGTCATACATCCTGGAATCCATAACATATCGTGCTTGTCAGCCACTTCCACCACTTCTTCAACAAGACCAGGACAAATGATAAAATCAGCTCCTGCCTCAATATAAGTGGTGGCCATTTGTGCATTTTTAATGGTACCAATACCCAACAACAAATCCTGCATGTCACTGTTTCTTAAGGCAACCATTTTCTTGAAATTATTCAAAGCGGCTTCACCTCTGTTGGTGTATTCTACAAGGCGAATACCTGCGGCATAAAGGGCTTTCAAAACCTCAAGGCTAACAGTTTCATCCGCATCAAAATAAAGAGGAAGAATGGCCTGATCGGTTATTTTTTTAAGTATGGTTTCGTTTTTATTCATCTTGATTAGATTAAAGTAAATTACCCCGGAGAATTCCCGGGGTAATTTTTATAAGTTATTGATCTATAGTAACTTTGTGCTTGTTGTTAAATTTTAACTTTAACAACCATTTTCTTAATAATACCCTCGCCAATCATAGGCGAATGAACATCTTCAGGATAGAGAATAACAAACTGTCCAGGTTCCATACCGAAATACATTTCTGGTTCATCTACATAAAAAGATACGTCCTTTTCAGGGTTGTATGCTCCTTTTACTTCTGTACACTTTTCTCTCGGCTTCCATCCGATGCTTTCTTTCCCATTAATCAAAACCTGAATGTCTATGTGCTTGTCATGACATTCAAATTTCTCATTGGATTCGGCTTGGGTTTTAGCTCCTTTTTCAAAAACGGCAGCTATTAAATTATCCCCATCGATGACATATTTGCCTTCTTCCATCTCATCCAAATTACTGGATGCAATAAATGCAAATGCTTTTTCAAACAATGGATGCACGCTATTGTATCTTGCGGCATTGGATAATGTATCAAGTATCATGGTTTGTCGTTTAGTAGTTACTATCGTTGAACTCTACCACTAGCATCACCACCCATTAGCACTTCTACCTCTGCAAGTGTTGCATGGTTCATGTCACCTGGGAAAGTATGTTTCAATGCTGATGCAGCAACAGCGAATTCAGTAGCCCCTGCAAGACCCATTTCCTGAATCAAGCCATAAATGAAACCACTTGCAAATGAATCACCACCACCTACACGGTCAACGATTCTAATGTCGTACTTTTTAGAATGATAAAATTCTTCTCCATCATATACCAATGCACTCCATCCATTGTCAGAAGCACTGTAACTTTCCCTAAGGGTAGAAGCAATGTATTTGAATCCGAATTTTTCTTTCATTTGTTTGAATACATCTTTGTATCCGTCAAGGTTCAGCTCACCTTTGGTCACATCAGTTTCCTTACTGTGAAAGCCTAATGTTGTTTCAGCATCCTCTTCGTTACCTATACAAACATCTACATACTGACAAAGTCTGCTCATTACCTCTTTGGCTTTTTCCTTGCTCCATAATTTCTTACGGTAGTTAAGGTCAATACTAGTGGTAACACCCTTCGCTTTGGCTGCTTTAAGTGCTGCTTCAGTTAACGCTGCTGCTTTGTCACTCAAAGCTGGAGTAATGCCAGTAGTATGGAACCAAACCGCACCTTCAAAGATTTTATCAAAATCAAAATCAGAAATTTCAGCTTCTGAAATGGATGCATCAGCTCTGTCATAAACTACCTGAGAAGCTCTCATTGAAGCACCTGTTTCAAGATAGTATATGCCTAGTCTCTTACCACCTTTAGCAATATATTGTGTGTCCACACCGTACCTGCGCAAGTGATTGATCGCTGATTGCCCAATTGGATTATCGGGAACTTTAGTAACGAAAGTGCCTTCCAGCCCATAATTGCAAAGGGCTCCAGCCACATTCGCTTCACCGCCACCATAGGTTATGTCAAAAGTATCAGTTTGTACAAAACGCTTAAAATCTGGGGTAGAAAGGCGAAGCATTACCTCACCTAGAGTAACTACTTTTTTGGACATGATTGTTTTATATGTTAAATGATTAATTGAAATACGTTACTAAAAATCTTAAAAGGGACTTTTTAATGACATTATCGGTAAAAAAGCCCTTTTCAAGACAAGATTACTGCTTAATTTTCTAAAAACCAAATATATTCACTGTGTGTCAAAGGATCTAATTCGCTATCAATCACATAAATTTCTAGCATTTAATTTTGTATTTAGACTTATACATAAAACTTGAAATCCTCTTATCCGAAAAATGAATTATACCTTTTATTGCCTTTCTAAATAGGAAGATAAGAAGTCTAATTGAAGCAAAATCCTCGAAGCCAAATAGAGAAAAAAACTAGCAAAATTTAGCGTCAATACAAAACCTAATCCTTTGAGACTAATTTCTTAATGGTTTTTCAAAATTTACCTTGAGTTGTTTTCGAGCTAATTTGAAATCTATGTACTCAGCCAATTGCTCAAAGGACAATACCCGGTATTTATTTTTACTTAAAAAATTCAGATACCTTAAGAACATGTCCGGAGGGGTATTTACCCAAGGATGTTCCAGATCTGGTACACCATGAATGGTTAAAACCACAATTTGGCCAGCTTTTGCCTGTTTTAAAGCTTCCATTGTTTCAGCCTCATTTTCTGAATCCGTTGCCCAACTGGGGATCAGATAGGGGTGATCTTCCAAGGGATTGTAGGCTCTTTTACCTCCCGCCCGAGCCAATAAATAATTTTTTTTGTCCAAGGCCTTAAGCACGATTTCACTTATTGAATAGCCCGGATAAGCAAAGCTAATCATAGGCTTAATTCCTAAAGAATCACATTTTGCCTCTATATAATTTATTTCACCAGTAACCTCTTCTTCAGATAACTTTCCCACAGGGGCATGATGGTGTGTGTGATTGGCCACTTCGAAACCCATTCGGTCCAATTCCTGCATTTGCCGCCAGTTCATGTACTTGGTACTGTCCGAAAAGTTAGGGGGAAATTCACAAACGAAAAAGGTCGCCCCAAAGCCTCTCTCCATTAACAAAGGAGCAACATGAGAATAATGGCTGGCAACACCATCGTCAAAAGTCAAAACAACTGTTTTATCAGGAATAGGTTTAATTAGGATTTGACTGTTCACTGATGAATAAACCAGCCAAAAGAGCATCAAAGTGCAAACCTTTAAATAAGTATATGCATTATACGATAAACCTGAGTTTAACTGTACGCTGCTCATTTTTTATTATTCTGAGAAGCCCTGTACCTAAGTTGCATGCCTTGTAAAAAGTTTCGCAAAACCTGGTCCCTACATAGCCTGTATTGGGCTTGCTCAGGTTTTCTGAAAAAGGCACTTATTTCATGTTTGCTCATCACTCTTCCTGCAGCTGCTAAAATTTCCATAATGTCTTCGTTTTGAAGTTCAAAGGCAATTTTTAGCTTCCGAATAATTTGATTATTGGTCAATCTGCTTTCAGGAATGGGTTGTGGGCCTTCTTTTTTACCTCTTTTGTAATTGATCAACCCATTTAAAAACACGGCCAATTTAAAATCATTGATAGGTAAAGCCTCTGGGTCATCATCTCTTTTGAGCCAGTCGCTTACCTCAGTACGGGTTACTTCCAGATCAGCGAGACCAAAAATTTTAATCATTTGGTCATCCCCAAAATCAAAAGTATATCTCAAGCTTCTTATCACATCATTGTTTTGCATAGACCATAAAGGTAAACAATGACAATGAAAAAGATTTAAAGTTTCAGCGACTAAAAGTGTTTTTATTCAGAAAAACTGGATTAGAAGGTTTATTTCACAGGATTTTATAACTTATGTTTATGAATGGAGAAAACTTTACGTTGATTACTGGTGCTAGTATGGGTATAGGCAAAGCTTTTTCTAAAGCATGTGCAGAAAGGGGGATGAATCTGGTATTGGTGGCTTTGCCTGATGGACAATTGGCAGATGTTCAAAAGGAGATTCTGGCTTTATGGAAAGTGAAAGTGTATATTTTCACCATTGACTTGACCGAGAAGGGTGCTGTAAAACAATTGTATGCTTTCTGTATGGATATGAAGCTGACAATCAATGTGCTGATCAACAATGCAGGAATAGGAACAGGAGGAAGATTTGAAAATATAGCTTTGGAAAAACAGCTAAAGATCGTTGATTTAAATAATAAAGTGCTGGTCAGGATGTGTCATTATTTTTTACCACTGCTCCAACAGCAAGAGAAAGCCTATATTTTAAACATGAGCAGTATGGAAGCCAATTTGCCTTTGCCTTACAAGGCGGTGTATACGGGGTCCAAAAATTTTGTATATGCCTTTAGTCTCGCATTAAGAGAAGAGCTTAAACGAGGACCTGTTGGGGTCTCGGTGGTCTGTCCCGGTCCTGTAGTGACCAATGCAGAAGGATTGGAACGCATGAAGGCACATGGAAACCGGGCAAATTTAGTAGTATTTATGCCAGATGAGGTGGCTGAGATAGGTTTAAAAGGATTATTGAAGGGCAAAACCATAATCATTCCTGGTAAAATTAATTGGGTATTGGTCAAACTGTCTCGTCTTTTTCCTACAGCCATTAAGATGCGGTTATTAGAGCGATTGTTTCGTGTCTACAGTAGTGATTAAACTATTTGGCCAAAATAATCAGTAATTCCACACTGTTGAAGACTTAAATTCCATAAGCGTTCAGCATCATATGTATTGGCTGCTTTTTTTGAAACTGCTTTGGACTTGCAATTGTCCCAATATTTTCCTGATTCTCCTTTAATTTTTTCATTGGAAGCTAGAAAAATGGACGTAGCGGCACCTTTGTCAGGCGTTTTTCCAGTTAGCCTTCTCAATTTCCAAATCAATCCATGAAAGGAAAAGGTATGTTTCAAGCCAATATCTGTTTTAACCAGCCCCGGTTGAACGGCATTGATTGTCAATTTTCTATGGGGCTTTATTTGATCAAATGCTCGCGTGAAAAGGACATTGGCCAACTTGGACTGAGCATAGGCTCGCAAACCATGGTAATTATTGGTGAGATTGACATCATCAAAATGAATTTTTCCATGGAAATGAGAATCTGAGCTGACGGTTATAATTCGTGGATCTTCTGAGGCCATCATTAAAGGCAATAGTAGATGTGTCAATAAAAAAGGAGCCAGGTGATTGATGGCCCACTGTCGCTCTATGCCATCATCGGTCAAAACCATATCCGAATACCAGCTTCCTGCATTGTTAATTAAAACATCTATCACCTGTTGCCTCTCAGCAAGCACTTTAGCCAAACTTCTTATTTCAGCCTGAGAACTTAAGTCAGCAACGGCATAATCCATGTTGGCTTCCGGATACTGAAGTTTTATATTTGAGATTGCAGTATTGGCTTTTTCTTTTGTTCTACAAACCAGAATTACTTTATAACCTTTTACACAAAGGGCTTTTGCTGTTTCAAATCCTATTCCGGAATTTGCTCCAGTAATAAGGCAAGTTTTATTAGCCATGGTTGTTATAATTAAGTATTATAGTAGGGTAAAGTATTGTTAAAATAATTGTATATAAGTAATTTATAATCAATTGAATATATTGTTTTAAATTAAGTTTAAATTTATTGACCTACTTTTAATTTATCTTTGGCGTCTTTAATTATTGGATAAAGGTCATAGGTAGGGTAGAACTCGGTAGAAAAGGCACCCCAGACACTTTTTTCTACTGCAATATTAAGATTTCTTAATTCACTTGCAGGTATTTTAAGGGTTACCACCTGCCCTATGCCCATCATTACATACCAGTTGATTACTCGAGCTGAAGCAGGTGGGAAGTTTTCAAGAAATCCATTCTTGTTACGGATCTCTCTTAACTCATCAATGTTCTTGTCCTGATGGTGTTTCATCATGATGGTAATCATAATACTGTCTGAGGGAGTAGTAAGGGTGTCGGCTTGTCCGTGGCTAAAACCGGGCATCATGAGACACAAGATTAACAGCAAAAAGCCCCAATTTGATTGGATTTTTATCATCTTAATGTTTTTGTGTAAGAAGAATTTGTTCACATTATCTAATTTAGTTAAATACAGTGAAATAAGGATAAAACTATTAGGGAATAAATAAAGAGGGTAAAATTTTTCGATCCGAAAACCATCTCAAATTCAATTAATAGAAAAAGAATTATTATCAGGTATTAAATACTATTTAATAATTTTGACTGCTATTTAATTATTGTGCGGGCAGATTTCCAGTTCTTACTTTGTTTTTATAAAGGTATTAGGGAATAGGCTTAACCTATATTTTGACTGAAATATTCCAAATTATGAAAAGTAAGAAGATATGTTTTGGGCCATTTTCCATGCGCAAGCAATACTGATTTTTTCAAAGGAGAGATGGCTTAAAATCACTTTTTAATTTAAGGTGTCTTAGTAAATAGGATGAATCTCTGGTATTTTAAATTTTATGCTGCATCAGGAGCAATTGCCACAAATACCTTGATAGACCATGCTTATACTTAAAGCCTTAAACCCACCTGGAATGTTTGCCTGAGGGATTTTGGATTGTGTGAGACAGAAAGTTTCATTGCATTTGATGCAATGAAAATGGATGTGCTGATCCTTAGGTTCACAGGCACAGCCTTCTTCGCACAAAGCATACTTGACGGCGCCTGTCCCATCTTCTATGCTGTGAATTAACTTTTTCTTTTCAAAAGTTTTGAGAGTACGGTACAAGGTGGCCTTGTCTGCTCGGTCAAACTTACTTTCAAGATCATTAAGACTCACTGCGACAGTGGATTCTACCAATTTCCTTAAAACCAATAACCTCATGGTGGTCGGTTTTATGCTTTTTTCTTCAAGTTTTACCTCCAATTCACTTCCCATAATTCCCTTTGATTAGTTGTTAAATGGCTAAAACATCCTTTACTGATTAAAAAGTTAAACCCAAGATAAATAGTTCCTACTAAGATGCAGGCAATAGCCGGCTTTTAATCTGATTTTGGAAATGACAATTCAAATTCAATGGAAATAATTCACCAATAGGAGGTTGGTACCAATCCTGTATTTCTATATCTAATAAATAGGAATTAATCATTAAATTAATGTTTTCAAAGTCTTTACAGTATCCTCATGAGGTTTAACTAGATTTGAGAGAATCCTTAGATGACCGCTATTGATGCTACAAAGAGATAAACCGTATTTTGCCTCACAAGTAAACTAAAGATCCATGAATGATGCCTTTAAAAATCAAATTAGCACTGTCGAAGAATTGAGAGGAATTCTTGGTTACCCAAGGGAAATGGTTAAAAAAAAATCTATTAATTTTATTGATGCCCATTGTAGAAATTACATTGCCAAGTCTCCAATGCTTCTGATAAGCACCTCTAGCAAAGAGGGAAAGTGTGACGTATCACCCAGGGGCGATCCGGCGGGTTTTGTAGGGATTTTAGATGAGCGATACTTGATCATTCCTGAAAGGATCGGGAACAAGCGATGCGATTCATTGGTAAACATTCTTTCTAATCCTCAAATAGGCCTTATTTTTATTATTCCCGGATTGAAAGAAACCTTGCGGATTAATGGAAATGCTTTACTTACCCGGGACACGGAGCTATTAGAAAAATACCAAATTAATGGAAAATCTCCCGAAGTAGGTATAATCGTTGAAGTGGAAGAGTGTTTTATTCATTGTGCAAAGGCATTTTTGAGGTCAAAACTATGGGAACCTGAAACCTGGCTAGAAAAAGAGGAGCTACCTGTTGTAGCCAAAGTGTTAGCAGACCATATCAATAGTGAGGATTTTTCTTCGGAGGAAATCGAAACTGTTCTTAAAGAAAGCTATTTAAAGCGCTTGTATTAATTCAATAGCGAATTAAAAAAAACTATCGATTTTAGCCATTGTTCAATGTTTATAATCATATAAAAATAACTGATATTTAATTTATGAAGCGTAGAAAATTTGTCCACCAATTGGGTGCAGGGTCTTTGCTGGCGGCTTTACCATTTACTTCTCTGTCTTTTAAAACCAATGCTGCAAGTGCCAATAATGCTAAAACATTGCGTTTTGGATTGGTAGCTGATGTACACAAAGATTTGATCCCAGACGCCAATCAGCGGTTGGAGGAATTTATAGACAAGGCCATTACTAGAGAGGTAGACATGGTGATACAATTGGGAGACTTCTGTATGGGAGACAGTAAAAACAGGGATTTCATGGGCATTTGGGAAACCTTCAAAGCTCCAAAATATCATGTTTTAGGAAACCACGACATGGATCGCAACTCAAAGCAGGAAATGCAGGATTTCTGGGGCATGCCTAATAATTATTATTCTTATGATATAAAAGGTGTTCATTTCATTGTTTTAGATGCTAATTTCTTATGCCAGAAGGGAGAATTCATAGCTTATAAAAATGCCAATTTTTATGTGGATGACTCCCTACGTACCTATATTGATGATAAGCAAATTGAATGGTTCAAAGCAGATCTTGCAACTACAAAATTACCAACGATTGTTCTTTCTCACCAAAGTCTCTGGCACCACGAATGGGGAGTGAAAAACAGGTTACGCATTCAGGAAATAATGGAAGCTGAGGCAGAGAAAGTCATTTGCTGTTTTAATGGGCACAATCACATTGATTTTCATCGTCACCTGAATGGGATTGATTATATAGAAATTAACAGCATGTCTTACCAATGGATGGGAGAGAAATATTCAAGTTTGGAACGATTCCCCAAAGAGCAGTATGAAAAATATCCAAACTTGCCACATATTGCTGCTTACAAAGATCCACTTTATGCTTTTGTCACGATTGATCCTACAGGAACACTTACCGTTGAAGGTGTGAGAAGCCAATGGATGACGCCTACTCCTTATGATTTGGGGATGAAGGAAGCCCAGTATGGGAGTGTTGCTACAGCAGAAATATCGGACTACAAGGTCAATTTTTGATTTTAACCTGATATAGGCAATTGATTTTTTATTGTCTTAATTCCGCAAACCTTCGAGGTTTTTTTGATAATCAGGTTGATGGTAAAATTAGGAGAGTGAAACCTGGAAGGTTTTATCTCTATAAGAACCAATTGATAAAAGAAATAGACTGGGGTTTTTAGGTATTACTTGAATGAATCAGTTCTAGTGAATGAAAATCTATTTGGGCTAATAAATATTAGAAATTCCTAAATCAATCTAAATCATACGATTATAGGTGTAAATTAACCACTTAATATGCTATAAAAGTTTAAACTACTGCTTACCCTAATCTCTTCCTGTTCATTTTTGGCTTGACCCAAAAACGAACCAAAAAAGTCAAGGC
>TARA_R110001592_G_scaffold362522_1_pt1 | contig 18443 bp, 13 predicted proteins | sample TARA_R110001592 | Tara Oceans TARA_R110001592 (sample SAMEA4398387) | marine metagenome | biome: Polar Biome; feature: [SRF] surface water layer (ENVO:00010504); material: water (ENVO:00002006), including particulate matter (ENVO:01000060) such as... | depth 5 m | reverse complement strand
ATATTATGTTAAATTGACTATATTTCCTTATTAACTCTTCTACTTATTGGCAAATGTATTCCAGAACTGGAATTGTCTGTAACTAATCTGGAATTGCAGCCCTTCTACTATGTGGGCTTGGAGCGGACGTTTGAATAATGAGGTTCAAAAAATGCAAAATGAACATATGAACTAGCATCTCGTACAATGTATGTCTTTAATATTAGTTACTCTATTTAACAATTGAACCGTTAATTTTTTTATTTCGGTGTAAACAACTCTTCTTCATATAGCGCCCGTTCCACAGACGGTTCAATCGATGGAACTAAAAATAAAGAGCGGTTTAACAAACAAACTGGTCATGCATCATGTAAAATTTGGTCGTACGTTCAGTTTCTTGTCCACAATCATATGACGCTTATGCCTGACGATGTGACGTATTTCACTGGAAATCACCGCAAAGTCTTATGTTATCCGTATAACACTAATTATATGGGTAACGCTGTTCTGCCTACTGGTGATAGGATTTAGAGATTACCTTATGATTTTGGTGCTAGCGCAATTTCTCTTTTATTTTATATACCCTAACTTAAGCAGGCCTATTGTTAAGTAACTTTCCAACGGTTTGTCTAACATGTATTGTTCAATTGGTTCATTGCGAAATCGATCCGTTTCCTGAACAAGCGCATCAAAACCTTTAGCATTTTCATCATTATCTCTTCCAAGCCACATTAACCCACACAATTCTTTCTTTTGGTCTGAGTTAATTGCTTTCACGGCTTCGATAAGATCTTTTTGTTCTTGTGTAGTAGTTATATTTCCTTCTTCATTAGTAGGCTTTTCCCGTGTTACATTCGCGTTTCTAGCCAAACTAGAAAGCTCAATGATCTTTTTTACGGTAGAAACGTCTAAGTGATTAAATTGCATGCTGTTAATATCTCCTTTAATTGTAATTTTGATTTTTCCTCTGAAAACGATTGAATTATCAATTAGCATATAAATAGTAGACTAATACTTACACTAGGTTATCGCTTCGCTCTTTACCATTGTCACTTTTTATTTTTCTAAGAAATCAAATTAAGGTTCATTCAACTAATGGTTAAATCCCCCTATTCTTCTCAAAATTATGAGGAGGGAGCAGATAGTTAACTTTATTATCTACCACTGACTTCCTCCTATTGATCACAAACACCACATTTAATACAATAATTATATGGGTCGTGTGTGAAGTAACCAGCAGGATTTTCTTTTTTTGCAATGAAAGATGTAACACAACTAGATTTTCTAAATGCTCTAATTCCTCTTTCATTTAACTGATTGGTAAAATCACGCATCACATCGGGTTTTGCTATCGAGTATTGTTTCTTTGAAGTGCAATCTAAAACTTCAATCTTTTGGCCTGTCTCATAGTTCGTCGGTAAAACTGAAGAGATCCTCTTTAGGATCGATTCACTTGTATAGAAACCACCTACAACACAATTTTCAATATTACCTTTTTTGAGTAGAGCTTCTATTTCGTCTAGCTCAAGATCGGTTATTCCTTCAATAAAGGGCTTAATCATAACATTGACTTGCACACCCTTAGCCTGAAGTTTTTCCAATGCCCTTATCCTTTCCTCAGGAGCGTCGGCATAAGGCTCAATAAGTCTGTATTTAATTATTGTAGTGATGGATGTTGAATAAAGGATCTGATTTGAATTATTGCCAAGCTTTGCAATTGCATCAATTACTTCATCTAACAGTCCGTACCTACTCATAATTTGGATTGGATTACCTAGTTTACAAGCCTCTTTAAGCCACATTAAAGAATATTGTTGGGCTTTTTTACTGTACCTCGGGAACGGGTCTCCCCAAGCACCAATTGAAATAATTGAGCCATCTTCACCAGCACTATAGTTTTCGTGACTCTTTATAAATTCAAGTGAATCCAAGATTGAACATTGATTATGCCTAATCCTATTCTTATAGCCATTGTCATATATGTAACAATAACTACACTGTGCATTACAACCCAATATTGGACTGATAAAAAACCTACCGGACTCGTAATCAGGCAATCTCATCACGACAGACTATTCCATACTGTCTCAAAATATCCTTTCCAATAATTAACACCTTCACCATGTGTATATTCCATTGAAATTGTTTGTTGACTCGAAATATCCTTTAAGTATGGGCCTACGTAAACATGATCATCTACTCTGAAATAAAAATCCAAAGGCAAAAAGTCATATGTCTTTAGTATTATGTGACCTTTTTTACTTATCTTATTCTTAACTGTGACCCAATTATTTAGATCTTGAATAGATTTTTTAGTTGCACCAGCTACTAGGTTTTCTCTTTTATCGACATAAGGAACTAGTGCGGATTCTGGACAGAGAGTCAGAATACGTATATCAACCCCATTATCCAACAGTGAATCGATAACATTATTTTTAGCCTCTCTAAAATTTTTTAAACCAAATGCTATGATATCTATATGTTTTTTGCAGTTACTTAAGACTAAATTGGAAGAAACATTCATCTCGGCTCTAGTTTTATAAATTGCTTCAAGCCCCCATGAATCAATAATTTCTCTCCTTCTGCTGCTTCTGAGCATGTAGGCCGAAGTAGAATACATAATTAGGTTACTTGCCCAAATAGAGCACGCAATACTAATCAATATATTTCTAGCATCTTGGTACTCCTTGTCCAACAATAGTGCGCCAAACACTAATAGCAGTGATATTAAGGCTGTAATCAATATCACGATTTTCGTATTCCATTTTTCCCTAGTTTTTGTACTGATCATTTTTGATTTTTCTCTGTATTAAAAGTCATTAAACCGCCCTATTCTTCTTAAAATTCTCAGCCTGCTTAAATATCTCTTGGTATATGTCGTCCCGGCTTACTGACGGATATTTAAATTTCGCAATTAGCAATTCCAGCAGCTCGTACACGTGAAACTGGAGTCATACCTTAACTACAATAATCAAGTATCAGGCTCACTAATAAGAATGCTATGCCCTCGAAGGGTGGCCAGAGATACCTTCTTCCAGTGCGACTTTGAATCCCCGAAAAACTCATTAGCCTGAAAACCAGTTAGTCTCTGATTATAAACAAATGGTGACAATAATTGCTTAGCAATACATTTTTCGAACTCGTGCAGATGTCTACTGTTCCATTGAAATTCTTCACTTTCTTCAAAGCCATCTGTACTTCTTTCTTCATCAAGTCTTAAATCGGAAATAAACGCCAAATCAAAATAACATCGGTAGACTAATTCTGTTACTGAGTGATGGTATTTTAGCTTTACCGTGAGGTTGTATTCGGTTCTAGACGATGACCAGTTTGCTTCAAATACAATCTGAACCATCCAGCCCCCCAACGTTACAAACTCAGAACTCGAAACACCATCAGATATAAATGTGATCCTTTTTTCGTTAACACGCGCCCAACCTACTTTGGCCGATTCTATGTCCATAAGGAGATATCGTTGTTTGGGAATTAGGCTTGTTTCTATGCCACCTATATACCATCGACAAAAGCTGTTGGAAGGTTTATCTGGTACGAGGGAATATGTCGAGGTCTCATTCCACTCACCAATGTTTGTGATGTGTTTAACCCACGCGTATACGAAGTGCGAAGACTTTTCTAATTCTTGCACATTACGCCGCAGGGCAGCCTTGCGGTCTTGTAATGCCTGATTTCTACGTATTTTAGCTTTAGCTGCTAGTAGCGTTTCAACATCTTCTAAAGAGCACTTAATCTTCTCAAACTCTTTGACGTATGGGGCTATTAGCTCTTCCATATCTTCGATCATTTCCAAAGTGATCTCTTCTGCATCTTCAATCCACGTGGCAACTGCTTCGTGGCCGTATTTAATGTAACGCTCATCATTAGAGCAAAAAGTAGCCTCTTTGTTAGAGGCCCCTTTATTTGTTAAATTCTGGCTGCCGATACTAATGAAATTATTCGTTAGCATTACTTTTGCGTGAAGATTTTCTATATGAAAAAGCAAACACCCCTTGTTCAGTAGTTTTTTTAGTGTTTTTAAAGAGCTAGCTTTGCAAACAAAATTCTCCGCGTCAAAGCACGTATAAATACTACCGCAGACTTCAGAATTACTAAGGAGGACAGTCTCTGCTGTGCCTGAGGTAATGTAAGGTGAAAGAAAAATAACTTGCTCAGAATCGGATACTTCATTTTTCCAACATCGCGAAACATTTCGAAAAAAAAGGCTATTTTTTATAGACATTAACAGACTTCCATCTCATCACTACTCCATTACAACGGGGTAACAAGGCTCTCCCCAAAGTTCTCGGTAATTGTCCATCATTATTTTGATAATCACCGGAACTACCTCTTGCATAATAGCTGTCGCATCTCTTACTTGATCTCGATTCACACCACTATTCCAAGTTGCACCGCCATGTAAAATTTGGTTCCGCAAAGTATAGAGGCGATAGAAAATAACGGATAAGACCACCGAAGTTTGCTTGCGTCCTAGCGCCTTGGATGCAAAGGCGTTGGCAGACTTAAACTCTGCGTGCCATTCTTCTTCGCTTACTTTGTTGTTTTGGTAGTCCCAATATGGCTGAAATATGTATTTATTGGTTAGCAATACACGGATGCTGCTTGCAAACTTTTGCCAAAGGAAATCTGAGAGTTGATTGTCGGTATCAAGTTCACACAATCGCTCAATGAAATTGCGGAAAGTTTCTTGCTCGCTAACCCGGCGGTTAATATTTATTTCGTTAGCGTATGCTGCGTTAAACGCGATCCATAAATAGATAAATTGTGAGTCTAAATCGTTTTCTGCCTGTTCAGATTTTTCTAACCAGCTTAAAGCTCGGTGCACTCTAAGCCCTAAACTAGAAGAGTAATCCTCTCGGTGAAGCCGTTGCTGCTGCTTTAGTGCTTTGAACGTAAGTTCCATATTCACAAATCCCCTTTACATTCTGTACCTAATCCATATCTGCGTACATTGTTTCCCTAAGCGACAACCGCCCTATTCTTCTTAAAATTCTCTGCCTGAGTAAAGATCTCTTTGTATACTTCGTCTCGACTCACTGGCGGGTATTTAAACTTGGCCAGTAACATGATGAGATCAACCTTTAATTCGGCTTTGATGTCATCGCGCTGACTCCAGTCAGTGTATTTGGCTTTATCATCCACCACCGCTTTAACGGCTCTGGCGAGTTCGAGTAATTGTTCTTCTGGATAGGAGAAGTCGTATTTTTTGGCAAGAGATTTGAGAATGTCGTAGAAGGCTTTTTCTTCGAAATTGATGCCTAAGTCATCATGTGCGCCCATCTCTGCTTTTAAATCACCAAACATATTGATGATTTCATCTGAAAAATCTTCTAGTACTTCACTGACTAACACGTCGTCTTCTTTGCGTTCGTTGTACTTTTCTACCAGTGCTTTAAAGCGTTTGGTGAAATCGATACCCTGCGCCAAGTTAACCTTCTTCATATCACCGATGGCTTTGGCTAGCATCTTTTGCAGCATCATGATCTTGGTATTGGGGAGCTTAATCTTGCTGATTTTATTAAGATAGTCATCATCAAAAATGTCTATCTCGCCCTGCCCCTCACCTAACTTAAATATCTCTTCTACCCCTTCACTTTTTAGTGCTTCGGCAATCATTTCCCGCACTTTAGCGTTCATTTGGGCGGTATCTGGTGCTTCGCCTTTGGTGAGCTTGTACACAATTGAGCGCACCGCCAAGTAGAAGTGAATTTTATCGCGTTCTAGCTGGTTTAACTTATCACTGCCACAACATACGTCGTACGCTGCTTTCAAACGCTTGACTAGTGCCATAAAGCGTTTTTCTCGCTTGCCCAGTGCCAATACGAATTCCGATGCTTTGTTTAGGCAATTGAGCTGAGCCAAAGGCTGTCCTGAGAAGTATCCGGTAGAATCAAAGGTGTGAAACACCGACTCAAGCAATGAAAGGTGGTCTTTTACCGTAATCACCGATTGGTTAATATCTTCAAAATTGGTTTCTTCGGTTTTACTAAATTGGGCAAGGGCTTTGTTCATGGCTGATTTAATGCCGATGTAATCAACTACTAAACCTTTATGCTTGCCTGCAAACACCCGGTTTACCCGTGAGATGGTCTGTATCAAGCTGTGTTTTTGCAGTGGTTTGTCGATGTAAATGGTATCTAAAAACGGCACATCAAATCCGGTTAGCCACATATCGACTACTATGGCTATTTTAAAGTTGGAATGTTCAATCTTGAATTGCCTGTCTAGGTCTTTACGGTAATCTTTATTGCCTAATAATTTGAACATTGCTGGCGGATCGTCTTTTCCACGGGTGATCACCAGTTTCACGCGCTCAATTGCTTTACCCAGTTTGCCAGCCTTTATGGCCTGCTGTTTGTATTTGTCACTATAATTGACAGCTTCATCCGACTCTTTTATCTCAAACCATTCAGGGCGCAGCAATTCAATTTCTTGATATAAGGCGTAGGCGATATCTCGTGAGCTACACACAAACATGGCTTTACCGCATACCGTCGAACCTTCTTTTACACGGGTATCATAATGCTCAACAAAATCGGCAGCCAGAACACGCAGTCTGTCAGGGTCGCCCAATATAGAATTCATGCTGGTTGTGGCTTTTTTACTTTCTTCTATCTGAAGTTCATTACTGCCATCATCAGCGCAGGTGGTGTAATAGGCTTCAATCTCTGCAACTTTTGAATTGTTCAGCACTACCTTGGCGGCACGGCCTTCATAAACGATACGTACCGTAATTTCGTCTTTCACCGATTCGGTCATGGTATAGCTATCGATTACCTGCCCAAACACATCCAATGTCGCATCGATTGGTGTGCCTGTAAAACCTACATAGGTGGCGTTGGGTAGGGAGTCATGCAAATACTTAGCAAACCCAAAGGTGCGTTTTACTCCTGCATTAGGGCCGCTTTCAGTTACGCGTATCTTTTGGTCTAGGTTTACTTGGCTACGATGCGCCTCATCAGATATACAAATAACGTTACAACGCTCTGTTAATAATTCTGTGTCTTCGGTAAATTTATGGATGGTGGTCAGAAATACCCCGCCGCTATTGCGCCCTTTAAGCAATTGGCGCAACTGACCGCGACTTTCTACACTTACAATATGGTCATCACCAATATAGGTTTTGGCATTGGCAAACTGGTTTGCTAGCTGGTCGTCTAGGTCAGTTCTGTCTGTAATGAGTACAATAGTTGGGCTTGCAAATTCCACACTTTTCATCAATAAGCGCGAGAGAAATTGCATGGTAAAACTTTTGCCACAACCTGTGGCTCCAAAGTATGTACCGCCTTTACCGTCGCGCTTTTCATCTACTACGTTTGGTAGTTTGCGTCTTACTTTAATGTTCGAGAAAAGCTTTCTGGCCGCATAATATTGCGGATAACGGCAGGTAATTTTAACTTCGCCTTTCGACTTATCCGGGAAGTAAATAAAGTTTCGCAGCACATCGCTCAGGCGCTGTTTATCAAACAGTCCTTGCAGCATGCTGTGCAGAGAATTAATTCCCTCTTCAGCAACAGGTTCGTCCCCCGTGATTTTGCGCCACGCATAGTAAAAATCGTATTTGGCAAATAAGGTGCCCATTTTGTTATTCACGCCATCGCTGATCACGCAAAGGGCATTGAACACAAACAACTGGGGAATATCGCGGCGGTAACGTGTTGTTAGCTGTACATAGGCATCATGCAAGGATGCCTGCTCTTCACGGGTGGCACTTTTAAACTCAAACACCACCAACGGCAAGCCGTTAATATACAAAACTCCGTCAGGAATGCGCTTAGGGTGATCTAACGACAAGCTATCAATTTCTAACTGGTTAACAATTTTGAAGATGTTGTGACCACCGATTACATCGTCGTAATCGATAAGTTGAATATACAGATCTTTTTTACTTTGGTGTTGCACTTTACCTGACGCTGAAGGCTTACCTTTTACTGCCTCTCGCTTTAACAAAAAGCCATCACTCAACCACTTACAAAAGGTCTTGTTGCTTTCGTATAAATCGCTAGCGGGTAACGTTTCGAGTTGCTTTACAATGTTTTCGACTTCGCCTTCTGTAATACTATCTATGGCATATTTCGCTGCCAAATAGCTTCGAAGATCTTCCTTGATAAGCACTTCTGTTGGGGCGCGAACGACTTGTTCACCTGTTAGGTGTGGATAACCTTGCTCACCCAAGAGTTCGATAATGGCTGCTTCTAATTGTGCTTCCGTGAATTTCATCTATTAAACTGCCTTGTGGTTCCAACACCCTGAACTCGCCGAGTCAAAAAATACGATATTCGTTTGATGAGTAATTACTTCTAATTTCTGGCGAATATCGAGTATTTCCTGATCCAACTTCCTATTATTTTTATCTCCGACCCGAATGGATACGGCTATGTTCTGATAAGAACCTAGAGCTAGCTGGCTCAATATATGCGAATCTTGTTCACCAATTCCCCATCCATAAATAGTGAGATTGTCGCCACCGCGCGGAAGCTCTTCATGATAAACATGCGAAAGATATTTGGATGAACTTATCGACTTTAATTTAGACTCCGATGTCCCTTCACATACAAATAGTGGGTTACCATCATTCTTAGCCCAGAATTCTGTAATAGTTTTTAATGCATTCTCATTGGCCGCAATTTTTTTCTCTTCTTTTGTCGCACGAGTTTGATAAATAAGCAAATTACCATGGGGATAATATACATTAGATGTTTTATTATTCGCCTTTTTTAGCTTATTATCATCTACGTCAAATGCAAAAGTATCAGTGGTTTGTTTACTGTTATATCTAACCATTTTGTTAAAGCCATCATTGAACCTATTAGATTCGATACTGTTTTCTTGTATCGAAGCCCAATAAAGAGTTAAGTCATAATTTAATGAAAATACATTAGAAAAATGATTGACAAACTCCCCCACGTTTTTCAATGTAGTAGCAATTTCATCATGGTTTGGATGCACATCTTTTACAGCGTTTATTAAAGAACGCCGCACCTTAACGTAGCCATTTCGTACTTTTTCTCTTTCTATTTTCTCTACATCGAAACGTTCATTAATATAGTCAGCCTGCCACAAGCTAAACAACACCCTTTCAAAATCTCTATACTTTTTTTGAAATTTTTCAAAGACGTCTTTTGCATCTTCTTCAAGTAACTTATTTTTAACTGCGTAACTGTACAAGCTAGAGTATGAAAAGTTAGGCGATAAAGCTATGCTGCCACCGTTGCCCACCAACAATGCATCTTTAAAGTCGTCTTTTATATCACGCCATTTAACTATTTCAGGCATCCATCAGTTCCTGTGCTCTTGAATCTAATTGAATTTCGCCTGAAATCAACTTGGGTAGCAAAACATCTCTCAGTTTTGTTAGCTCAATATTTTGTTTATTGTTTGATAATATTTTTGTTAGATAGGGTCTAACCATTTCAGAGAATTTTTGAGTTAACAAATCACTACTTTTAGCCAATGAGATTGATTTAAAAGTTTCTCTAGTAATTGTATTAAAAACTGACCCATGACCTCGTTTTTGAAGGTCAGAAACTTGATATCTTGTTAAAAAATAAATGTATTCATCATGGTTTTCAGATTTACCTACAATGCCATAGCAAGATTGATTCATTGCCATTAGAGAACCTACCAATGCACATTTACCCACAGTCCCCCTTGCGCTAATAATAGTTGTACCTTCCCGCAAAATTTTAGTTGAAGACTTATCGACTCCCAATTGCGTAACATGTTTCTCAGTGTCAATAACGAACACATCACTATCATTGGGTGCATCTACAACTGAAAACCATGGAATATCACCACCCCAGTAGTCATCAATAGTCGTTTTTGGGGTTCCTCCTCCAATAAGCGAAATTAATGACTCAAAGCTAGTAACTTCCCACCCTTTTGGTATCCATCCTAATTCACTCTCTTCAAACTCACTGGGGAAGAGTTGTTGGATGTCATCTGGTAGCGGTTTTAGTTTGGGGTTGGTGGCACGTTCGGCGATGACCCGTTGGCGCAATTCGGCTCGCGCTTGAAGTTCTTCGGGGATGGGGTTTCTCGCCATGAGGGCATTGTCTATAACTGGGTCAAAATCCACAAACCAGCTTTTAAACAGCGCCTGCGCCATTTTTTCGAGGGTTTGGTTTGTTTTTTGGTTCAACTCAATTTTCTTATCTAGGGAGTCTAAAACAAGTGCTGCAAAATCCTGCTTTTCAGTGCTGGGGAGTTCAATAGGAAATTTCTTTAATGACGTAAAGTTGAATACCGGTTGAACAGACTTGGAATTCATCGCATGAATTAAGTTTACTGTCCTTTCCCATGTGAAATAGTAATAAACAAATAGCGGATTTGCTTTTTTTGGATCAACCCTAAGTCGCATTGTATTCGTTGACAGAATGTATTTGTCATATCCTAAGCACGGGCTTAATCTCCCCACCTTTCCGATAGTTCCTACCTTAGGGAATATCAAGTCGCCCTCAAAGCAATGACTTCGTTTTATTGATTCATATTTTTCAATTGATATGTGTCGTTTCGTAGTCCAATCAAAGACTCGTCCCGCAATATTTTTTCCTTGAACAACTAGTGCGCCAGACATTGTGTAGTCTGAGGTCTTTAAATTTGAACCAAAAGGAGCATCACCCATTTCTAAGGCTATATTTGCAATGGAAGTTAAATTTTTTTCACTCCCCATAACCCAACCCCTTCAGGTTATGGCGAATGGCTTTATCTAATCCTTCACCTTCGGCCATTTGCTTGAATAAGGTTTGGCTTAGCTCTGCCATTTTAACTTCAAATGGAATGCCGTCATCTACAATATCCGCTGCGCCTACATAACGCCCCGGTGTGAGCACATAGTCGTTGGCTTTAATATCTGCGAGGGATGCTGATTTACAGTATCCAGCTACATCTTCATATGCACCGTCATTGTCTTCTCCACGCCACGCATGGTAGGTTTTGGCAATATGGGCAATGTCCTCAACGGTAAGTTCTTTGTTAACTCGACTGACCATCGATCCCATTTCACGGGCATCAATAAACAGGGTTTCGCCTTGGCGGTTGCGTCTTTTGGCGAAGTCTTCATTGGCGTCTACGGCTTTTTTGTTTTTGCTAATAAACCATAAACACACCGGAATTTGCGTGGTGTAGAACAACTGGCCGGGCAAGGCTATCATGCAATCGACTAGGTCTTTATCGATTATTTTTTTACGGATTTCGCCTTCTCCGCTGGTATTGGTGCTCATTGAACCGTTGGCCAATACAAATCCCGCTGTACCATGTTCGCTGAGCTTAGAAATCATATGCATGATCCACGCATAGTTAGCGTTACCTGTAGGCGGCACATCAAAACCAGCCCAACGGGGGTCGTCTACTAATTCATTTTCACCACGCCACTGTTTTTGATTAAAGGGTGGGTTCGCCAAAATAAAATCTGCTTTAAGGTCGGGGTGTTGGTCTTTAAAGAAGCTATCGCCCGCCACTTCGCCTAAGTTAGCCGAGATACCACGCACCGCAAGGTTCATCTTAGCCAGCTTGTAGGTGGTGTTGGTGTATTCCTGCCCGTAAATGGAAATGTCTTTTTTATTGCCTTTATGGCTGTCGATAAACTTGAGTGACTGCACAAACATGCCCCCACTTCCACAGCACGGGTCGTAAATCTTACCTTTATAAGGCTCAATCATTTCGGCGATTAAGCTAACAATGGACTTAGGCGTATAGAATTCGCCTCCACCTTTACCTTCACTGGCGGCAAATTTACCTAAAAAATACTCATACACTCGGCCAACCAAGTCTTCCTCACTCAGATCGCATTCGTTGGCAGCGGTATCGATGTTATTAATAGTATCGATTAACGAAGCAAGCTTACTGCTAACCAAACCCAAACGAGAAAAGTAGTTGTCGGGCAATGCGCCTTTTAAAGAGGGATTGTTCTTTTCGACGGTATGCAGCGCAGTATCAATTTTGACGGCAATATCATCTTGCTTCATCTGCTGCTGGATATAAGACCAACGCGCTTGCTCGGGCAAAAAGAACACATTGTCTTTAGCGTAAAACTCGATTTGCTCAACATAGTCCCCCATACCCTGCTCTACTAGACTTGTACGCTGTGCTTCAAATTTGTCACTGATAAACTTTAAGAAGATAAGGCTAAGTACAACATGCTTGTACTCGGAAGATTCGACACTGCCACGTAATTTATTCGCTGTGTCCCATAAGTTTTGTTCGAAACTTGCTGTGGGTATTGGTTTACTATTTTTAGCCATGAGTTCTCTTTTTTAATTGGCAAAGAATAAATCGTTAAAGATTTTGAAAAAGCTAGTTTTTGGTGTTTGTGTTTTAAGGGAGATGAACGGAGGAAAATTGCGCTAACAGAGGTTTGTTTATATTAGTAACTGAACGTTTATAAAACGCTGCTTTAGTCGATTGAAAGTCGGTCATTAATCATATCCCTTTATTTTTATTATCCATTGATACTACCACTCGAAAGTAATGATAGAAATCCTAAAAGTCATCCTAGATTTCTTTGATTTAGAAATGCCGCATATAACCATGCAAAATAACTTATGCCGCCGAGTTATAACAAGGAGTTTCAATAAATCAACAGTGTATTTTTTATGCCAGCAATCAAGTCACATCAAACGCGTCAAAAATAATAACAAATAAAATAAAAAAGTAAATAAATACATATAAAACAGACATTTATTACATTATTGGTTTTCCCAATAACCTTCTTTCTACGCATTTACAATGCTACCTTTTTAACTATATTTCGCTTCTTATCGCATAATATAAGGAAGCGAAATGGCAGACAAAACTAAAACGAACATTCATGAACGAACGGAGATATCCAAATTTTTGTACAGGCATAGCAAAATAGGAATATCAGGAAGATTCCCATGTGACAAGAATACGGAGCTACTTTACTTTCAATCATATTTGGAATTAGGGGTATTACGATACCTTGCGCTTGATAACACGATTAAGTTCATGGATTCACAAACAGGCACCATGAAATGGTTACCCCGATTAAGTTCACGATTTCGAAACTATACACCTGACATGATCCTCGTTTACAAATGTGGCTCTATTACGTTTGTAGAAGTGAAGCCAATTTGGGCGCTTGATGAGGCTGAAAATGAAAGACTACACCAAATCGAAGTGGCTTTTGACCGGGCTGGATATGGCTTCAAGAAAATAACCGATGAAGATGTGACGTACGAAATGTTTGTGAACGCGGGTCATATACTACAATCCCCGGTTCACCGATTTGCAGACGGGTTTCTGACAATAGTCGCAAATGGTATCTCGGCAGCTTTACCCAGAAAGTTTACCTTTGGCCAGCTAAAAGGCTATCTCGCTAAGTTTGGCTTAGAGATTTGTGATTATTCCTTACTCAAAGCAGGTTTATTCACTTTCAATATGCGTGAACTACTTACTCCAGATACTTTGGTTTGGAGAGCTGTATGACGACTCAAACGATTAATGAACAAACAAAGTTTGTCTTGAACGGTAAGCGTTGCGAAGTACTTAATTTGTATCGTGCGGATAATGATATGCGTTACCGCGAATTTACTGACGATGAAGACCCCTACTCGTTTTTCACTAAGCTTATGAAGCTTTCTGAACTACAAAAATTACTCCAATCTGGGGAGGCGAAAATTGAGGACGTTCGCAAACGATCAAATGAATTCTATTTGTCAAATGAGCAACTGGCAATAATGGATTATCGTTTAAAGTATGTTTTACAGTGTTTCAAAGAAAGTCCTAATGCTCCCACATCCCTTAGGGCTGTGGAAGAATCAATAAAAGTTGTCTCTCATATGGAAAAAGACAAAAAGCCGCCTTGTCAATCGAGCATTCAAGCTTGGGTAAAAAAATATCGAGACAGCGGAAGAAGTAAGCATGCCTTATTGGACAATTTTGTACTTACCACCAGACGCACAATGCCTGCTGATATTGAAGAGGCATTTAATGATTGTATAGCCGATTACTTTCTCGTCGAGAAACCGCGCACATACGAATATATTTACAATAAATTTAGACTCAGATGCAATGAGATTCTAGAAGATAACAAAGACGACCCAGCATATGACATAAAAATCCCATGTCAGAGCACGCTTATTAACCGCATTAGGGTCTATACCGACGAAGAAGCACTAATTGCAAAGTTTGGCAAAACCAAAGCAACCCAAAAAATTCGAAAAAAACTTAAGGCGTTTAGAGTCTCCAGCATCCTTGAACGGTGCGAAATGGACGGTTTACATATACACCTTGGGATTGTAGATACAAAAGATAATACGAAGTTCCTTGGCACAATTGTTTTGATGTGCGTTATCGACGTATATTCAAGGGCCTTGTTAGGTTATTCAATCTACCTGACGAAGAAAAAAGCTGAGCCTGCGGATCTAATCGTGCAGTGTTTAAAGCATGCCTTTAGCATTAAACAAGATAATCGGTGGCCAATAGTAAATGCCATGCCCTGTCTTGTAACCGATGCCAGCTCAGCTGCGACAGCCGACTCATGGCGTTCAATTCAGAATGATTACAACGTGACGGTAATCATTACAACCAGTAGTACCCCACAGGAAAAGCCTTTTGTAGAATCATTTAACAATACCGTTAGACGTATGTTTCTAAAATTTCTAATGGGTTATGTAGGTCGAGAAAAATTTAGAGGCCAAGACATAAAGTTGCACGACAAAGTAAAAGATCTTGCCTGCATAACCCTTGATGCTTTCATTAAGGAATTCGAGTTTTTTATTCATGAGGTATACCACAAAAACCCCCACTCTGGTTTAGCTGGCCGTGCCCCAATTGATGTATGGAATGCAGAAATGAACAAAATGCCTGCTTTATATAGCGAGGATATAAAGCTAGCTAGCGGCCCAGAAAAATTTGCACGTATAGCAGAACGTAAGTTCATCACGAATGAAGACGGATTTTTTGTTGATGGGAGATGGTACAAAGATGATGGCTTACACAAGTGGCTAGTGACAAGTGGCGATGGACAAAATGGCTATGCAGAAAAGGAAGTTTTCAATAATGTCCAATTGCTCTATTCAGATCTTGATGTCAGAACCATTACAGCTATTCACCCGAAAACACAGGCAATGCATTCTATCCCCCTATGGAACAAAGATAAGGTACAAATTGATATGAGTGAACCACTTCAACGTGAAGTGTACTTAGCGATTCTGGAAAGACCTTACGAAAATATAGACAAGGCGCAAAAACAACACTACGAGCCAAGTAAATCAACAATTCAACTTGGTCAAGCAGTATTAGCTAAGAAAAAAGCTATCAAGAATGCAGGTAAACCAAACGCGGAGGATAAACCTCAACACCTGCAAGTTGACAGTCAGGACTACAGGGACAAATTAGAACAACATGTAAAAGACAATACCCCGGATAACGTGATCATTAACAAAGACAGTCGCTCTGTAGATGACTCACATGTAGATAACGATGATTGGGAAAACGATGTTGCGGTCGAAGATGTTGGAGGTACTGATGATGAATTATGAAGTCAAATCAGGTGTCTATATCAATGCGCACTATTCAAAAATTATTTTAAGCCAAATACGTTATTGCCTCCAAACAAGTTATCGTAGTTCTCCGTCTGGATTAATTGCACAAGGGCCGACAGGTATTGGTAAATCAAGAACCATTGGTGCGATACAAGCGAAGCTCAATAAAGAATACATAGATAAAGGCAAACCACCGCCTATCTATATAATTGGCGCTCCAGACTTACCTACTATGAAACAGTATTACAGTGAAATATTGGACGCCCTCGGAGATCATTCTCCACTAACGGGTACTGAAGTGCAGCTTCGCAAGCGAGTCTTTGAGCAATTAAAAAGTAAACAAGTTCGAATGCTGATTTTTGACGAGTTTCAACAGCTTGCAGAAAGGCGTGGTGTACAAGCAGCAAGGGCAATCATGGATGCAATTAAAAAACTATCGGATAAGTTTTGTATCTCTTGTGTTTTTGTTGGGACAGAAGCTGTCAGTCAATTATTAAAAATAAACGAACAAGTAGCATCAAGGTTCGGTCGTATAATCAAAATTAATTATATGAGTTTTAACAATAAAAAAGCTCAACTTATTACGAGAAAGTTTATGGGGTCTTATGCTGTTGCAAATGGCATAGATGGTATGGATCTCTCTGATTATGAAATTAGTTTGCGATTATTTGCGGCAACAAATGGTGATTTACGTATTTTCGTAGATTTATTGGATAATGCGTGTGGTTTTTTAACTGGAGATGCATTGACAGACATTTCAATAGCAAAATTAAAAGCGGCGTATAGCTTTATGCCTACTGAAATGCGGATACTTGGGCGCAGAAACCCGTTTTCTACGGACTTAAAAGTGATAGAGGACATTCTTAACGTGCAAGAACATCCGATGGTAGTAGAGGCTAAGAGCGCATGAAAAACCCCTCTCCAACTTTTCGGCCTCCCATGATTGATGAGTCAGCGTTGCACTACTGCGAAAATATAGCACAACGTAACGGTTGGCAATCAGTGAATCAATTGCTGACAGCATGCGGTCAAAAGCCGATCCATAATTGGAATAAGCCCTCAGGACACATTGAATCAGCATTGAAGGCTATCACTATGCCTTACTCATTTCGGGAGTCAGTCAATTTTACTGCTTTACAGCCGTTACTTAATTCACAAAAACAGCCCAAAATCTGTTTAGAATGCATTGATGGTTCACTGCCCCATTTGGTATCTAATCAACTAGCAATTAATACGCATTGCGATATACATCAATCGCCGTTGTTAGATAAATGCGGCAGTTGCGGTGCAAAAATCAAGTCTAGTATCCATCGTCATTGCGTTAGCTGTTACGCACCTTTGATGAATGAAGTATACGTACATGACGACTACTTTTTATTTGCATCGACATTGGGTGACGAAAAAGCGCTCTTCTTAGAAAATTTACTTGAATTGGCAGTATGCTTTATACGTCCGTGGGATATTTTGCACGAACCCACTAACTGGGCCACATTGGACAATATGCAGATTACAGCGTTGATGGGCTTCGCATTTCAGTTTCTAACCACTGAACATGGACTTACGCAATATAGTCATAAACTTTACACTCGGCATCTAGAGCACTTAGCAATTGTCCAAGAACTGCTTGATGAAAAAGTAATTAAGGTCGAAAAACTTGCTATGCAATGTGAAAAGTCTATTTCCGACCCTTTGCCCTCTGTTAGCTGTTCATTACTTTTTAATTATTTAAAGCTATTCGGTACGGCGTTAGGAGTCTCCTCCAAACGCGCACAACTGATAAACGACGCGGTCTATAAACTCGAAACGCATTGTAGCGCTGGGCAGTTGGCGAAGATGCTCGGTATTCGCACAAATATTATTACGCAACTAATCCATGAGAAAGTATTTAGACCTCTCAATGATGTAAACATAGTGTCGAAAATGATTTTTTGTATCAAGGCTTCACTGAACCATATTAAGTCATATTTACCGCAAGTTGCCAAACGTCAAAAACGTGTATACGTATCACTAGTAAATATTTCGGATACAGCCCTCGCAGCATACGGAATCGATAAGTCTGATATTATCTTTGCAGCATTAAGACAAGAAATCCCTGCATGTTTCAATGCAGACAGCGGAAAAAAAGCAGGTCAATTTAGCGTAGAATCTGATGCTTTGTTAGATTTCCTAAACTGGAATAAAGGTGTAGATGACCATATTTCAATCGATAAGTTTGCAAAACGACTTATGGTTCCAATAGTAATCGTTGAAAAGTTACTCAAAGAGTGTGAAGACTTGCACTACGCAAAATATTTAAAAGTAGGTCAACCTCTTATAGACCAAGCTGCCGCAGAGTCATTTCTAACGAATTACATTTGTCTAAACAGAGAAGCATGGCTGTATGGTATCCCAATGAACGATGTCAGAAATATTCTTGAAACCTGTTGTGATTCGGAAACGTCATTGGTCTTTGAAATCGCTGGTCCTAAGCAGGAATTTGTTTTTTTCAAGGCTAATGAATGCACATCACGTAACCTACCCATGATATTCGACGATATTCCTTATCGAGTGTTTATACATAAATACGGGCGGAAAAATTTTCCTTCGATAATGAAAAGTTTAAGTGTCGTAGAAACACTATTCGAGGGAAGCGAACATGCCCTTTAACCGTTTTATATTGATGTATATCCCGCAGGTTTTGGTGAATGCGATAATTGGTGCAACCATCATATTTTTTTGTTGGAATTGGGCGATACTGCCTGTTGCTGGTGTATCCATCCCTCATTTTTCGTTTCTACAATGTATTGGCATCTATTTTATAATTGGGGTTATTCGAGGTGACTTTAAATGCTATATAAAATGACCTAATTTTTGTGGCTACTGTTAGCTTACTACTGAGGAAAAATTATTAAAAAACTAATCGCGAATTCAACTCCGAAGTGCACCACTCGCTAAATTAAGCTG
>TARA_R110001592_G_scaffold84526_1_pt1 | contig 18446 bp, 20 predicted proteins | sample TARA_R110001592 | Tara Oceans TARA_R110001592 (sample SAMEA4398387) | marine metagenome | biome: Polar Biome; feature: [SRF] surface water layer (ENVO:00010504); material: water (ENVO:00002006), including particulate matter (ENVO:01000060) such as... | depth 5 m | reverse complement strand
TCAGAAGATTCAAGATGCGCACGAATAAACCATTGGAACTGCTCCATTTCAATTAACTGACCAATGAGCATGTCTTCCGATACCGGATCTAGCTCTCCCATTTCAATCAGTGCTTTGCGATGATCGCTATTCACCCCGTTGTAGACTAAATCAAGGGCACCCAGATGCTCCATAACCAATGCTTTACCTAACGAATAATCATCCCAGGTGCGACGATCAGTAATAGATTGCGGTGTGCCTAATGGGGTTCCGCCCAAAGTAGCTATTCGCTCTGCAATAGTGTCAGTCATGTCTCGTACAGCGTCTACCTGAGGATCTAGCATTTCGTGAACACTGATAAAATTGGGGCCAACAACGTTCCAGTGAACGTGCTTGAGTGTGAGGGCCAAATCGAGCAGTGCTACCATACGATTGTCTAAAGTAGATATAACACGGTTTGCCGTCGTTTCGTCCATGCCAGGTACCGTGAATTTAGCTGCTTTGTGCAGATTACTTTTAGTCATGATTTCTCCTTTACGGTTCAAAATAACAGGAGAGGTATAAGCCTCTCCTTGACTCGTCCACGCTATCAAACTTACAAACGTTGTGTCAAATAAGGGAATTACTCTTGAATGTCATGTTTACTATCAACTAGAAGACCAATGCATAGACTGATCTAAGTTCAGGGTGTGCCATTTGAACATTCTAGCGATATCAGTTGGCGTGCAACCCTACTTGTATCGATCCCACATTACTGATTTTTGTTGGACAGTATAAGTATTACGTGATCTTTTTTTCATAGCTACGCTCCTTTGTAATAAGGATAGCGTTGCATTCACTATTTGGACTCAAGTGACAGCGCTGACTATTTGTTGTGGTAAATTTACGACTATACGACTAAATAAGGTCTTCTTTGTGGCACTTTCTGCCCATAACGTCTCACTTTAAAAAATTCGTGAATTTAAAATGAAGCTGATGTTTTGTTATAGACTTCTTGATAACCTTAAATGAAATACATTTCAATATTAACGATTTACATACTTAGTGGTATAACGCACAGACGAAAAACCAATATTAGCCCATGTTATCAATAACGATCACGTTCCTTGATTTATGGAATTATTCATTGGAGATTTTAGTGAATGCAACTTGCACCTCACCGGTAAATAATCATTTATTAAACTATTTACCTATACAAGAGCGCCAGTTATTTCTTGACGTTTGCACGCCTGTGGAGCTAGTGTTTGGCGAAACACTTAATATTGCTGATGAAGTCATAAAATATGTTTATTTTCCACTAACTAGCTTTATCTCATCACTTGTAGAAGTTGGTGAGAAACAGTCCTTAGAGATGGGGTTAATTGGGAATGAGGGTATGCTAGGTGCCACGCTTGCTCTTGGAAATCCAAAGGCACCAATGAAGTCGATAGTACAAGGCTCTGGGAATGCGTTGCGAATGGATGCAACAATGTTCCACCACCAAGTAAAAAATAATCTAGTGATAAGTAAATTGATACACAATTATCTCTATGTCTTGATACAACAACTTGCTCAAACTGGCGCATGCAATAATTTTCATGAAGTCAAACAACGGCTTGCTCGATGGTTATTAATGACACAGGATCGTACTAATTCTGAACATCTTCAGCTAACACATCAGTTTTTAGCGAAAATATTGGGTGTACGCCGTAGCGCTGTTACTATTGCGGCAGGTTGTTTACAACGTCAAGGCATTATAAGCTATAACCGCGGACAAATTAATATCTTGTCTAGATCTGGCCTCGAAAATTCATCCTGTCAATGCTATTTTTCGTCTGTTAATGCTTATCAAAAGACATTAGTAATTTCTAAATAGCTACAAATGTTGACAACAATATATTGCCATACCACCTCAAATGAATAATTTAGCAAGTATTATCTAGGAATAATAACGTCTCCAAACTTTATCTCATCCAAAATATCGTTCTCAATTAACAATCACTAAATCATTAGGGACAACTATGTCAGATATCATTCATTCACGATTTTAATTTCCACTATCAGATCCACTTACGAGTGGTATTTAGTCTGTTCGAGAAGGATTATTTAATATTGAGTGATTAGAACAGCTCTTATATTGAAGTGCTAACGTGAGGGAAAAATTTGAGATAACTATATAAAACGTGTATCACAAGCCGGTAAGTTGCGAAAGTAACAATATCAGGTTCGTTATAATGAAAAGTTAGTTATATCTCTTGGCAAACCACTGAATAGCGCGCATGATGTATTTTATTTTCATCTATGTTAGCTAGCCAACATAACGATATTCACTATTTTGTTATGCTACTCTTTTGAACTTAGGTGCTAAAAATGACGAGCAAAACAACTTCTCATATAAATTGTGTAGATAACGATAAGCGGTTACCTAATTACCCACATAAGGATGAAGCTCAGAACAGCACGAACAATCCTTACTGGCCGAAAGCGTTAGTAACAACGTTTATGATGAATAGAAATAAAGTCACAAGCATAGTTCCAAGCAAGAGAAAACTGTTCTCATCTGCTCATATTTAACGTAAAGCAAAAATATTAACGGAAGAAAGAGATATTATGAAATTGTGAGAATCATCTCGTGTTCGCTAGGTTGAGCTCAAAAAATAAGAGTTCAGCAGAATTTTAGTTTAAGGAAAAATGATTTTAAGGAGAAAAATGAATAGTCCCGCCGATAACAAATTATTAAAATTGTTGCCTGAAGCAAATAAAAATACAATATTCCCTCAGCTCAAACTTGTCAAGTTGCCTCTAGGGAAAGTGATATATGAATCAGGGCAAAATCTTACTTGTGTATATTTCCCTATAGATAGCATTGTTTCTCTCCTTTATGTTACCGAAAATGGTTCATCAGCTGAGATATCGGTTGTTGGTAATGAAGGAGTTGTTGGTATTGCTGTTTTTATGGGCGGGGAAAGTACGCCTAACAGGGCAGTTGTTCAAAGTGCAGGCTACGCGTATCACATGCCAGCTTCACTAATGCGTAAAGAATTTCATAATGACGTTACAATTCGTATGTTACTGTTACGTTACACTCAAACATTAATTGCGCAAATGGCACAAACAGCTGTATGTAATCGCCACCACTCCATTGACCAACAACTTTGCCGTTGGTTACTGCTCTCCCTAGATCGCCTCAGCTCCAATAACCTAACGATGACGCAAGAGTTGATCGCAAATATGCTAGGCGTTAGAAGAGAAGGCGTTACCGAAGCTGCGGGAAAATTACAAAAGGCAGGGGTTATTACCTACAAGCGCGGCCATATAACCGTGACAGACAGAAGCAAACTTGAAACACTGTGTTGTGAGTGCTATGAAGTGGTTAAACAAGAAACAGATAGGTTAGAAGAAATTTCTGCCATAGAATAATTTAACCTACTGCAACGTGCAGAGCCTATTTACAATCTTTTATGTAAATTTCGCCAACCCTAATTCTATATTTTTATCATATAAAGTGCACTAGCGCACAGATACCTAAGCTAGCTTGACTTACACTTTACTTCTTAGCCTTTTACAGTGGCGTAATTGGCGAGAATGTAGAGGTAACTATGGAAAACGTCAAATAGGGATAAAAAAAACTGTTATACAGCTCCTCAGTGAACAAATGACCGTAGAAGTAGAAACTATTTATACAGAGCAAAAACCACAATTTCAATAATCGGTTAATAAACCTAAAAAGACATTATTAAAACACCTAAACATACAGAACTTTGGGAGTAACTAATGAAAAAATTAACGCAAGATCAAAAGCCTAGTGATAAAAAATCAGTTAAAGCTAAAGCCGCTAGAAAAGCTCACCCTGACATCATTTACTTAGGTCAGAAATATCAAGATCAGCAATCTGATATTAATGCTCAAAAGTAGCAATTTACAAAATATAGGTTTAGGCATCTTATCCGGTACCTATCCATATTTACTCCTATTATTTTATCAGGAATAATCTATCGATCCCATTAGCTAATGTTTGCTATCGAACAGAACTTCTTAATCAATGTTGCGTTATTAATTGCTTAATCCTTTAATGAGGAAATATCTATGCTTGAATTAATTCCCAAATTTCCTGCTTATGTGGTGGGGGTCAGTGCGTCAGGAAAAGTTACAACAAACGACTACAATAGTGTTTTAATCTCGGCAGTTGACTCTAGGTTAAAACAGCATTCAACAATTAACATTTTCTACTATTTGGGGCCAAAGTTTTCAGGGTTTAGTATTAGTGCAATATGGGACGACGCAAAATTGGCTATAGATCATTATAAGTCTTGGAATAAGATAGCGATTGTTACTGATAAAACGTGGATTAAATCAGCAAGTGATGTTTTTCAATTTGCTATTCCATGCCAACTAAAGGTGTTCAGTAACAAGCAATATGCTAAAGCCGAAATTTGGATAACCAACTAAGATTTCTCAACGTTAACAAGCCTTATTTTCAAAGGCAGTAACCGGTTAGTTAGGCGGTAAATAGTCAGCAGAGCTTGAGTTTGTGAGGAGCTAGAAAATGCCTTTAAAGTTTTAAACTAGCCATTCAATCTAAATATAAACCAAGAAAGGAAAATAATAATGAACATGAAAGAAGCTTACCAAAAAAAACTGCAAGCGCAATTGGATGAGTTGAGTGCAGAGATCGTTAAGCTCAAAGCAAAAGCAGAAAAAGCTGAAGCCGTTGCACAACTTGAGTACTACAAACAAATCGAAGAATTACGTACCATACAAGAAAGTGCTAACAGTAAACTTGTCAAACTTAAAGGCGCCAGTGATGACGCATGGGAAGAACTTACTGCAGGCATTGATAATGCGTGGGACACGATCGGCAATAGTATTAAGTCGGTCACCTCCAGAAGAAAATAAAGCTATGCCCATCGGGTAATCTCCAGAGCCTAGCAGGAAAAATATTATGTTCAACAGCATTGTTGTGTTATTTAATTTTTACTGCCGTTCGACGGCGCGTATGTTACGGCCACAGATTGTGGTGCTACTTCCAACGCTGCTCTGCATTTTCCTAGCTCCGAGTTATGCAGCTTCTGAATCAAAACCACCGCCAAGCGGACATATCGTGGTCACTGGTTCTGTTTCTCTAGCGAATATAATTAGTCTGTGGGCCGACGATTTTACTCTTCGCAACCCCCGTATTTCGATCACTATCGCGGATGCAGGCGGTGCAGTGGGTGTTGAAGCGTTACTCAACGGTAGCGCTAATTCCGCGCTTACGGATATGCCTTTGAGTCAGCATGAGAATGCGCGATTTATGGAGCACTTCGGCTATGCTCCCACTGTTTATCCGGTGGCTATGGACGGAGTGGCGGTATATGTCAGTTCGCTAAACCCGCTAAAGCAAATAGCACTGCCACAGCTTGACGCTATCTACTCTGCCACTCTGCGTTGTGGTGCCGAGCAGCCCTTACACAGCTGGCACCAATTGGGCGTGAAAGGAGGACTGAGCAATAAGCATATTACAGCTCTGGGGTTGACAGTCGCCAACGGCTCGTACCTGTTATTCAAACACGTTGCCCTGTGTGACGGCGACTTTAGTGCTAATTTCCAAGCGCTTGCTGGTCCCGCAGCCGTGGTGTGGGCTTTGGTCGACAACCCAGCTGCTATTGGTTTCGCTAGTAGTGCCCGAGACTTGGCTGGTATCCGTGCGTTGGCGATCGCCTCACAGGTAGGGGGAGTAGCGGTCACTCCCTCGATTCAATCAATTCAAAGCGGACGTTATCCTCTCGCGCGCAGGCTCAGTATGATTATCAATATCCCGCTAGGCCAAGATGCCGATCCAGCCGTACAGTCCTTTCTTAATTATGCCCGTTCTACAGCAGGTCAAGCGGTGACAACGAAGGCTGGTTATGTTCCACTGCCAGAACATTAGCTAGGCTTGTTACATAGTTATTATATGTAAAATCTGAACAGAGCTTCCGCATCCTGCTCAGGCTAAGTACCTGCATGCAGGTAACAAAGAGTAAAACGCTTTTAGTCAAATCCTTCGAGAAACGCTTGATGGCTATTTTTACTGCGTTACCCCACATCTATGTGGGGTAATGACATTGCAGGAGCACAAAGCTTTATAGCCTTTTTATGTGAAACAACCACACAACAAAGACTTTGCCTTGTATCAATAGTCAATAATTTTCTGTAACAGTAATTTCGACAGAACAACACCTTCTAATGTTCGCAAGCGCACCGACAGAGTTACCAATTCAGTGTATTAATATTCTATATCTAACCCTGTTTGACTATTTTATATTTGAAGGAGAAAAGATCTCATGTTACGAACTATTAAAAATCTAGAAGGCTATATTATCCAAGCGACAGATGGCAACATTGGTCATGTCACAGATGTATATTTCGATGACAAAACTTGGTGTGCTCGCTATCTCGTTGTTGACACAGGCACTTGGCTTTCAAGTAGAAAAGTACTGATATCGCCTATATCGATAGGCATACCGAACTGGGCGGATAAGCTGTTACCTGTTTCGATCACAAAAGACCAAGTCGAGAATAGCCCAGACATCAATACCCAAAAGCCAGTTTCTCGACAGCAAGAAATCGAATTATTCGAGTACTACGGCTATCCATATTATTGGGGAGGTTATGGTATGTGGGGCGGAGGTATGTATCCGAGTATGATGTTAACGAGACACGACGGCTTTGTTTCGCCACACCATGACGAAGATCCACAAGTGACGAAGGATTCTAAAGCCGAACAGCACCAAGGTGACGACATACATCTGCGTAGTTGTCAGGCGATAATCGACTACCACATTCATGCTACCGATGGTGACATCGGCCACATAGAGGGCCTGCTTATCGATGAAGATACTTGGGCTATTCGATACATGATAGTGAATACAAGTAACTGGTGGCTTGGTCATCAAGTACTTATTCCTCCACATTGGATTGAAGATATAAGTTGGGCTGATGCTAAGGCGTCTGTCAATCTGACACGTCAGGAAGTGAAAGACGCTCCGCCGTATAACGATTCAATGCAAGTGGATCGTAAGGCGGAAATGGTTATCTACAATCATTATGAACGCCCCGGTTATTGGCTGGATGATGATAAAAGTGACACTGCAAAGTCACAGCCACAGCCTTAGTGGCGCGTTAAAAGCGACTGACGATAATGTTAGAGGTAAAAAATGGTAGCCGAATCTATGTCTAATTCCACAGAAGTGAAAAGTAAAAGTGTCGCTGTTTTTGGTGGCGGTATTTCCGGACTCACGGTAGCGCATGAATTTTCAAAGCTTGGCTATAAAGTCAAAGTGTACGAGGCAAATCCTGATGCCGGCGGTTTTTTTAGAAGTGCCAGAAGGAAAGAAGATCAGGATATGCCTTCTGAATACTCTTGGCATGGAATGGGCCCTTGGTATAACAATTTTTTTGAACTCATCAAGGAAATTCCCTTTGATAAGCACTCCAATCTCTATGACAACATTCTTTCACGGCCCGTAGAATTTGGCTTGGCGCCTAATGCAGGTACGGCTAATTTTGGAGATTCTAATTCTAGCAATGTCGATGTGAAAAACCTGTTTAGTATGACGAGCAAAGAAAAATGGCTTTGGAGCTGGTTGATGCTAAAGGCCTGGTGTTCCAATACCCGCAGTAGCCATAAATATAGCACTATTAAGGCTAAAGAAGCTTGGCGACCTTATTTATCCGCCTCAACACTTAGTACTTGGAGTTCCACTTTTGGTCCTTGGGTGGGCTCTGATTGGTGTCATGTTTCCTTTCATCACGTCGCCCATTTTTTCCGGAAGCAATTAGTCACCAAGTATTCATATCGTCATCATGGCGATAGTGAAGGTGGACCTTGGGATCATAAGGCTCGGACAGGATGGCTGCTTTTGAACGGCCCCAGCAGTGAGGTTTGGTTTGATAAGTGGGTCGATTACCTGAAGCAACAGCAGGTTGAGTTTTATTGGCAGGCCCCACTTCATCGTTTACGTTTTGAAGAAAACAAGATAACAGCAGCAGAACTAGCCAATGGAGAAACCGTTCAGGCCGATATCTATGTGCTTGCAGTGAACCCATTTTGTGCGGCAGATATTTTGAAGCGAACGCCGCTTTTAGAAAATAAACCGCAACTCAATCTTTTTAGAAACCTTGTACAACAGGGACCTCACACTCAGGTATCCTTTAGAATTGGCTTCAAAGAAAAAATGCTTTGGCCGCGAAAAAGGTCTGCGCTTGTACTTTCAGATTCCGCCTTTAATCTGACTCTTTTTTCTCAGGAACAAGCATGGGGAAAGCGTAGTGCTCTAGGGCAAGATATTCAATCACTGTGGACAGTCACTGCTTGTGTATCAAAGGTTCAGGGGCCAGTGCATGGCCTTTGTTTGGAAAAATGTACGGAGGAACAATTCCTTGATGAAGTGTTATTTCAATTAAAACAGAGTTATGCCTTAGATGATCTGGTGAAAAAGGCTAATGGCGGCAAAAGCTGGCAAGATTTTTCCATTGTAAAGATCAAAGTTTGGCATGAATGGGAATTTTCTCCTGAAGGAATAAAATCATCACAACCAAAATGGGTAAACGCGACAAACACCCAGCAATATATGCCCAAGCAAAAGACGACAATATCTAACCTAGTTCTTGCGGGTGCTCACACCAAAACAACGGCGGATGTTTGGAGCATCGAGGCTGCGGTCGAGAGTGGGAAACTTGCGGTAAAGGTCTTTGAGCCACAAGTAAAAGTTACTTCACAGTCAAACCTTCTGGTGTTGAAAATCCTTGGGAAAATTGATGACTTTCTTTATTACTGCAAACTTCCTAACGTGTTGGATGTTGGTTTAATATTAATTGTGATGTTATCGGTGAGTGCAATAGCCTTTGGGCTTGCCGGATAAAAATTCCTTCTGCAAAAAACAAAAAGACGGGTGTATGAATAACCATAAAGATAAAAAATCCTATTATCAAAAAGATAGCCTGACTTTTGTTGGGGCAACCTCGCTTGGTATTTTGGCTTTTACAAAGCATAAAGCAGGTGCTGAAAAATGGATGTTCAAGTTACTAGTAACAGTATTGCTGCGATGCTGAATTTTCAAACATTTCCCTTCTGGCTAAATATAATATTATTTATATTAGCCGGCGTGACGGTATGGATCTCTGGAACACGTTTAACTGCCTATGCAGACATCATCTCTGATCGTAAAAATTGGGATAAAGCGAGTATGGGATTTATATTTCTCGCCCTTGCGACACAACTCCCAGAAATAGTCACTAACACTACAGGTGCTTTACATGGTAATGGGGAACTTGTTTTAAATGCTATGTTTGGCGGTATGACGATGCAGACTGCTGTACTTGCTATCGCCGATATATTCATTATTGGCACGACGACTTTGAGTTTTGCGGCGCGAAAGTCTATCAACCTGCTTCAGGGCGTCGTATTGATCTTGCTGCTATCTTTGGTTTTAGTCGCAACGATGCTAGGTGATACCGTTGTGTTTTGGCACATAGGAGCAAGCCCTATTTTATTAGCTATCTTGTACATACTCGCCATCTTTATATTTTTAGACTATGGCAAGAATAATGGTTGGAGTGTCGCAAATTTCCCTGAAGATATAACACAAAAAGCCAACCCCAAGGATAAACGAGCTAAAAACTCACATACTACAAAAAAACTCTATTTATACAGTGGGTTTGCCAGTTTAGCTATACTTGTTTCAGGTGTCCTACTCGTGCAAACAGCGGAAGCTATCGCCACACAATCTGGCTTAGGAGCAAGCTTTATCGGTGTAACCCTACTAGCAAGCAGCACCTCTTTGCCCGAACTTAGTGCGAGTATTGCTGCGGTGCGTCTAGGTGCGCAGAGTATGGCCATATCCAATATCTTTGGCAGTAATCTTATTATGATATTTTTACTTTTACCTGCAGATATGTTTTATCTCAATGGCGCCATACTCAATAGCGTGAACGACTCTGCAAAATTTGCGCTTGTCTCAGGCATAGTTGTCACGGCTATTTATGTTATTGGACTGATTGTCAGAAAATCTCAAACCTTTCTCCGAATGGGGATGGACTCCATAGCCGTTTTGATTATTTATATCACCTCGCTTTACATACTCTACACACTAAGAGGTGTATAAATGTCAGAAACAATACTCAATCGTTCCATATCACTGCCCATGTTGATCCTTTATGGACTAGGCACTATGATCGGCGGAGGGTTTTATGCCTTACTTGGCGAGATTGCCGAAGAGGCCGGACTTTTTATGCCGTTGGCTTTTTTACTTTCAGGGGGATTGGCATTTATCAGTGCCACCTCTTTTGCTGAGTTATCATCGCGGTTTCCTTTTAGTGCAGGTGAAGCGCGCTACACTCAGGAAGGATTTTCAAGTAAAAACTTCTCAACGCTTGTTGGTTGGTTGGTTATCTTAACAGGGATTGTTTCAGCTGCCACTATCACCGTTGCTACGGCTGGTTTTATACAAGACTTTATATCGGTCTCGCAAACACTTACGGTACTTTTTTTAGTGCTTGGTATGGGCATTATTGCAGGGTGGGGGATTGGAAAATCCGTCGCTTTTGTTGTTGTTATAAGTGTCATACAAATAGCCGCATTAGTCTACATTGTCTTTGTTGCCGGAGACAGTTTACAAGCCTTACCAAGTAGATGGACAGAACTCTTTATCCCGACAAGTAGTACCGTTTGGCTGGGGGTATTTTCAGGAGCCTTTTTAGGCTTTTATGCTTTTATCGGTTTTGAAGATATGGTCAATATGGCTGAAGAGGTCAAAGATGTCAGAAAAAACCTACCTATTGCCATCTTAGTGAGTATTGTCCTTACGACACTTATATACATAGTGGTATCTACCATCGCCGTATTAACCGTATCGCCTCAGATGCTCTCATCTAGCAACACCCCCGTTGCAGAAATTTTGCGTGGTCACGGCGATTTTTCTATGAAAATACTGGGCATTGTCAGCATTTTAATTATCAATGGCGCATTAGCACAGATTATTATGGCTTCACGTGTTATTTATGGTTTATCTACAAAAGATCAAGCACCAACTTTTTTAGGAAAGATCAATGCTAAAACCCAGACACCGCTTCGTGCAACCGCTCTCATAACCGGCATTGTGTTGGTTTTAGCCACCTTTTTCCCGCTACAAACCTTAGCAGAGTCTACCAGTTTTATTATCTTGATAATTTTTGCCATCGTAAATCTCTCTCTTTGGCGTATTAAAGGAAGGGAAAACCTTGATAGTAAGCAGAGAATATCCTTTCCTCGTTGGGTCTCACTCTTTGGTTTTATAACTTCTATTGTAGTCATACTATTTCAGGCGTGGCAGAGGTTTATTTAACACGTCCTTTGTTAAGTATTAAAGGTGGAAACAGTCCTTTTTACTTTTTTAGTGGATAAAAATAAGGATTAATTATGAATAAAGACGAAGATAGAAAACAACACTATCGTAAAGATAGCCTGACCTTAGTTGGTGCGGTTGCGCTTGGCACTGGCGTTATGATTGGGGCAGGCATATTTGCTTTGACAGGGCAGATGGCTCAGATGACAGGGAGTCTTTTTCCCCTGGCTTTTCTTTCGGCTGCGGTGGTTGTCATATTTAGTGCATACTCTTACGTAAAAATGTCGAATGCCTATCCTTCTGCGGGTGGAATTGCCATGTACCTAAAAAAGGCTTATGGCAGCACAGTGACAACTGCTTTTCACTCCCTGTTGATGTATTTTTCTATGGTGATAGCCCAAAGTTTTCTGGCGCGTACCTTTGGCACATATACATTACAGCTTTTTGATATCGACGATAGTAGCTTGTTGGTACCAACATTGGGTGCAGGATTGTTACTGGTCGCATTTGTGATCAACTTGTCCGCAAACAAGATGATCGAAGGTGTCGCATCAGTGCTTGGTTTTATCAAGATTGGCGGTATCGTTTTGTTCGGTATCGTAGGCGTAATAGTGGCTGATACAGTAGAAGTTAATGTCTCAACAGTCAGTTCTGACGCTTCAGTGACAGGTTTTATTGGTGCAACCGCGCTGGGTATTTTGGCCTTTAAGGGTTTCACCACGATCACCAATAGTGGCTCAGAGTTGAAAGACCCTCACCGAAATGTCGGCAGAGCCATCATGATCTCAATCGCTTTATGTGTGGTGATTTATGCGCTGGTGGGCTTTTCTGTCTCAAGTAACCTGACACTTGAGCAAATCATCGAAACCAGAAATTACTCATTGGCCGCCGCCGCAAGACCTGCACTGGGTGAATATGCTGTCTGGTTTACGGTTGTTCTGGCTATGTTAGCAACAGCAGGCGGGGTCATCGCCAGCATATTTGCGGTTTCTCGGATGTTGGCAATGCTGACTGAAATGAAACTCGTTCCCCATAGCCATTTTGGCATGCCTGGTAGTATCCAAAAGCATACGCTTGTCTACACAGTCGTTTTAGGTTTGCTGTTAACGATATTTTTTGATCTGACGCGTATTGCAGCTTTGGGCATCATCTTTTATCTGATTATGGATATCGCGATACATTGGGGAATATTGAGAAATCTGCGCGATGAAATTGATGCAAGACTTAGTATTCTGGTCGTCGCCATTATCCTTGATCTGATTGTTCTGGCTGGCTTCATCTGGATAAAGATAAACAGCGATCCATTGGTGGTAGGTGTCGCTGGTGTTGTAATGCTGGCTATTCTGCTTGTCGAGGTCCTGTTTTTACGACATAACCCTATTGAGCCAAAAGACCACAAACATGCTTGAAGGTAAGCAAACGCTATACGCCTTCGCAAACGGGCCGAGATGTTACTCGTGCCAGAATTGGTCAAAGATGAGAGTGGATCATACAGGGCTGCATTGCAGAGTAGATTGAGTTTCTGTCATGTGTTCCAGTTCGTGTTTAAGACACTAAATCTCTCCATATCATTTGCAAAGTTGTTTATGTTGAATCTCTAACTATCTGGTTAATACAGCAGCGGGTTTATTTTCATTTTCCAAAACGGCTATAACGTCTTCGCCATCGAGTTGACCGCCGGAGAGACTATGCGCGATGCCGCACCGATATCGGGTTGCTGCTGCCTTGTAATGTAGTGGTGCGCGAAGAAGCCAACGGCACAATTACTGTTTCTTTTATGGATCAGGAAGCTGTAATGCAAGTGGTGGATAATCCCGATATTCAAGAATTAGGCAAAGAAGTAAAAGGATTATTACTACGTGTGTCAAACAGCCTTAATAGTGACGATTAACTGAGCAATTACGACAACAATATCTACTAAATCTATCATTAATCAATGATTAAACTGCTTAGCAATAAAAGCGCGCCAATGGTTTATAAAAATTTCTCACAAGCGCTGTAAGTGTCTTACCGCACAGAGACTATAAGCTCTATTTTGTATCATTGAATTATTAACTATCTGGTTATTGACACAAGATATTTTCGACATCACCAACAAAGTGAGAAGCAATGTCTACATCAAATGAAGCGAGTAAAAAAGAAGACACTAAGCGAGAAGTGGCTATGGAAAAAGCAGGGAAAACTTTGTTTAGCGCTATTCAAAAAGGGTTACCTACAGGGAAAATCAAAACCGTACTAAGTGTTTTTATTGTGCTATTGATCGTATTTACGGGTTACACCAGCTTATATACGGTGCCTAGTGATTCCGTAGCGGTAGTACTGAGGTTTGGTAAATTTGAGGTGATTAAGCCATCGGGATTACACTTCAAAGTCCCTTTAGGTATCGACCAAGTCAATATAGTCCCCACTAAGCGGCAACTAAAGCAAGAGTTCGGCTTTTCTACGCCCGGCGCTACTGATCCCGATCAAAATATTACTCCGAATCGCTTTTATATGTCGGATAAGTCTAAAGTTGACTTATTAAGTAATCAGATAGGGGAAACCCAAATGGTGACTGGCGATTTAAACACAGCCTTAGTCGAATGGGTGGTTCAATACCGTATTGCCAACCCCAAATACTATTTGTTTGAGGTGCGTGATCCTGCTGGAACCCTGCGATACGTATCAGAATCTGTTATGCGGGAAGTGGTAGGAGATCGCACTGTAGATGAAGTGATAACTATTGGTCGGCAAGAGATTGAAGTAGAAGCTTTAAGCAAGATGCAGGCACTATCAACAAAATATGTGATGGGAATCCGTATTGATCAAGTACAACTAAAAAATATAAACCCACCACAAGCAGTGCAAGCCTCCTTTAACAAGGTCAACCAAGCTCAGCAAGAGAAAGAAAAACTAATAAACGAAGCGCGCCGCGAATACAACAGAGTTATTCCTTTAGCCGAAGGAGAACGCGACCAGCGCATTCGAGAGGCCGACGGGTATCGATTAAAACGAATAAACGAAGCCGAAGGAAATGCACTTCGTTTCAATGCATTGTTTGCCGAGTATATAAAAGCGCCAGAGGTAACGCGTAGACGTCTTTATTTAGAAACCATGCAAAAGGTGATGCCACAGATCAGTAATAAAATCATCATTGACAGCAAGGCGCAAAGCGTTCTGCCACTTTTAAACTTAACAACAATTAAGGAAGCAACACAATGAAGCAGTTTCTATGGTTAGTAAGTGCCGTGGCATTGGTGTTTATTGTTGTATCGATAAATAGTGCACTGTATACGGTGAATGAAGTAGAGCAAGTGATCATTACACAGTTCGGTAAACCCGTTGGAGAGCCTGTTATTAATGCGGGTATTAAACTAAAAATTCCTTTTATTCAGCAAGTCAACTCTATCGAAAAGCGCGTATTGGAATGGGAAGGCACACCATCAGATATGCCCACTAAAGATAAACTGTATATTTCTGTAAGTTTGTTTGCCCGTTGGCAGGTTACTGACCCTTTACAATACTTTTTGCGTTTGGGCGATGAACGCAGTGCGCAATCAAGGCTAGATGATATTTTTGGTAGTGAAACACGAAATGCCGTCGCCAAACACGAATTAATTGAGATTATTCGCACATCTAAAGACCGTCAGCCACTCAGAGATTCATTACTGACCGATGCTGAAAAAGCACAAGATATTGGCAGTTTAGTGCCTATACATAAAGGTCGATTGTTGGTTGAGCAAGATATCTATAATGCGGCGGCAGAAAAGGTCAAAGTGTTTGGTATTGAACTGCTCGATATTCGTTTTAAACGCATTAATTATAATGAAAGTGTGCGGCCCAAAATTTATGAACGCATGATCAGCGAACGCCTGCAAATAGCTGAACGCTTTTTATCAGAAGGCAAAGGTGAAGCTGCTCGAATTCATGGTAACCGTGAACGAGACTTAAACAAAATACAATCGGAAGCTTATCGTCAAGTAGAAGAAATTCGTGGGCTAGCCGATGCCAAAGCAGCAGACATTTATGCTGCAGCTTATAATCAAAATGAGGAGGCAGTAGCGTTTTATGCGTTTACACGCTCATTGCAAACCTATGAGATAGCCATTAGTCAAAATACTACTTTGCTGCTATCGACCGATAGTGAATTGTTTCAATACTTGCAGCAAACGCAAGTTGAAAAGAAGTAAACACATACAGCATTATAGCGTGTAAATAATGGGCCTATCAGTGAATATAAAGTTCTCTGTTCGTTGCCGAACAGACTACATTTAGTTTCATGTGTATTGTTTTACTGGCCGATGGGGAACATTAAGCAAACAATAATTTCAGTTAAAGTCCAAAGGCGATACAGCTTTCTGAAGCTTGTCAGATGACTGATTACTCATTTATAAATAGAAAGAGCTGATACTCAGCTCTGAGGGGAAACTATGATTCAATCCAACCAAATTAAACCTGATATGCCTGTTGTCTGCTCCGAAGATGGTCAATTTGCTACTGTAGATCATATGGAGGGCACAGATACCCTAAAGCTTAAGAAAGATAAGGACGGTCAACACCATTACATTCCGTTAGGTTGGGTAACCTCAACTGAGGACAATATAATTAAAATAGACCGTCCAGGAGACCAAGCTATGCAGGAATGGTCCCAAACTGCGTCAACAGGAACAGGACACTAAGTTCTTGTTATATCGCTAACCAAAGGTGGTATGTTACTCATGTCATCTTAGGGGCTGCGATTACTTATTCTTGCTATTCACTAGTAAATCCTTCGCCTGGTTTATTTTCGCTGCCAGGTAATTGCTGCCTCCTCTATCTGGGTGGAGCTTTAGCATTAGTTTGCGGTGGGCTGCAATAATCTTTTCCTCTGTTGCGTTATGATCAAGACCGAGTATTTCATAAGCTTCAATCACCGTCATCTCACTGCTATCGCTTTCACGAGAATTTTGCCCGTTCTCTTGAGAATCATTTTCTGCACTGGCAGCTTCGCGCCAGTCACAACCATACTTGCGATCAAGATAGGCAGCCAAAACCTCAATAGCATCAGGATATTGCTTTTCAGCTAGGATATAGAGATTAATTAAATCTGGCAGATCAAATTCAGACAGGTATTTACCCTTGCTAACAGTGTCGAGTAATTCACCATCTACTTCACCACTTTCGTGATCGAGAGTCATTTTGAGTAGGCTGGTTTCAACGCTAGAATGCTTGGATGAACCCGAACTCTGTGTAGCTTTAGCCTTCTGGTAAAGGCCTTTAAAAAACGGCAAGTAACCTAGAAAGGGAAATAAGCGCTTAGCAAATACAACTAAACCTGTTCCCAGTGCTGCCAAAACATAAAGCTTTCCAGTGACTGTTAACAATATCAGCGTCGTAATAAACGCAAGCGCCCCGGCTTTCGCACCCACTTTCTTTTTTTGTTCCCGTTTCAGGGTTCGAATATATTCCACTGTGATATAGCCGATGATGACAACCGCTATTAAAGCGACAATTACTAACATAAAGTTTTCACTTATTTGAGGTAACAGTTAAGCCGCAAAACCAATCATTCTCTAATTTACGATGTTGTTATTTGAGTGAGAATAGTTGGATTATTGGCGGCTATCTAAGCATGATTATTTTAGCTGTTGCAATAACCGGCGCACGCTCGCATCTTTACTCAATAAATTACTTTGTAGAGCAGGTTTACCGCCCGCAGCATAAACAGCAACCGCTGCTAACAGCTGACCTAACTCTCTGGCACTGCCTTGATCAAACTGGCAATGTGCGCCGCCACTCAATGTCGCTAGTTGTGAGAAGATACTGCCAACCTTTGGATTTGTTCCTTCCTGAAAAACAAATAAAGGTAGATTGAGTATTCCCAACTGACCTGCTAAGGCTCCAAGTGAATCTGGGTTTTCTTCGACACAATCACCCACAAATACCAGTGCGTTTACTTTGCTTGTGCGAGTCTCACTCAATGCATGTGCTAGTACTTTGGCAATCTGGGTTTGTCCAGCAAGGCATCGTACCGAAAGCAAGGCATGTTTAATTTCATCCGCGCCATGTGTCCAAGGGAGCGCTGTAAAGTCTCCCATCCCCCGGTAATAACAAAGCTGCACACTCAGTGCACTCACCTTGTCTGCTTCAACAAACATAGCTGCATGTTTTTGACTAGCCATATCCCAGCAGTGCTCACGACTTGCTGTAGCATCCATTGCAAATATTAATCTGCCCTTGTCTACACCTGTGGCCGGCGGAGTATTTTTGACTTTGCCAATAAAAGCTTGAACATCTTGGGCGCTCGACTTTTTATCAGGAAGCTTTGAGCTCATGTAATTCCTCTGTTTATGTTAAACCTAAAGTAAAACCCTAGATTAAGCGTAAGTTCATGCTTAGGTCTGTGCGCTAGCTTACATAACCACAATAAGTATATTAAATACGTTATTTACATCTGGACGGCTGTGTCGTGTGGGTGCGCCTGAATATTGCCGCAATTTATCAGGGAAAGCCACTCAATGGTTATGTGGAGATAGTTGAAGATATAACAGAACGAAAATCTCGCGAAGCGTGTCTGCACCAAGCTAAAGTAGAGCTATATGCGGAGAAGGAAAGGGCTCAGATAACACTTAATTCCATTGTTGATGCGGTGTTGGCCACCGATGGTAGCGGCTGCATTTCCTATTTGAATAAGGTGGCAGAGGATATATTTATAGGCTCAATCAAGATCGGTAAGCGCGATGAAATGGTCAAAGGTGCTTTTGTGAAACAGCGAACAGTCTTGGTGCATTATTAAGGTGCAGTTGTGTTACAAACTAAGCAAACACATCGTCAACCACTAACGTTTAAAGAGGCCATCAGCTAATGAATTGGTTTAATGCCCAAACGGCAAGTCTTGTGCGTCCTGACTCACACCTTTACGCAACGGGAACCTTATTATGAGCGCACACACTATGCACTTGATGTCGAACTCAAGCCTTGTGTTCAAACAAGCTGTTAAGTGCGCAAACGCACAGACACGGCGCGCATCAATCGGAATAATTGTTTCTTTAATCGATGCTGCGCTGCGCAGAGCGGTAATCTTTGTAGCATCCCTATAAACCTTGCGCATCGACCGTATATGGAAGCAAGTAAAGTTGAGGCATTCATATCTTTGTGCGCCCTAAAGCAATAAATAGAGGAACG
>TARA_R110001592_G_scaffold77956_3_pt1 | contig 18474 bp, 10 predicted proteins | sample TARA_R110001592 | Tara Oceans TARA_R110001592 (sample SAMEA4398387) | marine metagenome | biome: Polar Biome; feature: [SRF] surface water layer (ENVO:00010504); material: water (ENVO:00002006), including particulate matter (ENVO:01000060) such as... | depth 5 m | reverse complement strand
AAATATCAGATTTAACTATAGTTACTTCAGCTTCTGCAAATAGTAGGATTACAATGGTCCAGGACGGACAAACAGTATCCTCACCAGTTTCAGCATTAGGATGCTCATTAAAGAATTTTACAGACATTAGTGTTAATAGTATTAATATTGTTTCTGATGTTATTGCTGCATGTAATATAACTACACCGAAAAATATTATAGCACAATCTTCAATTCAAGCAGCATCATTAAGTTCAAGAGGAGGAATACAAGCAGATTGTCTTATAGCTGGTTGCATTGAAACACCTGGCGTGTTAAGTGCTCATGGAGATATAGTAACCGATAATGGTAACTTTCTATCTGGCGGTATAAACTTAAGTGATATAATTGCAATTAGATTAAGTGCTGATAAAATAACAACTACAGTTGATGAGTTATTACAGAATCAAGCTTTGTCATCATTTGCACCTATAACAGTAACTTTATCTTCTAATAAAGGTTTATCAGCACAAGATATATATAGCTGCAATTTAAAAGTATGTACTATAGAATCAAGTAACTTAAGTGCTGTTATTAATAGAGGTGCATGTGTACCTAACTTAACAATTGGATTAGATAAAGGTTTAAGCGGTGCAATTATGCCTGATGGAGGTACCGGATTTTGCGTAACATCTGCAGGTATGATCGTAGGGTGTAATAATGTAACTACTTTTTCAGGAGGCGTTGATAATAATTTAGTAGCCGGTGGAGGGTCACCTAATGTAGTATTAATTGGAGGTACAGGCAATCAAGTTGCTGATGAAGGAGGAGTTATTATTGGAGGTTCATTAAGTAAAATACTTTCATCAGGTCCAATTACTTCTAAAAGTTCATTTTTTGCTGCAGTTAGAGCATTTATTCAAGGTAGAGATAATACAGGAGTAGGTGGTTCAGATAATACGATATGTTGTTCAAATAATTCATCTTTTAGTTTCGGTACGTGTACAGTTATAGCTAGTGCGTATAACTCTAATACATTTGGAGGAGAAAATAATACCATTTGTACTGGGTCATTACCTCATTCTGGTTTCCATTCAGTATCAGCTGATAATAATACGTTAGTAGCAGGTGTATCTAATGTTATAGTTGATGCAGTAAGATCGATAGGGATAGGCGGAATACAAAACATTTTAAGTGGACACTCAACTAACAATTCGACTACAATAGGAGGTAACAATAATATGGTACTTTCTAGTGCTGAAACAGATATAATTGGAGGTACTGGTAACGTTGTTGTTTCAGCTGAAGGTGCTACAATTATAGGAGGTTCAAGTAATACAATAGGAGTTTCAAGTAATCTTAATGCCGGTGATGTTGGTATATATCCTATTAATTTAATACCTATTAGAAAATTAGTTCGTGATGTAGTTATAGTCGGAGGCGAATGCAATCAAATTGAAAGTGGTACTAATGTTATTTCAATCGGAGGTACAAGTAATACACTTTCAGGTACAAGTACTTTAATAGCTGGCGGTTCAGGTAATAAAGTAAATGGTAGTCTTAATACTGTAATTGGTGGTTGTAATAATATAGTACCTGATGATATTAAAGCTGCTTTTATAGCAGGAGGAGTTAGTAATGAAGTTGCTGAATCCTTTTCAATAGTAGTAGGAGGTCAACAAAATAAAATTTCAGGTAACGGATCACATTCAAGTATAATTGGAGGTACAACCAATACAATTGGAGGTAGCGGATCATTTATTGGTGGTGGTACTTCTAATACAGTTATAGCAAGTGCAGCATTCATCGGTTCAGGACATACTAATGTAGTTGAATCGAGTGGATCATTTATAGGAGCAGGTGATAGTAATAGAATACCTAGAAGAAGATTAATACCTACAGATAGAGGATTTAGTAATAGTTCTATTGTAGGTGGTGTATCAGGTACGTTAGCAGGTGATAGAGGTGTAATTGGAGGAGGTTTCGGTAATGAGTTATCAGGTACTGATTCAGTTGTTGTTGGAGGACGTACTAATTTACTATCAGGTAACAATTCATTTATTGGAGGAGGTACAGGATTATCATCATTTGGTTCTGAAAACTTTACCGGGGGAGGATCAAACAATTTAAATAAAGGTGATAATTCAGTAATCGTCGGAGGTTCAGATAATGAAATAGGTGATAGTGCATTTGATGCTACCGTTGTAGGTGGTATGGATAATAAAGCTTTAAGTACTAATTCATTTATCGGAGGTGGCTTTGGTAATGTTGTTTGCGGTACAGGTGGTGTTATAGGAGGAGGTAGTGAAAATACTATCGGTCAATGCTCTAATAATACTAGCATAGTAGGAGGTGAATCTAATACAACATGCTTTGCTACAGGCTCATCATTTATTGGAGGTGGTTCACATAATACAATTTTAAGTGGTTCAGAAAGTACTATAGTAGGTGGAGTAAGCGCAACAGTTATAGGTGCATGTAGTATTAGCATTGGAGGAAAACATTCTAAGATTGAAGGTAATAACCAATCAATTATAGGTTCAGTTTGTAGTAATGCTAGTGGTGAAAGTAATTTAATTTTAGGAGGTAGTTGTATTAAAATTGGCGATGGAAGTAGTAATGTGACTATCGTCGGTAATCAAAATTGTGCTAATAATACCAGTAACAGTACTATAGCAGGAGGTTGCCAGATTAGTATTGGTAATGGTGTAAACGTATTTGTAGGTGGTGGTCAAAGTAACGCAGTATCTGCTACTAACAGTTCTATTGTAGGAGGAGCAAGCAATCAACTATCAGGAGGATCATCATTTATAGGTGGAGGTTCAGCTAATTTCTTATCAGGTTATGATAGTTCAATCGTAGGTGGTAGAAATAATAATATAGTAGATGCTGAAGGCAGCACTATTATAGGTGGTATTGATAATTCTCTATCAGGTAATTTAAATACAGTAGCAGGTAGTGCTAATAATGTTGTAGGTCATTCCAATACAGTAATAGGAGATGGTAATGTATTAAGTGGTGTAGACGGTAGTATGATCTTCGGTTCATTTAATAAAATGCTTTCTACTAATTTAGATTTTATAAGATCGTTAAGTAGTGTAAATGATTCACAAAATCGTTATATTGCTAGTAATTTATTTCGTTCATGTCAAAATTCTGTTATTATAGGATCTGCCATTACATTAGCTCATCGTAATACTACTGCAGTTAATAACTTAACATCGCAATGCTATATAAGAGCAGGTGCAGTTATAACAGCTCCTACTGTAAGTGCTGAGAGAGTATTCTCTGGAGGTGTCCAAGTATGTACAGAATTTAATGAAACTTTACAAGAGTTAGTAGCTAGAGGTAGTGACGGTGTTATAGGAGGTACAGATGTAGCAACAATATCATCTCCATTAGTATTCGGTATGAGTGGTATGAACATGGGCCGTTTAGCTATTAGTGGTCATTGGCAAAGACAGAGCGATTGCTCAAGAGGAGGTTCTATAGAACAAAGTGAAAGCTTATTAACTATTGGAGGTTCAGCAGTTTGCTTAACTGAAAAGAGTAGTATTAATGAGGCTGCTTTAAGACAATCTAGAGTTCATAATGGAGCGGGTAGGGATCAGAATTTACAATATGGTCCATTACAAGTAGGTCTTTCAAGTAATAGATTTATTGAAGCAGGTGAATTTAGATCATGTGGTACTACATTATCAGCTGGTGGTGATTGTATTCAAGAATTAAGAACAGGTAGTTCATCTATATCGACTTTCAAAGTATCACCAAACGTAAAACATAGTAGTGAATATGCAGTACGAGATTATGAATGTATTAATATTGCAGCAGCTAAACAAGAATCTGGAAGTTCATTAAAAGTTGGTAACGTATTTTTATCAGGAGGAGATGGTACATCAATAAAAGGTGGTAGCGTAATTATAGCAGGAGGTAGTACAGATAGTTCATCCGATGGAGGTGGAGATATTTGTATTAAACCTGGTCAGAGTTTCAATACAACAGGTAAGAGAGGTAATTTAGTTATACAAGGTTTAAGCTCTCAAGGTAGTGAAGGTTGTGTATTAGTTCAATGCATGGATTCATTAGATTTAGGATGTAATACTAAGATAACAAATACTAAATCAATTACTATATGTCATGGACAGACAAATTGCTTAGCTACTATTAGTAATAGTGCTATATCATTAGGATTTCCAGCAGGTGCTGATAGTGTATTTTTAGATAAGAATGGTTGTTTATTATTAAACAGAGATGTTGACTTTAGTATTTGTACTCCAGTAGCGCCAGCTGATAGATCAGGATGTGATATTATAATTGAAGCTGGTCAAGCAGGTGCAACATCAAGTAGTACATCACAAGTAGGAGGTAATTTAAAACTTAGAGCAGGTAAGACAATTGGTGCTACAACTAATACATTAACCGGTACTAAAGGTAATATAGAAATATTAGCTGATAATATTAACTTAATAGCTAATACGGTTTCAGCTGCAGGTGATTTCTCAACTGATAATCTTAATACTCGTCAATTAGTAGTTAATAGAACATTAAGAGATGATAGTAATACGCAAAATTTTGTTAAATCTGTATCAGGTGATGGAAAATTACTTGATGGTAGTACTGCAGATTCATTAATTAATTCTTCTATTTTAGCAGGTAAAGGTAATAGAGTATTAAGTGGATCATCATTTATTGGAGCAGGATTTAGAAATACATCATTCTCTCAGAGAGGTGCAATTGTTGCCGGAATATATAATATAGCTGGTTCTAATCCTACTTGGAATAATCAATTATACGGAAGTGATGTTGTCATAGGTGGTGCTTGTAATAGAGCTTACGGTGGATGTTCTTTTGTAGGTGGTGGTTTTTGTAATATGACCAGTGCAAGTGGAACTAATAATGCTGTAATTGGAGGATATTGCAATGAAATTATGCAAGGATTTCGAAGTTTTATTGGGTCTGGTAACTTGAATAGAATTGGACGATGTGGAGGTAAACAAAAATTAACCCAAAATTCTTATAATGCTATTGCAGGTGGTAGTAGTAACTATATTCACGGTTGTAAGAATGTTATAGCCGGTGGAACCAATAATAGTATTCTTACAGGAGCAATGATGAATCCTCATCGTGATCCTGAAGGTCTTTCATTCATCGGAGGAGGTAGTAATAATACAACTCATTTAGGTAATTCATTTATTGGAGCTGGTAAAGATAATACATTATCAGCTGCAGGAGCATTTATTGGAGGAGGTGCTAGTAACTTTATTCAATCTAGAGGAGTTGGATCAGCTTTTGCTGCAGCATGCGGAGTTACAGGTAATACAATTGTTAATGGATTGAGTAATCTTATTATAAATGCTAAACACACAGGTTCAGGTTCAGGAGCAAGAGGACCTATTAGATCAGCAATTGTAACAGGTAGTTGTAATAAGATTACTTCAAGATATGGTTTCTCTTATAGTGATGATACATTTATCGGTAGTGGTTGTTTAAACTCTATTGAAGGTTCATGTAGATCTACAATCTTAAATGGTTCTAGAAATGAAATTAGATCATGCTATAACCATGATGGAGGAGGTAGTGGATCTGAAGAGAGTACAATTATAGGAGGATGCTGTAATAGAATTGACGGTTCAGTTGGTTCATCTATTTTAGGAGGTTGTCAGAATATTACACATCCTAACGCAAGTAATTCAGTAATTGCAGGTGGTAATATAAATAATATACATTGCTTCTCATCATTTATTGGAGGTGGTACATGTAATATTACTTGTAATAGAGCTTCATTTATTGGTAATGGTTGTAAAAATGTTGCAGACGGTCAATGTACTACTATTGTAAATGGTTGTGGATTATCTGCTTTAAATACAGGAGCAACAGTTGTCGCTGGTAAAGCTAATTCGGCTGGAATGAATGTAAATAGAGATGGTACTACTACATACATTGCTAATACTAAATATGCTACGGTAATAGGAGGTTGCGGTAATAGATCAGAAGGTTTATATTCTACAGTTGGTGGCGGTGTATGTAATAGAATTTTAGGACCTGGTAAGAATTTTAAATCATCATTATCAGGAGCGTTCGGTACTATAATGGGAGGATGTCGTAACACTCTTAATACATGTAGATTTGCTACAATCGTAGGAGGTTTAGGTAATTGTATTGGTGGGTATCGTAATGGTTATGGCTTTGTAGGTGGAGGAACTTATAATCAAATTATAAAAGGAGATTCTAATGTTATTTTAGGAGGTGGTAGTAATACAATTTCTAGTAAATACGGATCAAATGATACTGATAGATTTTTATGCAGTACAGCTAATAACAGTGTTATTATGGGAGGTACAGGGAATAGTATTCAATGTGGTAATAATAATTTAGTAGGTGCAGGTAATCAAACATGTACTTATGGTAATTGTAATGTACATATGAATGGTTACCAAACAGTAATTCAATCAAGTACTGCTACAAGTCCTAATTACGGAATAAAAGCAGTAAGTTGTCACAGTGTATTATTAAATGGTTATTGTTCTGAAATAATGAATAGTACTCATATGTTTTTCGGTACCGGTCGTTATAATAATGCATTGTTTGCTAGTTGTGGCACTATTTTAAATGGTACAGGTAATTATATGATATGTGCAAGTAAAGGTACTATTTTAAATGGTAATAATAATAGAATTCAGTGCTGTGCTAATAATTCATCCATACTTGGAGGAGTTTATAATACTATATGCGGGGAAGGTAAATGTAATACATTTATTGCAGGTAGTAATATTACTGCAGTATCAGGTAATACCTTACATATTAATAGATTGTTTATGACATTAACATGCGTACCATCAAGTGATCCAGGAGTAGATGGAATTATTTACAGAAGCGGTAATACGTTGATGATTAGTAACTCTGCAAGTTAATTAATATAACCAAAATATTTTTGATACCAGCTGAAAGATTCATTGATATTATTACACATTTCTTCTCCAATAATATCAATATAATCTTCTTTTAAAGGTTCTATCTTTTTTCGTATAGTATGTAGATCATTATCTAAACCATGCACGACATCATTTTCATGAGTAGTTTGTTCTACATTGTTAAAGTCGTGATTATAATCATCAACCTTTAAAACACTATAAAGCTCACTCATTATTTCTTGAGGTCTTTCAGTAAAATCTTCTGCTCTAATATATAAAACTTTATTATCTATATTCATCTCTTGCAATTCTAACAATTGGTCGAGACTATGAGCTAACGGATTGTTTTGAAGATACATATCACATCTTTTAGATGTAGTAGTTCCTCTCATTTCACCACCTAAGTACCACTGAGAAGCTTTTTCCGGATTCTTTCTATATAACTTTTCAAATGAAGCTACAATAGCTCTAAGATCTCTTACCATACAAATAACTACAGGAGGTTCATCTAAAAATTTTTCAAACCAAGGTATGCATGATTTTATAGACCTGCCCTTTATAACTACGTTTTGTCTATCGGTTAACGAATCTACGTAACCATGCATACCTTGTTTGCAAAACCCTCTCCATGCTTTAAGCATTAAATCCTGATCTTTACTAGCTCTAAACTCATCACCTTCTGTAAATTGTTGTCTAGCTACTAATAATAGATTAGCTAATCCATCAGTAGGAGTGCCGTAAAAATCTGGTCTTTGATTAAAGACATTTTGTAGTAAAGTACTACAAGCTCTAGGCATTGAAGAGTTAAAAATTATATTCTTCACTTAGTCAAACTATCTACTATACTTTGTAAGTTAAACAAGTTAGTATCTTGGAATGGAAACTCCCATTCTGGACCGTTAAAGTCGTAATCAAAGAAATGAGAATCTAAACCTGTACTACATGTATCTACTTTATCTTGAACTGGTTTAATATTAGTATGCATATCATAACCAAATACATCTGAGCTAGTACCAATCCATAAAACTGTAGATGGTAGATCAAATGCTGCTGCTGCATGCTGTAAACAACTGTCAATTAACAATCTCTTTTGTGATTTAAATAAAAGAGATAAAAACGTTCTTTTATTAGGTACATCATCTACTCTTTCTACATTCTGCAAATGAGGTGCATTCTTTCTTGTTATATGATAAATTTTAAAAGCTTTACTTAATTCATTAGCTAATATTTGAGATTGTTCTAATGGAATATCTCTAGTCCAACAATATGAACTACCGTGATCATATGGTCCTCCGTTAGTTTGCATCATTAAGATAGGCTTATCTGACTGAATATTAGCAGCATAATATTTCTTTTCAACATCTGTTAAATACAATTCTGGTTTAACATCACCGTCAAAAGGTAGATCATGTAAATTACACCATGATTGTACTACGTGTTGCTTTTGATATAGATGATTAGTATCGAAATAAGGTTCACCTTTTAGAACTATACTTTCTCTTCCTTCAATATAATCTTTATAAAAATAAGGATGCTGACCTGCTCTAAAAACTCTATAAACATAAGGATTATTTAGGAATACCTCACTCCATGGAGACATAACTATAATTTTATGATCAGGATATTTTTTCTTAATTGCTTTTACTACAGCTGTTGAAGCTATAATTTTACCGAGACCCCCTTCAGGGTTAAATATAACGTAATTATCTTTTTTAGACATATTATATTTTATTAATTTTTATTAGGAATTCAACTATCTCCCTTAAGGGATTTATATGTTTCCATTAATGCATCGTATGGATGTAACCTATCAGTATCTAACATATCAGTATAACTTTTAGTAAATTTATCTTGAAGTTTATTTATTTCTATAAATGAAAATATTTCATTAAGAGTACCTTTATACTTATACATTCTTACTTGAGAGTGTAAATAGTTAACTATTTTATTATATTCATCCATACTATATTTAATATTGGATTTTGCTATTATCAAGTTTAATTAAATATATATAATGGCAATAGATTTATTAAGAGATGATACAAATTGTAGTAAAATAGAATTTGCAAAAGAGTTTGATGCTAGAAAAGATATATACTTTTCATTTCAAATTCCTAAATTACCTAGATTAATTAACGAAGGTGAAGAAAATGTTATCCTTACCGAAGATGGAGAAATAATTATATTTGATAATATACATAATGTTACTGTATTTTTAATAGATGCAAGACGAGGTATAGATCAAACAGCGCAAAAAGGTGATTGCGGGGTAGGTAGCGGAGTAATGGCATTATGTGCTACTGGTAGAAACTTTCCACATGGAGCTTCAGGACCTGATAATCCTAATCATGTAATGAGTGTTTGTTTAGACTTTTATGGAGGTTATGGATTGAAAGATACTTTTTTAAGTGCTGCAAGTAACAATGGAGAAGAAAGAGGTAATACAGTATTAGTACCAAATTCAATTACTGCAAGAGTTTCTACAGCTAGAGCTCCTTACGATTTTTTAAGTACTACCCCTGTAAGAGATTTTGATGCCTTAACAACTAACTTTAGGAATTTTAGATTTGCATTTAAAGAACATCTTAATAAGATAGTAGTAGATGTTAAGAGAGATGATAAAGAAAAATTTGAAACTATATTTGAAGCTGAAACAAACTTTGATATTCTTGCAGCTAATGCAGTTAGAATAGGTTTATCATTTAGTGGTACTACAAATCTAAGTATAAAAGACCCGACTTTCTCTGCTGATATTAGTCCTTATTAAGCTATCCAGCTCTTTTCTGACTCATCACTAATATATTTTTGATGATTTTCAATCGATATATAAATAAAATCATTTTCGTTTTCTTTATATGTTTTAATATTATCTTCGTGATTGGCTTTTATTTTAAAAGATGTCTCTAAAGTTTTAAGATCATCATTATTAATTTTTAATTTATTTTTATTATTTAAAATAATATTAATTACACTGTTAATTTGTTTGTGGACAGGGCAATATTTTTCAAACTTTTCTTTTGTTTCAATATTAAGATCAGATTCAAATACTTCAGTTTTTAGTTCTGTATTACCTTCGATATCTTTTATAAGTTTAAAATCACCTTCTTCATACGTTCCAACATACCCGTAACTTGTTAGATCTATACCTTCTGGTACTTCTTTATGATCTCTTCCTTCTAGTTTATGCGGAGAATAACATAATAAATTACCATTTTCATTAAAAATTGCGTATGCCATAAAGTTATTTATTTTAATGTCTACCTATTACAACAGTAAATCTAATCTTATCAGTAATTGGGTTAACCCAATGATATTCTCCTGGTTCAATTTTATGTATATTACCGTACTTGTCATTATAAAAATTGTAAGTTTTATTAACAGAATCTTGTATAACTATACCATCTATTAAACTCTCAGATAAATTCATTAATCTGAAATAACCGTAATTATCTTTGTGTGGTAAAATATATTGACCTAATTCATACTTTTGAATTTGCATAAAATCATATTCGAATTCTTCTACTTCAAATTTATCTTCAGCAAATCTTTTTATATTTTCAGGTATGTTATCGTCTTTTAAAGATTGAAATTTACTTATACCATATTCAGTATTAAAATCTTCTCTAGATTCAAAATTTAAATTATCTCTTTCTTTACAAAGATAGTTATAAACTTCTTCAAATGTCATAAAAATATATAATTAAAAATATCTTTTAATCAATATTAAGAAAAATTTATATTTAAGCTTAAAGGTAATGAAGTAGCAGGATCGTAATTTTCAACTAAGTACCCTACGTTAGCAGTAGTTGCACATACAAATTTAGGATAGTTTGCTGCATCTTGAAAATTAGTAGTTCGATAGCATACACCGCTTGGGTTAGCTTCACTTGCTATAGCTTCTGCTTTATATACAGCAAAAAAAGGTTTATGTGATCTAGCTGATATATGTCTACTATTAAAAATAGTTTTACTAAAAACTACATGAGCTATATCACCTGGTTCATGTCCTTTACCATTAACTGCAGATTTTAAATTTAACCCGTTAGTTCCATTTAAAAAACATTCTATAGTACCAAATGATGGTCCATTAGTTACACATGCACCTATACCACTACAAGAGTTGTTGTGAGCATTGGGTCCATAATATAGATATGTTCTTTCCATCATTCTAGTACCAGGGTCAATAGCTGTAACTACACCTTTTTCATTTAATGTAATAGAAGTAGGAGATCTAAACGTACTCGTAGCGCTAGAAAATGTAAATCTCTTTGATAGTGCATCATCAGCATCCCCTAAACCTATAGTATCATTATTAACTGTTAAAACTTTATTTGTTTGGCCTGTGTCTGATGGAAATGTATAATTACAAAACGTGTCAAAAGATACGTTACCGTGTACACAAACTCCGTTATTAGATGTATTAACACTTAATGATATATTATTTCCTAAGCCGTCTGATAATCTTGATAACCCAGTAACAGTATTATTATCGTTAGTTTTAATTAAACTACAATAAGTTTCATTTATATTAGTATCTGTTAGTGAGGCCATATTAAGTATTTATTAACTCCATTCAAATTGTGCGTATCCTACTCCGCTTCTTTTTATTAAAGATTTAGCATGATGAGATGAACCTGCACCGTATGCTGGTGGTGCTCCCCAAAATGATGCTCCTCCTTCTGATTCTTCATCTCCTTTACCATCAGTATCGATACCTCCACCTCCACCGGTTAATAAAGTGAATGAAGTTACACCACCATTACCATTAACTCCATTTTGTACTCTGCCTATTGCGACATTTAAATCACCTCCACCTCTAACACCACCACTTACAGCTGCAACTTCAGATCTTACACTGTTAACTGTTTTGTGGATAAATGAACTAAATCCATCTGTATTTTGAGATGCTTGATACGGTGCTGTTGTTATTTCCAATTCTGTACCTGGGTTTGCTGATATAACACCTATAAGAGTAGCACCAGCTCCTCCAGTAACATTTCTACCTTGTGCACCGCCTCCTGTTAAATGAAATTTTACAAATTTAACCCCTGCAGGGAATGTAAATGTATGGGTTGATGCAGCGCCTCCTTGCATTGCACTTAAACCAGGTATAGCAGTCCCTATAACTGTTACTTGACCTTTAGCATTTACAGTTATATGGTTAACACTACCGGTACTAGCAGGTGATGGTGATAAATCAGCTAAACCAGCAGTAGGAACTTGACCTACAGTAAGTGCTCCTGTTCCATCGCTTATTACTACATGATTAGCAGTACCGATAGATGTAGGATAAGAAATACTATTTGCATTAAATGCTCCAGTAACTGTTAACCCACCGCTAAATTCATTAGGTTGACCATTAGTACCTAATAAGAGAGCAGTATCATTACCACATCCATCAGTTATTCTTACTGTACCTGATGCTAATTCTGAATTATCACTAGTTTTTATTATACCAGGATATGTATTAGCTATTAATCTTCCTTGAAGTGAATCTCCCATATAATATATTTATTAAAAAGTTATAGTGGTTAAAGGTGATATTTCAGTATTTGTTACTCTAGAATTTATTAAAGAAGCAATTTTAGTTTGATAATTATATAAGTTTTTAAATACTCTATTAAAAACTATTGTTGAAACTGTTTCATTCATACCTATATAGAAATCTTTTATATTATTTATTTTTAAATTATCTACCTTACTTTGAGGCTCTAAAGCAATAAATTTATCTATCGATAATACTGATTGTTTATAAGCTAAGTCTATTTTTTCATTTACGTTATTACCTAAAATGTTTATATTATGCAAATACTTATAAATTAAATTATTGAAAGTAATATTATTAAAGTACTCATCGCTTAATAACATATCTTCTAAATTAATAAATGTAGGACTTTCATCATTTAAAAATGTTCTATAATCATTACCTTCTAAAAACTCTAAGAAGGAATTATTATTTAATGCATATATCCTATCAAAGTTAAATTCACTCTCTAATAGTTCTATATCCTTACCTTTAAAATTTGTATTAATTGGAAAATTATCCCAGAAACCTGCTGCTGTAGCGCTAAAATCAATAAATGTAGTTTCCCAATGTTGAACCGTTTCAAGATCTCTTCTTACAAAAAACGAACCTATTACTTTATTTTTTCTATTTAATAGATATTTATGTATACCTTCATTTGTGAGAAGGTAATATATATTACTATTATTACGAGAAAAAACTAGCTTTACTGGGTATTGAGATTTAACTTCATTACCATCAATCTTAAATTCATCTATTTTTTCAAAATTATCGACCGATAATACTAATACGTTAAAATTTCTCGATAAAATATACAAATTTCTATCATTTTTATTATAATTTATGTTTAAAAAATCATTTTCTTTAAAATATTTTATATTTTCATACTTAGATATAAAGTTTAAATTTTTAGTAAACTTTTTAATAATTTTAGTATTTTTATCATAAACTAAAACTAATTCATCAGCATATGTTATATCATCTACTAGTGAAAAATTTGTATCATCAGTACCCGAATTACCTATAACTTTAGTTAAAAGATAATTTCTATTACCAGTTCTATCTCTATTTACAATTGTGTCAACTTCTAATTCAAATATTGAATTATTACCTGAATCACTAATATATAATGTATTTTCTCCGTCTGAATCAATACTTACTATATCTTTAAAATTATAATTTTCAAATAAACCTACTTTATTAGTACTGTTAATAAATGTAAATGTATTAGTAGATAAAACTTGTTTATCTGTTTTATCTAAATCAAACGAAAAAATTGTATTAGCAGAAGCTAAAAATAATGTCAATTTATCTGATAATGGTCCTTGTAATATTTTAAATAATTTTCTTTCTCCGGAAAGTATTGGGTTAAAACTTTCTAATGTTAAATCATTAACAGTGTCATTACTTGATAAAATCAAATCTTCTCCAGATGTCCAATTTAATACAGGTTTAAAAGAAGTAGGGGAAGCTGATGGTGATGATCTAATTAAATCTATAGCTGTTATCGATGCAAATGCAGTAAAATTGTTAGGCAATACAGGATTGCTCATTTTAGAAAATTTAAATAATTCTTTAAAATTATCATAAAGCAACTCTATCTTTGTATTAATTGAATTTTTATTTATAATTTCATTTGGTTCAAATAAAACATTTTCTAATTCAACTTTACTAATAAATTCATCGATTTTAATTCTATCAAAATATTCACCGCTAACCTCTACAATAGATGAGATATTTTTTTTACTTATTAATACTTCATCTTGTTTATCTCTTCCAATATATGGTATTCCATTAACAATATTAAAATAACCTATATAATTAGACCCTTGAAAGGTAAATTCTTCACCTATACTATATTTAAATTTAGTGGGTATATTTGAAGAAAGGGAAGGTACAATTGATCTATCTTCATTGTTTTGATCTACGCTATATGTATTTGTATAATTACTCATCTATTAATCTAGGTCCTTTATTAATTGAAAAATCATATTCAATATTTTCTACATTTGCAGGTAAAACGTTTCCTATTTTTTTATCAATAAAATTTGTAATATTCTCTTGAGTTTGAATATCAAAAGCTCCATTTTTTATATAAATTTTCAAATTATTATTTTTTCTTCCAGGTATATTATAATTATATAAATTATTAATTTCTTCAACATTATTTCTCATACCACAAGGTATATCAAATATTAAATTATCTATTTTTTTATTCTTTAAGTACAGATATTTTATATAATCATCAGCTAATGATTTATTATATATTTTTAAATTTTCTATAACCCCTCCACTACCATAAAAATCATTATTACCAGTTATTTCAGATATAGATTTATTTTTAATATTTTTAGTATTAAAAAATAATTCAGGATATAATAGACTATCAACTGGAAATTTATTAGGTGCAAATTCAATACTACCATTTAATCTACCGTTAAGATGTAAATCAATTTTACCATTTATAAGGTTAAAATTAAAATTCATATTATTTCTCTGTTGTAAATTGTTTATAGGTAATATTAATTCTACATCTGTTTTTGACGCTCCTGCATCTAAAGTATTAAACTTGCCATCCCATGCACTTAAATTATCTGCTGTACCTCCACTACCTTGACCTCCTTCATTCCATAAAAATTTTGTAAACGTAGTAGGCCCTGCTATATTCCATAACACTGATACAAAATTAGATGTTACGAAATTATTAAGATTAAATCTAAAATGTAATTTTCCTTGTTTCCTTTTATATTTAGTTTCAATAAAATTAAAGTTAGTAGGGCTTTGAAATCTGGATTTACCACCTAAGACCATTTCATCAAAAGTTTCATTCAATTCATACGTAGTAGATAAAGAGGATAGAGTAGTCGTTTCTAAATCAAATTTATCTACTATAAACTTATCATTTGATAGTTTAGAGAATGATAATAATTTTATATTATTTTTTTCATTTATAAAATCTAATTTATACCCTGATGCTGCGCTTGTATTTAAATATAATGTGCGTTGTAATTTTCTTTGTTTATCAAATATATTAATATAACCTTGATTACTATCATAACTTTGTACATAAAGTAATTCATCTTTAACATTTATATCATATATTGTTTTATTAGTAGATAAAGGGTTACTAAATTTAGTAGAACCTGCTGATAGATTTTCAAACATTACAAAACTACCTACATTACCTGCAAATGGTATACCTGATATACTTACCCCTACTGAATTATCTAAATTTTTTCCTTTAAACCCTTCTAAACCATAAATGCTACCATCTTCTGTAGTTATTAATGAATTTTTACCGCTATAACTTTGAACTTCAGTTGAAGATACGCTTAAATTATTTAACTGAAGTAAATGAAAATTATCTTCTAATAATGTAGTTGATAGATCAGCAGGGTTAGCAGTTGTTGACGGATCAAAACTTGGTGTGTTATTTAAAAATATTGCTTTATTATAACCAAAAATAGCTCTACTTTGATATAGTTTATTTAAATTACCTATACCTGTACTTTTACTATCTAATATTTCACCGTCAATAGTAGTTCTTATAATTTGATTATCTCCTATTAATACAAGGTCATTGTTTTGTTCTAAGTAAACAATATCATTAATTGCTGAAAGATCTGAATAAGTATTTTCTTTTAATTTATTAAAATCTTTATCATAAACAAAAACTCTATTTTCTTTATGCATTATAATAAAAGGAGTAAAATAAAAATTATTTAAAAGAGCAAAACCATCTCTATAGTTATTACCTAAAATTTGATAAGAATCTATGGAACTTAAAGAGTTTTGATTCATATCAAAATTGATACTAAAATTGTTACTATCTAAAGTATCAAAATTTAGTTTATCATAAGCATATTCACTGAAATTTAATTTATTTTGATTATCTAATACTTTACCTGAAAACGTAGTATTAAAAGAATCTTTAATTAGATTACCTTTAAAATTATTAATAACTTTATTAATATATTTGTTGCCTACCCTACCATAGAAATAAGTACCTTGTGGTTGGAATGTTAGATTACTCTCTATATCATAAAAAGTTTCTTTAATACCAAATCTTTTAAAATACTTTGAAGCTTGAGATTCGTATTCAAAAACTTGATCTGTCGTACCTGAAAATGCTTCTGTAAAGGTATTATTTTGAGGGTAATAATATCTATCATACCATTTACCTGTTGTACTGTCGCCACTTAACCATGAACATAAAAATCTTCCTGTATTATCATTTTCGGTCTTGTTACCAAACTCTTGTTTTATTAATATGTTGTTAGTTTGTTCATCTTGTAAAAATGATGAACCGTCTTGTAATATGAATAATTGGTTAAAATCCTGAACGTCTGTATTTACGTTTTTATTACTATCTAAAAGTTTAAAAACTTTATCACTAAAGTATGGACTTTTAGCTGAATATGCTCCGTTATCAATTAATGATGAATCATTAATATTAAGTTTTTGATAAGGATAAATATCATCAGGTAGAGTAAATTTAGTATTTTTATCAGGTTTAATTTTATACTCTTTTGTATAAAAATTATACCCTAATAATAAATTTTCATTTTCAGTTTCTTTATTAGTTTCATTTAAAATACCAGTATAACGTTTTTGAGCTGTTTTATTTTCAAAAGGTAAAAGACTATTTACATTATTTTTATTAGATATCTGATTTTTTAAATTAAAGAAATTTAAATTATTAGTATAGTAAGGTATATTACCAGCCCCTACAGTTGAAAGTGAAGTAACTTCATATGGAAAGTACGAAAGAAAATTATTTTTTCTACCTGATAATGATTCACTGGAGATAATATGATCGTTATTGAAATCATACAAATTGTAATTATTTAAATTGTTAGTATCAATAATTTCAGGAGTTAAAGATACTTTAATTATACCTCTTTGTGATGCTATTGAATTGAAATTTCTACTATCATCAGTATAGGTTGTTACAGGTACAGCAGATAAAAAGATTGATTCACTAACTCCCGACGTACTTGCAACTGAACTAAATGGTGCAAACATCACACTATTAAACCCTATATCTTGCGATAAAGTTAAAAATTGTTTGGTATTATCTAAAGTATAATTAAAGATATATTTGTACTGAGCTACAGCAGTTGGATCTATTACTCTAAATTTTAAGATTTGATCTTCTGTTAGTCCAGGTAAGCTCAAATATTTTATAAATGGACCATCTTTAGTTTTAACCATTACTCTACTTTGGTCGACAAAATCTAAAATAAATACATTATTTTGATTACCATCCGCTAATAAAGATACATCACTATCTGTCTTACTATTATTGGGATCAAATGTTAAAAAATTAGTAGCTGATGCAGTAGAAGTTCCAGAGAAAGCTAATTTAGAATTTATATCTAATGGATATGCTAACAAGTCTGATAAAGATTTAAATTTTATAATTTGATTAATCTCTTTTTCATCAGTTAACATGTTATTTGTAAAGTTTTTAACTTTAAAATCATTAACTTGATCTAAAAAGTTGTAATCGTTATAAGACATACCTTGAGCCGTTCTAATAGAATGGTTTTTCAAGGACATATTATTATCAGATAAATTTAAATTCAAGGGTCTAAATTCATCAAAACTTTTAAAACTAACTGACATTTATAATATTTATACTAAGAAAAAAATAACAAAATATCTTTTGCCATAATAAGTAAAAATAAACATAAATATTATTAAATGCCTGGTATTGAAATACGTAATCTTACAAGAACTACAGATATAGATGATATATATAATGCTATAGTTCCGCTTAGTATAAACAACGAAACAGTCGGGGCCGTATTCGGCACTGCATTAGGTTCAGTTACTAATTGCTTGAACGCAGCATTATTTTATGGCGGTTCATTATCAGGTTCAGTAGCTACTTTAAGTACTATACAGCAAACTAATAATGCTACTATATCAAATCTAGTTACTCAGGCATTAACTTCAGACAGTCAAATTACTCAATTAGGTACATGTGTAGATGCAAGAGCTGAAATAGGATGCGTATCATGTTTAGATAATTGTGTTATTTTATTTGATAACTGTATTGGCACTCTTGAAACATGC
>TARA_R110001592_G_scaffold3967_1_pt1 | contig 18491 bp, 39 predicted proteins | sample TARA_R110001592 | Tara Oceans TARA_R110001592 (sample SAMEA4398387) | marine metagenome | biome: Polar Biome; feature: [SRF] surface water layer (ENVO:00010504); material: water (ENVO:00002006), including particulate matter (ENVO:01000060) such as... | depth 5 m | reverse complement strand
AGTGGTATCCGAATTGGAACTGCTGCTGAAACAACAAGAGGTCATAAAAGAAACTGGTTCAGAGAATTAGCAAGAAAAATAAGTAAAATCATAAATGAATAATATGAATAAAGAATTAGAAAAACTAACTAATGAAATATTATTTAGATTATTAGCCACAAACAAACATGAAGATTATGAATGGCTATACAATAGACTAGAAGATTTTAAATATCCTAACCTAAAAACTGAACATCCGTTTATAGCTGTTTTCAGAAAGTACTGGTATATCTTCTTTGGATGGATGTAAAAACAAATGATATGGATATAAATACGAAGGTAGTTTTAATATCTGCCACACCATTAGAACATGGTGGGTTGAAAGACTTAAATGGAATCCCAATTTTTCAAGTAGGAATTGGAAAAATAAATGCAGCTTCAAATCTAACAGAAATACTTTGGAATGAAGAACCCGATTTTGTAGTAAATTTTGGTTCTTGTGGTAATTTAAAAAACCATAAGGTGGGTGAGGTTATCGAGGTAGGTTCTGTATATAATAATATAGATGTAAGACCTTATGCAGAATATGGTTGTACACCGGAAAATAATCAATGTGAAATAAAACTATCCAATAGTGGAGTGAAGTTATTTACAACAGACCAAATATATGATAACACACGAACTGATTATGCCGAGAAATACTTAGATATGATTAAATCATGTGATATAGTTGATATGGAGGCATATGCACTTGCTTATGTATGTAAACAACGTAATATACCATTCGTATCCTATAAATGGGTTAGTGATGATGGAAATATTGATACATGGAAAGAAAACGCCGCTATTGGGTTTCAAAACTTCAGAGAAGTATTTTTTCAAACATATTACTCAGAGTATTAGTATTTATTGATATGGATTTAAATTTTTATAAAAATAATGGATGGGTTCATATTCTAGATGTAGTACCAAATGAAATTGTTACTGAATTGAGAAAAAGAGTCATAAAACTTAGAAAATGGGTTGATGATAAACAAGGACAACCATCTGAGTTTGGCCCATTGTTTCATTGGAAAGGAGTAGGATGTGCTGGAATGTATGATAAGTTTCTTATGGAATTCTATAATCATGAAATTATGTATGATATTTCAAGTGAATTATTAGAAACCAAAGATGTTTGGAAATATAATGACCAAGTAGTTGTTAAGTTACCAAATGATACATTTGATTTTAAACCACATACAGATAATACGGCTGGTGGTAATTTAAATGAGGGAGGAAACACAGTAAATATGTGTGTAATCTTAGATGATTTTACTGATGAGAATGGAACACTACAAATCAAAGATACACGAGTATATCCAAAAGCAGGAGATATAGTTGCTATACATGGAGATACACCACATCAATCAGAACCAAATAAATCAGATAACCCGAGATGTTTATATGCGTGTGTTTATTCATCAGAGAAAATAGTATTTCAAAATTTCTATCAAACACAATTTAAACAAAATCTCTTGTGAATATTAAAGTTATTTCGTTAAAGAGAAGACAAGACCGTAGAACTAAATTCACTAAAACATTTAGTCCTTATTTTGATTTTGAATTCGTAGATGCTCTTGATGGGTTAGAATATAAAATAACCAAAGAAGATGAGAAAATGATTGAAGGGAATCGATATCATTTACAACAGATTCATGTACCATCTCATATATGTGCAAACAAAATGCACATGAGACTTTATGAAGAATGTATTGTAAGTAATACTCCTTATGTTATTATGGAAGATGATGCCGAATTAATAAAACCTATTGATTTTTCATTTAAAGAAATATTAGATAGAACAGATTTAGATACGTTTTGGTTAATACCAGATAGTCTTTCTGTTTTGGCTTACATAGTTTGGCCCGAAGGAGCTAAAAAGTTATTAAAATTCATTGAAAAAAATAGATTACCGAAGGGATTGGATGTAATGTATTCTAATATTAAAAACAAAGGAGTTTTAAAAGAAGACCAATTGGATGATATGTATTTCATACAATATCCTGGTATTGATTCGGATATTACATCACTTCCTTTTTATGGATATGATGAAGAAACTTTTTCTAAAACTATCCAAATGCCAAAAATGAAAAAAGATATATTATGAAAACTCAGAGATTCAATCCAGACCATAAATGGACTTCTAGTAAGAATTACCAGCTATTAGGTTTATGTAATCTAATTGAAGTATTATCATTATCTTTTAAAGATAACACCACTATGATAGAAATTGGTAGTTATATGGGAGAATCTACTATGTTATTTGCTGCATCTAAAATGTTTAGTAAGATATATACAATTGAACCTCATTCTGGAACTGAAATTCATATTGATGAAAATGATTATGATTGGGATATTATTAAACAAGAATACAAAATAAATACAAGACACTTTGATAATATAACTCACATTGAAGATTATAGTTATAATGTAGTTAATCAGTTTAAAGATGAAAGTATTGATTTCATTTACATAGATGCAAATCATTCATATGAATCGGTAAAAAAAGATTTAGAATTGTATTTACCTAAATTAAAACAAAATGGGTGGATAGGTGGACATGATTATAATAAAAAATATTGGCCAGGTGTGATTCAAGCAGTAAATGAAAATCTAGGAATTCCTGAACATACTTTTAAAGATTTCAGTTGGTTAAGTAAAAATAAAAGAACAAAGTTAATATGATAATAAAAGATTACAGAAAGTGGATAAATTCACTTCCAAAAGAATTTGATAACTATGAATTAGTGCATCGTGAATACTATGATTCGGAAGACGATGAACTTTTGGGTAGAGAAACATCAGTTTACTCAGTTCACATAGATGAAATAAATAAAAAAGGATGTAATATGCATGAGTCATCATATTTAAAATATAAAGGAGATGATGATTTAACTAAAATAGATGTTCCTTCAACTGATAGTAAACTAGAAATATAATTATGAATAAAATATTTGGATATATCAAATATATTTCGTATATTTATATAAATACTAAAACATAAAACATGGGTTATAATCCTTTCAGATGGTACACACAAGGTAAGTACCGAACCAAGCCACTAAAAAAGAACTCTCCTCTTCTATTAAAGATTAGGAATGGTGACTTTGAGTACTCTCCATTTTTCTTAGAATCCAAAGATAATGATAAACTTTATGATGAGATGTATCAGCAGTTTATGGAAACTTCCTTATTAAAGAATGTAGATGATAAAAGAGTAGAAGCTCATCAATTTGCTAAAATGAAAAGAATAAAGGCACAGAAATTGATGGAGAAAGGAATTGAAGAAGAACAAACAAGATTAAACGAGTTAAAAACTGAATTAGAATTAGAATTTGGTAAAGATTTATGGAATAAGTGTTTGGATAAACAAAGAGGGAAGGGTACTACTGAAGATATGTATTGGTGGTATAAAAAACAAGTTAAGATGGGAACATCACCATCAGAATTAGCTATCTCATTGGGTAGAGCAACAACAAAGGGATTACGATGATTAATAAAATAGTTTGTATAGGTTCATCACATACAGAAGGTGGTGGATTCCATGGAGATGTGGAAACATTAAATAAGATATATTCTAATATTGTAGATAATCCATCTATGAGTACATTATCATGGCCAGGTTTATTAGAATCTTTGTTGGATGAAAAAATTAAGGTTATTAATTTAGGTAAGTGTGGTTCAGGAAATCAAAGATTAATGAGGCAGTTTTTTGATATAATATGCTGTGGTAGTTTTAATAAAGAAGAAACATTATTTATATTCGAACCAACACATTTAGATAGAAGGGAATATTGGTCTAATACAATTAATGATTATGTAGTCTTAAACTATTCTGCATATAATGGAGATATGCCTGCAGTACTTGTTCATGAGTACTATAAAGAAGAAACAGAAAAGAATCAGAAATTAAAAGATGTAGAAAAACTATACCAAGATTTCACATCAGAAACTTCCCATCATCCAATTCAGATAGCAGAAGTAGAAACAAACTATCTTATGTTTTATAATTTTGTAAAAAATCAAAATATAAATCATATGTTATTAACAAATTTAGTAATAGAACCAAATTCTATAAGAAACTTTTATCAAGGAATAGATAGTATAGAATATGAAATATTTGGAGAAAAAACAAAAGATTTATGGCCATTTGTTCACGATAAAGAATTATTACTTAAATGGGAAACTAATAAATTAATAGATGATTGGCACCAAGGTTATTTTGTAAATAACATAATCTCAAAAACAGTTTACAATAACATGATATCCAATAATTATATTGAAGGAAGTGTTCTTGAAATTGAAAATACAGAAAAAGACTGGTATAATCTAAAAGAAAAAATAGGTACATTGTGATTAAGAAAATATATTGTTTAGGTTCATCTCATACAGCTGGAGGAGGGTTTCATGTACAAGAAGGTCAAGAGCTTCTCGACCAAGAGAAATTAAATGAGTTTTATTCTCACTTGGTTGATAATCCAAATATGAGTACTTTATCTTGGCCAGGATTATTAGATTCTTTTTTAGATAACAATATTGAAGTTATAAACTTAGGTCTAAGTGGTTCTGGTAATGAAAGAATGTATAGATTATTTGGGGATATAATTTCACAAAAAGATTTTAATAAACAAGAGTGTTTGTTTATATTTGAACCAACATATACAAATAGAAAAGAATACTGGTCTAATAGTGTTGATGATTATATTGTATTAAATTATACAACATCAAATCCAAAAGCTAAAATTGAATTAGTACATGAGCACTACCGAGGTATTACGGTAAACAATGTTAATATAGGAAAAAAAGAAGATTTATATCAGAATTTTATTTCCGAAACTACTTCTTGGAATGATGTTATAAGTAAAATTGAATGGAACTATATACATTTTTATAACTTTGTAAAAAGCGTTGGTATAAATCACCTGATTATGAATACACTATTTATTGAACCAGATAAATATAGAAGATGGTATAGAGGTCAAAAGACTTTAGAATATGAATTGTTTGGAAAAACTATAACTGATTTGTGGCAATCATGTGGTAATGAATCATTATACATTAAACATGAAACCGTAAACCACATTGATGATTTTCATCAAGGATATTTTGTAAACAATATTATATCTAAAACAATATATAATTCACTAATATCAAATAATTTTATAGATACACTCCCTCTTAAAATTGAGAATACTAGAACTGATTGGTTGGAATTTCAATCAAAAATGCAAAAAATTGTAGATAATAAAAAAAGTATAATTTAAAAACTAAATATATATTATTATGAGAACAAAGCATACATTAAGAAAAGTTGTTGATGTTATTAACTCATGTGAAAATACAATTCATCTTGAAGTTGCAAGGAAATATGTTGAACTGTATTACAGACAATATGGAGAGAAAAATAAATGGGTAATTGAATCCCATTATAAGAATACAAAATTAAATAAGTAGAATAAAGGTAATTGAAGATGGAAATAGTAAAAAATCGATATGGTGTGGATAGAGTTATAGAAAAAATATCCCCAACCAAATTCAGAGTAATGGGAGAAAGTGAATTCAGTCGAAGTTCTCAAGATGAAGATGGCAATCAAACAATGTTTGATTTTGAAGGTGGCCCTTGTTTAAATGTAGGTGGTAAGATACGTTACATGAAATCAAATTGGGAAATTAAATCAATAACAGCAGAATCAATTAAACACAAAGGTTTAGTATCAGTAATATTAGATGTAAAATTATAAATGGCAAAAGAAACAGTACTTCATATATACATTGGTGAAGAAGATATTCAAGAATGGACTCAGGGTATTGGTAAAATTACACTAATGCCAGCCATGTTTGAATGTTGTAAAACTGTTATAAATGAAAATTTAGAAAAACTACAATTTGCAAGAGTTGAAGCTATTATAAGAAAATCTCCAAAAGCATTCGATTTCTTTGTTGAAGCGAATGGTATATGGGATACATTAGAAAAACTAATGGAGTGGGCTCTCGAAGAAGAGAAATATGAATTATGTTCTGAAATTAAACAATTGGAAGAACAGTTAGATAAAGAAAATACATTTTGAAAATATTAGTAATAGGAGATAGTTGTACTGATGTGTTTGTTTATGGACGATGTAATCGATTATGTCCAGAAGGACCAATACCGGTATTTGAACCATCTAAAACCATCACTAATGATGGAATGGCTGGAAACGTAGTTAACAATCTAAGAAAACTTGGAGTTGAAAAGGTAGAACTTGTAACAAACTACGAACAAATTACCAAAACAAGATACGTTGAAGAGAAATCCAATCAGATGTTATTAAGAATTGATTCTAATGATAAGGTTGGAAATACATTTGATATCAAACGAGTTGATTTTGAATCATATGATGCAGTTATTGTTGCTGATTATGATAAGGGATATTTAACTTATGATGATATACATGAAATAGGTAAACAATCAAAATTCTCTTTTATTGATACAAAAAAAGTAGTAAATATATCATCTTTTGAACATTATACGTTTGTAAAGATGAATGAAGTTGAGTGGGATATTTGTTTAGACCATGGTGCTAAATTTGAAGATTGGAAAGAAAAACTAATCGTAACACTAGGTGATAAGGGATGTACTTACAACACAAAAAGATATTCAGTTGATAATACAGTTGAAGTTAGAGATTTAAGTGGAGCAGGTGATACTTGGATGGCATCATTTGTATATAAATTCATAGAAACTCAGAAAGTGGGAACTGCTATAAATTATGCTAATCATAATGCAACTTTAGTAGTACAGAAAAAAGGTGTTACAACAATATGATAAATCATTTAAAGGGAGATATTGAGAATCAAAAATTCTTATTTACTGAATGTGAGCAAGATAACTGGCATTTTATAAATCATCAACGTGATTTTCTTGAAAATGGAGATGTTATTATTCCTGAAGGAGCAGATTTTCTATATATAGATACTTGTATTGATTTTATAAATCAACATACACATAAAAACATAGTATTTGATTTTGTTTCAAGTGATTATCCATTATCAGTAACTCATTATGAACTATTAAAATCTAAATTTAAATCAAAAAATATAAGAATAGTAACACCCAATATCTACCTATTTGGTAAGGAATATTGCTATTGGTATGACCCCAAGATACGCCAGATGGATTATATTTATGATAATAGTAAAGTATTTGATGAAATTCTAATAAAACAACAACAGTTTTTAAGAACGAAAAAGTACTTATATCTAACGAGTCATCCAAGGTATGAAAGAGTACAGCTCCTTGATTTATTACATAAGGATGATTTAATAAAACATGGTTCGGTGGGATTTCCATCAATAGAGGGAATTAATTCTTCAGAAATAGATATGATAACGTGGAAAAAATTATCCCATAGTTATAAAATATCACAAATAAAAGATTCTGATTATAATTTACCATTGATAATGGACTTTGCAAGAAAAACTAAAGATTATTCAACGAATAAAAAACATCAATTGTGGAATGGTAGTAAATGGATAGAAAGTGATTTAGGAACTGGTGATTTCAATTTAGTACCATACTTTAATAATTACTTTGAAATATATTCAGAGACATATTATTATGGATTTGGTAGCGTAGAGAGTTTACTAAATGAAGATGTAAATGGTGAATATTTACAAGTATCAGAAAAAACACTAAAACCAATTGCTAATATGATTCCATTTTTCTGTTTAACTGATAGTAATTTTTATAAAACATTAATGGAAATGGGATTGGAATTTAATAGTGAATTCTATTCAGATATTCCATCACTTGATATATTAGAAAGAAGTGAAGAAAAGGTTCATAAATTTTATGAAATAGTCAAGAAATTTTGTGAAATGGATATAACAAAATTACATGAGATTTTTTACAACTCTACACGAGAATTGATTAATAATAAATATGCATTAAAAAATACATTAGATATCCAACTACTTAAACTATTTAAATAATATGAGAAAATATTTACCAACATTAGGAGAATTAATTGATAGGTTAACAATATGTCAATTAAAAGAAGTAAAGATACCTGAACACAAAGAAGAGTATCAGCAAGAAATTAAAGATATCGTTCATGATATCAATGAAATATTAACAGATTCAAAACACTTAACAATAGATGGAGATTTCATCAGAGCAGTTGTTGTACTATCTCAGATGAATACTCATATTTGGGTAAATGAAGATAATGCAAGAAGTGGAGATGACCAAGGAAATAAACTCATGTTAACTCATGGATTAAATGGAATTAGAAATACTGCTAAAAATAAGATACAAGAAAAACTTGGTGGTAGAAAAGATTATAAGATAGATTGTATAGCTGATGAATTTAACGATTGGAAAATTAGTTGGAATGAAAGAAGCTAAATTACATATTTTTGGTTGTTCGCATTCAACTGGTATCAATAGTGATGAAAAGGGCCAAACTCCTTGGTTTCGTCAAGTACAAAATTATTATGATTTAGATTTTAACCATGCAGTAGGAGCTGGAGGAGCTAATTCGGAAACTATCTATTATGATATATCGAACCAATTAATGCAAGGACAAATAAATAAGGATGATTGGATTATAATGAATACCTCATATCCATTACGACATGGAACACCTAGATTACAAACTACGGATAATAATGTTGGTGTGATGATTGTACCAAATGAAAGTCCTGGTGTATGGAGCTTTAGAGATTTTGACAATCACGAACAGGTTAATAAAATGAAGGAGTGGGCTCAAGACCATACCTCAATATCATATATCTCATCGGAATATTGGGCCAAGGAATATAATGTAATAATTCAATGGTATATTCAGACGTGGTCATGTTATAAATTACTATCTTCTGTATGTGATAATGTTTACCAATGGACACTTGGTGATAATAAGATAGATGATTATATTTATAAAATGTCTCTAAGAGAGTTCTCTTCGATTGAAGAAATGTCAGATAATAATTTGCTTGGAAAAGATTGGCCAAATGAGAGAAATATAAGACCATTTGACAACTTTCAGATACACTTTAAAGATAATGAACGTAGAGTTAAAGACAAGTATATGGACTCGGTTTATACCAACCCTTGGGAAAACTTAATTCTACCTTCAGCAGAATACTCATGTTGGAATGATTTAATATTGGCTAATAAAAATAATGAGAATGATAGTCATTTGAGCTTAAATGGACATACGATATTTGCTAACGAAATGATAAAAGGAATAAATAAAATTAAAGACCCATCTAAATATATATTATGAAAGTATTTGCAATTACCTACATTTCTGAAAAAACTTCAGGAATAGAAACAATATCAGTAAGAACAGAAACCGTTGATTTAGCATTACAGAACTTCCGAGAAGGTAAAGTTGTTAAAATAGAAGAAGTAAATCTTTACGGAAAAAATATAATCAATCAAATGATAAAATAAATAAAGATATGAAATTAAAAGATTATTACAAGATGTACTTAACACTACATAAGAACAAGAATTGTATCAGATTACACTTCGTAGGTCAATGGGTAACATTAATACTTGCCTTTTTGATATTCTACAATTGGTTATGGTATTTAATACCAATTATACCATTTATCATATATCCATTTGCATGGAGTGGTCATTATCTATTTGAGAAGAATGAACCAGCTGCATTTAAAGACCCTGTCAAGGCAAAACTATCCGATTGGATGATGTTTTGGGATATATTACGAGGAAAAGTAAAGATATTTTAAATATAGTATATATGTATAGTTAATGACACCAGAGGAATATTACTATCGATACATACACCCTAAAAGAGATAAATCAGCGATTTATGATATGAGAATCAAATCGTTAGGTTGGATGTTGGGGTGCTACAAAGAAGGTAAAATTAGAAGTAAAACAATTATTAACTTAATTCCAGTTGAACAACTATACGACTTATTAGAATATTTAGAAGCTCTTGAAAGATACGAAGAATGTATAACAGTAAAAGAAATAATAGATTCGATATACGAACCTAATATAACGTTAAATCAATATAAATGAAACTAACAAAAATAGTTAAGAAGAAAAAATTAACATTAAAACAAAGAAGAGCTGAAGTAATAAAAAACCTAACAGAAACAATCCACAAAGAATCACTAAAAGTGGGTGGAGGTAACAAAGAATTAATGGCCAAGTTTCAGGCCAAATTAGATATAGCAAAATCAAAATAATAATACTTTAACTTCAAGAAAAGTAAAATGAAATACAATAGTTCCGTATTTTATGCTGGGCATAATTATAATGATATAATTAATATTAATTTTCTTCACAAATATAACTACGAGTACTTTTGGGGAATGTGTCATGGAGCAAAAATAAATCCAAAAGAGATTTCTGGTTTTCCTGATAATCAATTTAGTAAGTGGATTACAGGTGTGTCAACCCAACCCAATAAATCTCAACAATTATTCGAGTATCGTAACAAGCGTTTTCTAATATCATGGGATGAGACACCCAAGGAAGGATATATTAACATTTTTAATTTAAATTATTGGTTCTTTTTAAATAAAGAAGTTGGGGGTAGTGAAGAAGCAGTAGTACCTATAGCTCCTTTGTATAATAAAATTATAAATGAAATTATTCCTAATCTAAATGATTTAACATTAAAAAGAAAAGTTTGGAATCATAAAGGAGATGTAGATTGGGAAGGACCATATACTGTTTGTTGGATGTTTAATGCCTGGGAACCTCAAACAGGATTTAACGAAAAAGATGGCCCTTATTTAAAACACCTTAGTGAAAATATCCCAATATTTACAGATAATTTACTATCAAATAATGAATTATTGGAAAAGGATGGGGTTTATAGAAAAAATAGATTTAAATCATATACACAATTTGTAAATTCATTATTTTGGCCATCAACTTTATATTTTAGAGAATTTTACCATCATTTCGACTCATTTAACAATCAGAGTAGAAACAAAAAATGGAAGTTTCATTATATGACTCGTAGGTGGTATGAAGACAAAAAAGATGTTGCAATTGAGTTAATTAAACTTATTAAGGCAGATTCGATTGGAATAACAACGAGTGCTTCTTTTAATGAATTGGAATATTTGTCAACTACGAGAGAAACTATAAACAAAAAAGAAGGAGCTAAATCCGAAGAGTGGAGGATTTTAAGAGAATATTTCAAAAGTAATCCAACAGAATTGGAGTATAATAAAAGAGGATATAATTTAGGTGATTGGGGAAATGAGGGTATTTGTGATAATTCAAGAGAATTATTGTTTAGAATATATCCATTATCAAACATCACTATATTACACGAACATCAGTATCATACATCAGAAAAGATTATAGCTCATATCATATTAGGTAAACCATTTCTACCAGTATATTACAAGACATTGGATAATATACAACAAATGTTTGATAATGATTCAGATTTAAAAATACCATCACCTCCATTTGAAAGATATGAAACTATTCATGATATAATGGATAAAATATCTCATTTGTGTGATGATGAAAACGATTGGATAGAATTTAGAGATAATATGTATGATTGGGTACATGAATTTAGAGAAGTACTATTAGAATACATGAATAACCATAATAGTATGTTTAATGCTATTATTAACAATATAGACGAATTTAAAAAATAATAATATGGGAAGTCAATTTTTCGGTAATAAGAACGATAATAAAACGAGTAATAAAAACACTAATAATAAGATTAAATCCAAAGGTGGAGGTAAAAAGAGTGGAGCGGGTGTTAAGAAAGCCGGTAGAGGTAAATAACACACGAATCGAACCCCCTTTGAACGTATTGGGAACTAAACAATAAGGAAACTATATTATGATAAAGAAGGAATGGTCTTGGATGTTAAATCTACCAAAGAAAGATAATAAGGTAGGTTTAAAGAGTTATATGTGCAATATCGATGATAAACATGATGATGATGAACAATACCTTGAGGATGGTGTAGATGATTTTATATCAACAAATAAACCTACTCCTTATAATGATGATGATTATGACTATTAATCCCTTATAACCCAACTAATCCCTTTTCGTTCTTTTGTCGTGGGGGGTTCGAAGAGTCGCCAAAAAAATTTTGAGGGGATTTTTCTATTGATAGTATTTATATAAAATAAAAAGTAATAATGAGTAAGACAATAAGTTTAAATATTCGTGAAGAACGAATGAAGAAGAATTGTAAGTGTAAGAAAGACCATTCTTCCAATGTATGTAGATGTAATAAAAAGAAAGAAGAATCTTCTCATCAATCTCATTTTAATGAAATCTTTAATAGTGGTTTTAATCGAAGATAATTATGAAAAAACTGCTCTCACTGCTTTGTTTTCCATTTATGCCTTTAATCGTTGGTAAACATGAAGATAAAAGAAAAGATGCTCACCCTCTTACTTCAATAGAAGACGAGGATGATATAGATAGTGTAGTAGAGAGAGGGAGAGACTAACCTAATACTATACCAATACACTCCCAATTCCAATGTTCAAACTCCATACTCTCTTAAGTGGACGGAGTAAACTCCTTTCAATAACCCCATACCCCCTAATTTACCCTCAGCTAGTACGAGGTTGATATCTTCGATTTAAGAACTCTGAGATTGTATCCGTATCATTATATTACACATAGGGAGATATAACCTTAGAAATCACCGCATTAACCCTATGAAGGTGCTACCAACCGCTATAGCTCACTATGGAGTGTAATTTCATACCCTATGTCATAATTTGATATACCATAACACCCTATTTCATTATACCTTTACTACTATATCAGTATAGCTCACTACGTCAAGTGGGTGTCTTCATACGCCGAATTTTTTTGCATAGTAATTATGACACCTTGTCAGTACCCCCTTAATCCCCAATTATGAAATTCGTAAAACGAGCACATGACACAATGTCATCTAATTAAAGAATTCGTAGAAAAAGCGTGAAAACCTCGTAAATTTCGTAAATCGTTAAGGATATGACACATTGTCATGAAAAGGGCTTGGAATTGTGGAAAAAAAGTTGTATCTTTAGGGTGGTTGTGGGTGGGAGTGTGAGGATAGATGCTCACTATTGGTGAAAATAAAGTGAAAAAGGCTTGGTCAAGTGGAATAATTGTTGTATATTAGTCCTGTAATAAGAAAGATATGAGAGATAAATTAAAAGGAATCGTGATTGTGTTGTGTGTTATAGGTATAGTGTTGATTATACCCCCTATTATAAAGGGCCTATTTTGGATTTTACTTCAGATGATGTATTATCCTCTTACAACTCTGATTATTGTTACCAATTTATTCATATGGCAATACCTTTGGATTAAATATAGTGAGAAAAAACAACTAAATAAGTAATATGGAAGGATTTAAGTATATTCAAGTACAAGATGTGTTAGCAATGGAGTCAATTCGAGGTTATTATCCTACTTTGGACTCTATGAGTGGATGTTTAGAATGGACTAGTGGTGAAGATATGGGTAAATACCTATATGCAACACCAAATTGGGAGGGAGAAGGTCAATGTCCTGTTAGTATATACACAGAGGAGGGAGATTATAGAGATATAGTTGTTCTGAAGTGGGGAGACATGACCCAAAAAGAACAATTAAACAAGTATAGAGTAGTGGTGGAAGAAGTTATTTCAACATTTACTGAAAATAATTAAGAAAAGGCTTGGATATATGGATTATTTTTCGTATATTTACATAGTAAATGATTGATGATTGAGACATAGGTGACAGCTACTCTAGTTAATTAGGTTCATTGAAATAGAAATTCAGATTCAGAGGGTAACTCCTCAACTTTCCAATGGTGGAAAGGTATCACTACTCTGTTGTGGAGTTGAAAGCGGTTCGAAACGTAAGGTATATCTGATAGAGGGTTCGATTCTCTCCTATTTTACTATAAATTTTAAAACATAAGAATATGAGTAAGTACAAGAATGGTTACTGGCCTAAGATAGAGTATTGGACTTCCAAAATTAAGGATGAGGTCTTTAATACGAAAAAGCCTCAATTGAACAGAGTCATCTATATGAATAGGTCGTTACAGTACTTCCTTGATAAACAAGAGGAGTTGGATAATCCCATAAAACAAGAAGAATTCTCTGCAGTTAGATAATATAGAGTTTTTGGTAGTATATGGTTCTATAACATGAAAACTACCACATATATAGATGAGGTGTAACAGGCGATGAAATGATACTTCGCACCGAATCTACAAATTGTACCTAGGAGTTAAGGGGTTTTCTCCGATATAAGGGTACAACAAGGAGACCGATACACTCTCTCCTATCCTAAGTGTTCATTCGAACCGCCCACCAAGAACTCTGGTCTCACTTGGTGGGTTTTTTATGTCCGATATTCCGTATTATCGGTTCTGTATCCGATATATAAACTTATCAACATACGATTGTTAATAACTTTTCTCTCAAAGACTTGTATATGTAGATTTTTTTCCGTACCTTTAGGGTGGATGAGGGTGGGCTTATTAAGAGAGTAGTATAGCTAAGTGTCTGAGTACGAGGTAGTTCACTTTTATGACACATTGTCATGTAAAATAAATGGTTAAATGCTTGGTCATGTCAATTAAAAGTTGTATATTTACTATGTAGTTTGAGAGAGAGTGAGAGAGCTATATAACCCTTTAAAATATAAAAGATGATAAATTTAAGTGTGTGTGACAAGATTGATGGATTAGGTAAGATTGATGAGTTGAGGTCGGTAGTTGGTAAATACCACCAGGATGGTGATATTGTAGAAGTGATAAGTGTATCCAAAGATGGGGATAGATGTATTGTTCTTAAGAGAGATTACACCAACCGATGTGAACCTTATAAGGTATCAGAGCCTAGTTGGTTAACGTGGAACAGATTGTTCTTTTAAAAAACATTATCGGTATATGAGCTAATACTACTAATAGCTCTAATACTATATACAGTACACATAGTAGTATAGAGAAGTAAAGTAAAATTAAATAATAAACAATATGAATAGTTACAAACACAGGAATTGTATAATACAAGATTCCCCAAGCGAAGCGTATCCAGAAATGGTTACCATCACCAAAGCACCTAAGATAAGAGGGTACTTCCTAGAGAGAAGATACATCACTCAAGAAAAGGCGTTTCTGGCAATAGAGAACTATGAATCTGAAAGGTTGATAAACTCTAAGGAGAAGTATGTGAAAGCACAACTCTCGGATGTAGTTGTAATTCAAGATTAGTGAGAAAGAAAGCAAGTACCCCCACCCCCCCTATGGGGGGTAGGTTTCTTGTAACTGACAAAAAGTAAAAAAGGTGCTAGAGGGGTCGGAGTGGTTTTTCTATCGAGGTCAATTTTTTTCTGCTATAGAAAAAACATAGTAGTACCCCCTATGGTGGTATATGATATATCATAAAGATATAAGAGGAAAGATGAGCACCTCCTACTAAGAGTTCATTAAGGATTAAGTACGAGGTTATAAATTTAAGATTAGAATTACATGAATAAAGAAGAAAGGAATACTATGAGTCAGAAAGAGATTGATGAAATTCTGCAGGAGCAACTAAAGGGTATTAATCCATTAGATGAGTATGAGTTAAGAGAAAGGGCCCTAGATAAGAAGTTTGGAATTAAGAGAAGACCTGAACTTGGATGGCTTATATCTTGTATAGGGTCTATTATAGTATGGTCTATTGTACTTATGGTTATATGGGCGTTTATACGTTAAAGGTTATTAGTCTCTCTACTATGTGAGCTGATATTATTATGTTTACCGATGGGCAGTTGGTAGAGTGGTTATACGATGGACTGCAAATCCATAAACACAAGTTCGAATCTTGTACTGCCCTCTATATAAATCGAGGTTATGAATTTTATGAGAAACTTACTAGTTTGGATTAAAGTACTTTTTATCAGAGTACCTAAAGAAATATGTTATCAAATACAACAGTTATATTATGATGAGAAGCTTAAGTAGTGAATATTGTGAAAATATTATAAATGAGTTTTGTTCTAATACAGAAGAGTTCTCTATGTTTGATAGAAAATATAAACGATATATCCTTTTTGAAAAAGATAAGAAGAAACAACTATGGTTATGGGAACATATCGATAAGTTAATAAAATTAAACCTTGGGCCTGATTATAGGTTATCAACATGGCTTATAGGATTGAGGTATGATAAAGGAGATTACTTTAAAGAACACCAAGATTCATATAATAATAAAAAAGATAGATTACTTTCAGGTGGTATAGAATTATCCGATAAAGCATATTATAAAGGCGGTGAGTATCAGTTAGAAGGTAAATCTGTAATATCTAAAAGAGGAGAGTTATTCACACATCATCCTAAAGTATTACACGAGATTACAGAAGTAACAGAAGGTACACGATATTCTTTACATTTTTGTATTTCAGATAAAAAAGAGCTTTTATGAGAAAAAGTAATAAATAACCCTTTAAATTAAATAATTATGATTTTAGAATTAAACAAAGAAATGGCGTGGGTAACTTTCCTCAACGATGGTTGGGAGACTAAATGGCATCCAGTTTTAGATGATGAGGGTAATCACTTAGAGTTTCACAAGCATGATACTATGGAACTATGTAGAAGTAGATTCAATGTGAAAGAGAATTGGATTAGTTTCGGTATAGCTCAAACTAGTCAAATGATTATTAACAACTCAGTAAGAGATAACCTTTAAAACTTAAAATTATGAGTAAACTAATATGGAGAATGTACAATGAGAATCGTATCTCATTAGAAGTAGCAGAAGAATTACTTGATTGTCATTATAACAGAACAAACAAAGTATATTAGATGAAAATCTTATTAATTGGAATTCCTCGTTCTGGTACAACTACTTTGATGGATTCAATTGGTTCATCATTAAAACTATATATAAAGAATGAGCCGTTTAACGAGGCATCTAATAAGGCATCTAATAAAGATGTGAATTGGGATTATACACCAGAAAATAATGTGATTGTAAAATCTCTGATGGGTATCAATGTTAATAATCCAATAGAATTTTATAAAAATTATTCAAGACTATTTGATAAAACAATACTCTTATCAAGAAAAAACACACAAGAAGCTGTGGAAAGTTATTCATTCCAAGCTTTACAAACTAGAGATATTCCATTTAGTTGGAATGAAGAAAAATATACTTATACTCAAACAGATGATAGTAGGATTATTCAATATAGAAATTGGATGATATCTATGAAAAATAATTTAGAGAGTTTATCAAAAGAATTAAATATAGAGATAGATTGGTATGAGGATTTATATTCTGGTAAAAAAGGAGAAATAGTAAGATTTGTAAATAAGCATAAAATAGATATAAATTTAGATAAATTTTCTGAATACCTTAATCCGAAACATAGATTACGGCAGTTTGATAAAACTATAAAAAATATAATATGAAAGAAGAATACACAAATTTGTTAACAATTAATCAACTAGAATTCTTGGATAACCAAATGCATAGATTGGGTGACCATTGGATAAAGCTTGTACGAACCGTTAAGAAGAGGGGGAAATACTCAAATTACGAAGCAATTGAATTAAACGAGTTAGGTAGATTAGTTAAAGGAAAAAAGAACACAATAGATAATATTATAATATAATGTACAACAACGCAACATTCGTAGATAAAGAACAATTAAAGAACCTCACCAAAATAGATAATTGGTTAGTAAAGGAAAACACCAAGATACCCGATGATGTAGTAATTGAGTGTAGAGAGGTGATTACCAAGATAATAGAAAAAGGGCATTATTATGAAGGTCAAGCAGAAGTTCTTAATATGTTAGGTAATGAGTATAATCAATGGAAAAAATCAAAAAGATAAATTATGGCACTAAAAAAAATAAACGTTACTAAGAGTACTAATACTACAGCCGATGGCAATCACATTACACGAGAAGAGATAATCAAATTATCAGAAGATTGGTCTGATAATCAACAAACTATATTCAAGAAGATAGTTAAACAAGGAGGTAGTGTTAATATTAATCAAGTTCATTTTATATGTACACCTTTAGGAAAGATAACTAATTCTCAAAATCAAAGAGATGGAGGAACACCCAAGATGTTCGGACCAGAAAATTAGATAAAGTTATGGCAAGAGCAAACACAGTAATACAAAGTATCGAAATAAACAGAACATTGCAGAAGTTATTAGAAGATGGTCATGTAGATGAGTATTTCGTAGAATCAGTAAGAGATTTAATTATAATGGCAAAAAATTAAGATATGGAACACCAAAAAAAAGAAGGTAATAGGTATTACCTAAAACAACTAAACCCTGTCAACAGCGAATTAGAATGGGTGGAGATTATAATGACGAGTAACTCTGAGCCATTAGATGTACCGGTATCAAAACATGAAAAGATTATTAATCCAATCTCTCATGATTATTATTTTGAATCAATGCCTACCGATGAAGAACCTCCAATGGGAATCGAATGGGAAAACTTAGG
>TARA_R110001592_G_scaffold98323_11_pt1 | contig 18525 bp, 14 predicted proteins | sample TARA_R110001592 | Tara Oceans TARA_R110001592 (sample SAMEA4398387) | marine metagenome | biome: Polar Biome; feature: [SRF] surface water layer (ENVO:00010504); material: water (ENVO:00002006), including particulate matter (ENVO:01000060) such as... | depth 5 m | reverse complement strand
TAATAAGATCGTTTATAACGGGATTAACAACTTCTTCTGATTCTAACTGGTGGATTACTTCTGATATTTTCATTTAGTTAAATTAACATCTACTGCTGTAAATTGAAGTTAATCTTACAAGATAAAAGCAGAAAAAACAGATGATAAATATTGAAACTAGCTTCTATAGATTAAAAACAATAAATTTATTACTAAAGTAGTTACTACAACAAAACTATCTTGTTTATCCGCTTTTGAAATTATTAAATTCATTTATTAATATTTTCATTGTTAGTTATAGCAATGCTAAGGGGGTCGTACGCAGATTCATCGATGATTGATGCGGTTATCGTTACCTGATGGCATGGATTTAGTTCACGGATCTCGATATCCGCTATAGGTAATAAAACACGCGCGTTTATATACGTCTACGCGCTAGGGCGGGAAAGGTTTTTTAAGCTATTTAACGATTTTTCAAAGCTGATAGCACTTTAGTTAGTATCTTTGTGAATTCATCATCAGTTATACATTCCAAACCAGCGATATCTTCGAGTAATAAACCGATGTATTCATTTACTGCACTAGTATTTTTTACATCAATATCAGCTTCATTAACAAGCTCTGCTAATTGTTTTATTTGTGATGGTGTAAGCATAGTAACCCTTTTGATAACTACACTTACCTTCTTATTGAATCAATAAACAGACAACCAATACCTTACTGGAAATATCATTTTTCTATATTCACGTTTTACAAATAGCAGATAAAACAGATGATGTTTATTACAACTACTTAAAACTAATAAACACTTTTAATTTTTTACTAACTAAGATGTAATGAATAACTATCTGCTTTTTCTGTTTCCAACATTAACTAGGTTTACTTGGCTTAATTGTTTTCTTAGGTTTTATCGTTTTTTTCGGTTTACGCGGTGATGTTGGTTTTATCAATTTTATTTCTGATAACGTCATTACTGATACCTTTTAAATATTAACCAAGGTATTTATAAAAAATCACCATAATTTAACGCTAGAAATAGGGTCTTAGTGCCAAAATTAGTGTTACCTCTTTTATACCCCCCATTTTTATTCAATAAACTAACGGATCGTTCATCCTTTGCTATTGTTTTTCATGACATTTTGATAGTATTTCTACTTATTTAAAAAGGGGGTGAGATGAAAACGACAACAACAGCTGCTGGGCAAGGCTCTTTTAATTACATTGGAAATTCTTCAGAAGGAATTGAATTAGTTTTCAAAACAACAAAAATAAAAATCCCATCACAATTAATTCAATCCGTTTTAGATCACTTTAACAATAAAACTATTATTGGTGGTTTTAGCATGACTGAACCACCAATGGATGGTCTTGGTTATTATATTAGAGAGTATGCAAAATCGGAATTTAATCGTTCGCTATCACCAAGATATGCAAGTCATTTATCAGCAGTTTTAAGGGACGAAGGCTTACTCAAAATATCTAAAGATGGTCGTAATACTATTCTCATTTTTTAAATATTAAAACAAAGCCATAAAAAGGAAATATTCATGATTTTAAAGTTTTTAAGATGGATAATTGGCTGGGAAGCCGCAGTGAAAAATGTTGAAACTATTAGTGAGAGAATAAAAACTAAAAGCTTTTACTCAAAAGCAAAAAAACAACTAATTGTTGCGTTATGTGGTCAAGTAACAGCTATTTTCATCGTACTTTATGAACTAAAGTCAAAAATTGATTCATGGTTTCCAATCTCAGGTTTTGATGAAAATCTTGTTTGGAATATAGGTCTTTTTTTAACCATACTTCCGATCTCCTGCATTGGCTTATACAGGCTATCACTGTATTTCGTTTTAAGAGTTTATGACGAGGCTAATGAACACTCACTATTACATGAGTCTCTTTTTACCTACCCTTTGATCTTAGGTTATAACATTTTAGTTTATTACGTTTATATGATCAGCATGTCCCATAGCATTAATATCAATATTGAAGGAATAAAACTTTTTATTAAATTATATCAGCCACTTATTACTGTCTTAGGTAGTATTGGTGTTTTCATGACCTTTATAGCATTAATAAACAGATCGGAGCTAACTTCAAAACAAATCGTTATTGCAAACAATCAATATAAAGAGTCACAAAATCAAAATACTTTTACTAATTATTTTAAACACCTTGAAGAGTTTGAAAAATACCTTGGTAAACAATCATCACTATTCAATTATTTAGGCGATATACGTGAGCTACACGGTGATTTATACGGTACATTTAATGATTTTCACTACGAAATATCGACAGAATTCTTACTCGAATTACAGCATAGAGTAGATAGAGTTCATACTATTTCTACTGAAATCAGTGACTCAAGACCCTTGATTTCTGAAGATAAAATGGTTGAGTTATTGCTAATCGTGAAATGGATTGAAGATACTTTTTCAATGAACGCTGTCAATGATTATGATTTCAAGTTTTCCATAAGGCTAGATGAAGAAGGAGTGACAGAACTAGATCTTCCAGTGAAATATTCCGATTTAGCTAATTTGATTAGAAACAGAGTTAATGTTATAGACCTCATTTGTAAATTCTCTAACAAAAATCCTCTTAGCGATTCATTCACTTCATTATGTTTTATGGGTGTTGAGCATGAAGACGATGACTTCTTTGAATATTCAAAGTCTACAAGATCTTTTGAATTTAAAGGAATATCTAACTAATTTGAAATAATGTGTTATCACATACTGGGATGAGGTTTTAACTTTCAAACTAATTAAAGCATAAATATAACTAAGTAAATATGTTATTGAAGGACCATTGTTTTAATCTTATGTGTTAACAAAAACAACAACCACTTCAAAAAACATTAATTATTTAAGAGTATCCTAGCTCTTAATTTAAGTCAGATATCTGCCTAGCTCTTAATTGAGCGTATTGATAATCTGAAGTCATACGTTTATCAGGCAATAAATTAGAAGTTAATTTAGATAACTGATTACTATAAAATATTTCTATTTCATCAGATTCAAATAATCGCCAATATAGTGAACTTTTCTTAAATATTTGCAAAAGAAAAAGAATATTACGATCTTTTGAATATAACTTCCAAAGTGTTCTATGACTATTGTTGAACATATGATCCATCTTTTGAGTAAAACCATAGATATAGGTAGAATGCAATAAGCTAACTTCTCTAGAGGTAGGGTTAAACTCAACATTCAACTCTCTATAAAGGGCTACTTTTTTAGAAATGGCACGATGAAGGTTAAAAGTACTATCTGAGTTCGCAATAATTTTATCTAACCATAGAACTTTAGCATTTAAACCATTTTCTAATTTCGAAATCTTAAACGCAGCATTGTCGGCAGACACATGCGAATCTTTATTTCTAAACTTACTTTCCAATGCTTTTAATTTGCTTATATCACAGTCGGCCAATTCCTCTAATAATAATATTGCATCTTTATTTTTAGAGTGCACTCCTAGGGTTAATTCAGCCATTTCTTTCGCTAACCTTAACTCACCTTTAGATTTATAAAGAAATGCTAGATTCATCAGCAGCGATTTTCGTTGTTGATTATTTAAGTCATCCAATTGATTTTTTAAAGGAAGTAAAAGTGACTCCGCTTCATCATATCTACCGATCATCCTTAATGCTTTACCTTCTCGTAAATCTAACCAGTTATAATCTTTCGAAAACTCAATATTACTGAGAACAGCTCTAACAGGCTCAAAAAAAGCTAATGCTTCTCTATAGCGCGAATTATCAATAAGTAGTGAGCTATACGAATTACATAAACTAAACGCTTGCTGAAATTCAGTTGCCCCTTTTGCTCCGCATACCCTCAATAACTGAATAATTATTAATTGTGAGCTTCCTATATTTTTTGATTGCTTACCTAACAACTCTTTAGATGAACGAGATAATTGAAATTGTCCTGATTTCCATTCTTCACCAAAATGAATTGATGCAACACGCTTTACGATATCCTCAACTTCTGAATTGGCTAACTGATTGTATATATAATCTCTGATAATGGCTGGCATTACATAAAGTTTCTCTCCTTGCGGAGAGTTTTGCCTTATACCATCTTTAACAGAAATTGCTTCTAGTAAATCACGTTCAGCTAACGTTCTAATATGATCCGTTTTAATAGTTCGATTTGGATGACTGCGTTTCAGGTTAGCTAAAGTATCGCCATAACCTAGTACCGACAAAACTTTAAGTAGTTCGTAACAGGTTTGGTAATGCAACTCTGAGTGTTCTTTAAGCTTATTAATGCGATTAACCATTTCAGCAGAAATTAAAACTTGGCAATCGCCCTTATCATCCTTTGTTAAAAAAGTACCTTCAACAATCTGAGCTAAAGTAAAGTATTGCAAGTCTTTAATCGCTTGTTCTAACCTAATAGGTAAACCTTCAGATAAATTCGCAAGAGTATCTATTGTATGTTCGGAAGTATCAATAAATGGGGAACTATGGTGGTTAATATATTGTTTTATATCATGTTCTGCTAATACACCTACTTGAATATGTGGAATAACTTCAGCATTTAATTCACTTCTGCTGCAAAAAATAGATTTACTCTTTCCACTATATTCGAAAATCAATTTGGCTAACTTGAGTAATTCATTGTGCAACTGAGATTTAAATGGCTCTGGAATATCTGATTTAATATTATCAAATACAACTAACCAATTGGCATTAGCAAGGGCTTCTACTAAAGACTGAACACCCATTTCATAAGTAGAATGAATTTTATTATGTAAGTCATCAACAGATGTCACTCCATCCAAATCAATTAACGTTAGTTTTCTACCATATAGCCAAGATTTATCATCTTGAACTACGGATTGAATCAACTCGTGCTTAGCCAGTCCCCAGTCCATTACTAAATTAACAAACTCAGAGTGCTGCAAACTTTCTTGTATTGCTAACTTTTCAGTATCCCGTATATAAAAGTGTGAGTTTTCAATATGGTAAGTCCATTCACTTAGCTCAGCCTCTTCCCCCTTAAACAAGTTAGTTTCTACTTCCTGTGTCGTAGAGGCATCTTTAATAGTATCGCTTTGAATCTTTTGTATTTTATTGAACAACGCTGGTATATGCTCATGGCAGTTAATACCTTTATATGCCCTAAATCGATTTCTAATTATCGCTTTTTCTACACCAGCAATCAGCTGAGAATGATTTTTGAGTATTTCTTTATCTTCAGATTCATAAAAACACCAAATGACATCTATACAAGCTTCGTCATCGTTCATAACATCCAACAAGACTTGAGTAAATACATCATCCCAACCACCATAGCCAATTACGACAAGCGTTTTATTCTTTAATAAGCTAGTTATATCCGCTTTAAGTTGTGGTCTATCATAAGTTAATTGTAAAGGGGTATGTAAGGTATCTGTATCAAGCCAGTGCCCGTGTAGGTGAACTATATGCGTACCGTCCGTACGATGCTGAAAAATGTGACCATCACTATGCAAAACAGTCCGACTACAATTACCGTTATTTAATCCAATAGAAATAGAAAGAAGAGGGTCAAAATTGGTAGTTAACACTACACTACCAAACTTGCTACTTTGAGTAACAATTTTACCCAAAAATTCAGTGCCTTTAGGTAATGACCAAGAGTTAATATTACTTTGAAGTTTTCCCAGTGCATCAACATCTGACAACTCACCTTCAAAAGTACCCTCATGAGCCTTCATTACTGCCTTTCTTACTAACTCGTTAACATAATCAGCGCCATAATATTCTGCGATAAAGCTAAAAGCTTCTTGATATTTTTCTGTATTATTTAAATTTGAAGTCTTATTTATATAATCAGAATAAATTTTATCATTATCTTTCTTAATGAAATCATCAACCAGGCCTAATACACCTTTAACATCAAGAACTCCTTGAATGTTTTCATAAGAAGATGAAACAGGTGAACCAATGAGAAAAGCAACATCATTTTTGCTTTTTATAATTGAGTTAAGAAGTGCAGTGTCATTACCTAATCGCATTATCAAGTCCATTTAAAGATTATACTTTTATAAAAATATTGGGGTGAAATAACTGTTTACAAGTTGATAGGGTAAAAATTGAATAATCATCGAAATTTTGCTCAACAGTTCGATTAATCATACCACTAAAAATGCATTAGCCTATTTTTACAAATGAATTATTGAAAAATTAAAACTAGGTATTCGAATTAAACGATAGTAAAAAACACCCATAAATCACACAATTAGTGCAATTTATTGGGTTAGACATAGATAGGGCTATTCTTGTATTTCAACATATTATTCATAAAGTTAAACCGTATATTTAGTGGGATTATCTATACAGAGCAACTGACTTGTAATCAGTAGGTCGCCAGTTCGACTCCGGCAGTCGGCACCATCCATTCCGAAAGGAAGGAACGAAACCTTAACAGCAATGTTAAGGTTTTTTTTCGTCTAAAATTTGTCGGTCTATACTTTGAAGTTAAATACTCGAAAGTTAGAACTAACAGCTACTGATAAACTCAGTCACTCTTAACGTGCAGCAATTCGACTCCGGCAGTCAGCAACCTTTATTCCATTCCGAAAGGAAGGAACGAAACCTTAACAGCAATGTTAAGGTTTTTTTTCGTCTTAAGAAAAGTAAAACCACCTACTGATAAACTCAGTCACTCTTAACATGCAGCAATTCGACTCCGGCAGTCAGCAACCTTTCTTCCATTCCTTCTCAAGAAAAGCAAAACCACCTACTGATATGGTAAAAAGTACCTGTAATCTTATTTTTTCCTGTAATTCATAAATATCTAGCTATATTCGATTGTATAAAATTAGGCTACCCTGTTAACAGTTGTGACCATAAATAGACGGTCGACTCACGGTCATCAGCGATTAATAGCAATTAACATATTTTCTACTTGAGTTAAAAAGTAGCTATGGCAAGGGAGCCTAAGTGCGATTTCTTAAATTTATCTTAATTGCTGTTATCACCTTACTGATTATTTTCACTATCACTTACAGTGCTAGAATTTCAGTTATCAATTACCTTGTAAAAACACAATTCAATTCAGAAAAAATAGCGTTGACTTGCCTAAATGTAAGCCTTACCAGTAATATGGCCATTAGAGTCAACAAGGCATGCTTACAGACCCCAAAGGCTAACATTCAAATTGTCGGTATGATAATACAATGGCAACTATCCCCTAGCCTTAATATAACGGATATTGATATAGGGTTGGCAGAGATTGAAGGTACAGATCATTTATTCTCCAAGAAAGATGATGCTCCCTTAAGCAAGGAGCAAGAAAATCAAAACTTAAGCCAATTGCTTTCAACAAGTTTACAAACTTATGCACAACAAATTAAGCAGTTTAATTTACCGAAAAAAATAAATGTCACTAAACTTTTCTATTCACCGTTTACGGTTAGTAATAAAACTGAGACAAAATATATTGCTAATTTATCAACACTAGCCAACAACTTGTCTTTTACATTAACAACATCCGAAAGCGTAGTGTTTATCGAGGCTAAGCTAACCCAAGAGAAAGAAGGTTTTTCCATTGCGATCTCAAGTAAATTAAGTTTACTAAAAAGCTTTTTAAGCGCCCATCGATTACCTATTACCGCAGGATTAACAGACAACTTAACGGCTAGCGAAATCTCAGGTGATTTCAACACACAGATAAAATATCGAGCGAGCTCTATTAGCTTGAAAAATCAAATAAGCAATATCTCGATAATTTCTGAAAACGGCATAGGCAATAGCGGCCCGTTTAAACTATTAGGTGCGCTGAACTTCGATAGTCAATTTGATTTAATCGCCAAAGAAACGACTAATAAAATTTCCGCTAAAGACAAGATAACAGTCGCATTAACCTTTGTTGGAAAAAATGAAATATCAGTGGAATATAGTCAGCCACAGTTGTTAGCGAAGTTAACCCAAGCCGGGCTATCGCCAACAATGATGTCAATACTTGAAGAGAATCCGTTAACGCACGTAACCATAAAACCGCAAGGCGATGCACGATTAACACTGAACGATAGTAAGGGCTACCTTAGTCATCTTGAAATAAGCGCCTTTAGCGGTGCACGACCTCACCAAGTAAAATTTGATAATATTACTTTTGACTTACCTACCCCACAAATACCTTTTGCATTAGCAGTAGAGCGTTTTGTTATTGATAGTCAGCTGAAGCTGGTTAACATAGCGAAATACACTCCTGCGCCTGTTGCATTACATTTAATTGGCTCACTAAATAAAACCAAGCAAACAACAACGATTAATTTAACAGCAGACTCTTCAATCACCTTAAATAATATTGTGGTGCTTAAACAGATGACTGAGGACAAAAATAATAATCAAACGCACAATAAAATCACCACAAAAACGTCAACTGCACAAAAACCTCAAGCACTGTTAAGCCTAAAAAAATTAACAACAAAATTAACGGGTAGCGTAGCGCTGTTAGAGGACAACAATCTAAACATTAAACTAAAAGTCGATAATCACGTTTCACAGCTGAATATTCCTAAAAAACTAAAGATAACTTCGTTTAATATTTTTAGTGAATTCAACGGCAGCTTTGACGATATTCAGCTTAATGCTCAAGCCAGTGCTGACGGAGTGAAGCTAGGCAACATTGTTTTGACTGGCCCAGTCAAGTCACCTAATCTAGTTATCTCTGCCAAAAAATTACAACTCACTGACTTATTATCGTTAAATATCCAATTGCCGACTGAAGTTGAATTGATTGATGGCCTATTAGATTACAATATTTTTGGTCAAATAAACGCTTTAAACAATATTGAAAACACCCCCTTTAACGTTTCGGTGGCAATTACCTCACTCAGTGGTGAAATCAATGACATTTGGTTGCAAGAGCTCAATTGGCAACAACATTTTTCATTACTCGCAGGAAAAATAACAACTCAGCCCAATGCTAAAGAAAACCTAACCGTTGAATTAATTGAAACTGTGACTCCTATTTCAAAGCTATCAATTAACACCAACTGGACATTCGATAAAAGCTTTCAGCTTTCAGCCAACAAACTTAAGGCGAATGTTTTAGGGGGCAGCTTCTTTATTCCAAATATACAATGGCCAGTCGAACATGGGCATTCAGTTAATGTTCAGCTTAATAGTATAGACTTAGAGCAAGTATTAGCTTTAGATGAAAAACAAGGTATTGTTGTAACGGGTAATATATCAGGTCAACTTCCCGTTACTTTTGATGGTGATAAATATATTATTGAAAAAGGTGAACTGCACAATATTAGCAACGGACTGATACAGGTCATTGATAACCCAGCCGTAGAAGAGCTTAAAGCAAACAACAGTCAACTAAAACTGGCGTTTGATGCACTGCAAAACTTGCATTATCATCAGCTTTCCTCCGCAGTTACTATGGCAGACGACGGTTACATGCAGTTAAATACGGTAATAAAAGGTCGAAATCCAGATATTGATAACGATGTTAATTTAAATTTGAATTTGAGTTACGACTTGCTTGGCTTACTTGAATCATTATCAATAACACAACGTTTTGAAGAAAGCCTTATCAAAGGTTTACAAAAAAAGAAGGAGTAAGTATGAGTAAAATACTAATCGTGCTATTCACTGTTTTCATTATCAGTGCTTGTACACATAAGATAGAAGTTAGTGCAAAAGAACCGATCACCATTAATTTAAATTTGAAAATTGATCATGAAATAAAGGTGAAGGTAGATAAACAACTAGACGACATATTTAGTGCTGAAAGCGACATATTTTAGGGGAACGCCATGAAAAATTTAACAAAGAAATTCATAAAAAAAATAAGCTGTGCTCTATTGGTCTCTACTATAGCCTTTTCTGCTTGGGCTATTTCACTCGACGATGCAAAACAACAAGGTTTAGTTGGTGAAATGTCTAATGGTTACTTAGGTCTTATTATTGATAGCCCAGACGCGAAGAGCCTAGTCACCAGTGTTAACGAAAAGCGCAAAAGTATTTATATAAATTTAGCGCGCACCAATAAAATCACCATGCAACAAGTCACCGCTTTAGCAGGTAAAAAAGCTTATGATAAAACACAACCAGGCCACTTTATCCAAAATAGCACGGGGCAATGGGTTAAAAAATAAAGAGTGATAACTGCACCTAAAGCAAGTAGCACGAGAGCAGATAGCGAACAGCTCTAAGTTTTTATTTTATAGGTTTTTGGGGCCGTAGCTATCAAAAAAAGTGCTGCTACTGATGGCATTTAAGAATAGCCTTCTATAGAAAGCAACGAAACCTTAACAACAATGTTAAGGTCTCTTTCCGATATAAAAAGTAAAAAAAACAACATGGAAAAACAACATCGACACTCACTTTAATTCAAAAAAATATAGATATTTTAATAACTGATATTCTGTCGTCAGTCATATCGATTTTTAGTCATATGAAAAAAAAAAACATAGACACTCACTTTAATTCAAAAAACATAGATATTTTAATAACTGATCTTCTGTCGTCAGTCATATCGATTTTTAGTCATATGAAAGTGTACTAAAACAGTTTTTCAACTGTATCTTCCTTAAATCATCGATATTTCGACAATTTTCGTCCACAGGAAAAACCTGATTAGCAATCTGAAAATATTTTTATGGATTAACTATTTAAGAAAATAGTTGGTTGCAATGACTCAAATTTTGTCGTCGCTTTAACTGTTGATGCTCACAGTAGTCACTCAGTGCAACTTCATGACCAATGGCACCATGGAACTGGGTATTAAATTCAGTGGTGATTACCAACCAATTTTCAGCGGATATATTTAATCGATTGAGTATTGCAGGTTGGCTTTTTTCTATGAAACCACATGTACCTTCTCTAATGCATCGACCTGTTAACTCAATTAATTTAAGATAATCTTTGAGTTCAAAAGGTAAACCTTTTGGCATACCCTTTGTTGGATTGCCAATAAAGGGTAATAGCGTGCTGGGCTGTTTGCTTTTTGCTGCCTGTTCACATCGAAGTTTGACACTCGTATGTTCTGAATTTTCTGGTGTTTCTGCGGCATTAGCTCGAATAGGATTTAAGTCAACATATGCCATACAAGATGCAAGAGCAGCTTCGTCTAATAGCGCTTGTGATTTAAATCTACCTTCCCAAAATCTGCCTGTGCAGTTATCTTCTTGATTAGCGGCCCTAGCAATACCCTCATTAATATAACCCATAAACCAACTAATTTTCATCAGACGTTTTCGATAAACCTTAGCGGTTGACTTAACTATATCAAGTAATGGCTTTGCTAAGGCTTCCCCCTGACAATATTGCTTGGTCAGTAAAGTGCCTTTGTATAAAGTATGCCAACGTTCAAGAACTTCTATCATGCTCCATTGCTTAGCTTTTGCTTCATCAATAAATACTACTACATGATAATGGTTACTCATTACAGCATAAGCACAGACATCGATAGCGAATACTTGCGTAAGAAAATGAAGTTTGTCTTCTATCCAGCCTTGGCGGTGTTCATAGCTTTGGCCTGAATATTTATCTTCACCACATAAGAAAGCCCGTCGAACACAACGAGCTACACAATGATAATAAGGGGTGTCTTCTAAACTAATTTGTTGCTTCCTTGGCGTTGCCATCATTCATCCTAAATAACATAGCTACCTTATTTTAGCTTAGTGCAAAGACTGTTATTGTTCCATTTTAAGTGGATTTCAATCTTAAGTGAGTGTCTGCTTAGATCTATTAACTTAGGTCTCAATTTTGAGTGAGTGTCTGCTTAGGTCTTGCTTAGGTCTCAATTTTAAGTGAGTGTCTGCTTAGGTATTTTGGTTTGTATCTTTGTTCTGATTTTTTTTAATATGCTTGTATAAGTTGATTTTTTGGTATACAACTCACAATAATCGTCTTTTTGCACTCTACGATGAGAGAAAAGTATGATTAATACCAAAATTAATTAGGAATTTAAATGGAAGCAAATAGCGTTACCGTCCGTCATTTAACATTGCAAGATATGACAGAGCTTCGCAAGGCGAGTGAATCAGTTTACCTTAATAAAGAATTAGCAACGTGGAATGAACCCACGGTTAAAGCCTTATTAACTAAATTTCCAGATGGGCAAATCTGTGTAGTTGTTGATGGCATTGTTGTCGGTTGTGCCTTCTCATTAATAATTGAATATGCTGATTTTGGTGATGAACATACTTATTCTGAAATCACTAGCAATATGACCTTTGATAATCATGATCCTAAAGGCGACTCTTTATATGGAATAGAGGTCTTTATTCACCCTGATTATCGCGGTTTACGATTGGCTAGACGCTTGTATGATGCTCGTAAGGAACTTTGTGAAAACTTGAATTTACGCGCTATTGTAGCTGGTGGCCGTATGCCAAACTATGCGCAACATTCAGATAAAATGAGCGCTAAACAGTATATTGAAAAAGTAAAAATCAAAGAATTATATGATCCGGTATTAAGCTTTCAGCTCGCCAATGATTTTTATGTCCGCAAGTTACTAACCGGTTACTTATCGGGCGATAGGGAATCAATGGAGTATGCCACGTTACTTGAATGGCCGAATATTTTTTATACTAAATCGGTAAAACTTATCAATGCGCCGCGCTCAGAGGTTCGTTTAGGTTTAGTGCAATGGCAAATGCGTTCAATGAAAAGTATTGATGATTTATTTGAACAAATGGAATTTTATGTCGATGCCGTATCCGATTATAAAAGTGATTTCGTGCTGTTTCCTGAATTGTTCAATGCACCTTTAATGGCAGAATTTAACCATTTACGTTTAACAGAGAGTATTCGCAGACTATCGGAATATACCGAACAAATTCGTGATAAATTTATCGAGTTTGCGATAAGTTACAATATTAATATTATTACCGGTAGCATGCCGTTTTTTGTTGATGGCAATCTTTATAACTCAGGCTTTTTGTGTCGTCGTGATGGTTCATGGGAACGTTATGATAAAATTCATTTAACGCCAGCAGAAGTGCGTAGTTGGTCTATGGTGGGTGGTAAAAACCTCAAGGTGTTTGATACTGACTGTGGCAAAATTGGTATCATGATTTGTTATGATGTTGAATTTCCAGAGTACTCTAGAATACTTGCCGACCAAGGGATGAATATCTTGTTTGTGCCGTTCTTAACAGACACCCAGAATGGCTACACACGTGTGCGTCACTGTGCAATGGCAAGAGCGATTGAAAATGAATGTTATGTTGCTATAGCTGGTGCGGTAGGTAATTTGCCAAAAGTAAATAATATGGATATTCAATATGCCCAATCTGCGGTATTTACGCCGTCTGATTTTGCTTTTCCAACAACGGGCATCAAAGCAGAGGCAACACCTAACTCAGAAATGACTGTTATTGTAGACGTAAATCTAGATTTATTGAAACAGTTACATAGTCATGGCGCTGTACATACCATGCGTGATAGACGCCATGATTTATACAGTATTACCCAACATAAAAAAGATTAGTTGGTCATTTTTATAAGTAATTAAATATATTTACCTGCTAATAATCTGCGGGGTTAACGCACTAATATTGAATATCAAAATCAGTGCACTAGCCCCGCAAATTAAATTCCCCCTATCAATTAGTGCACTAATTCAGGTCTCAAGTTGAATTATCACCAGCACTCATCAATAATAATTGTTACCTATCATTATTTTTTTTGTTGGACATTAAGCGGCTGTTAAATTCTAATTCGCCCTAATTACCCATGAAGAATTGCCATTCTATTATTAAGTAGAATAAGTAAAGGAAAATCAATGAACAAAGATAATCTTGCTCACGCTCGCGCACACTATAACGTACGTCACTGGAGTCAGGGCTATTTCGGTATTAATGATGCTGGAAATGTATATGTCGCGCCAAAATTTGAGCGTCAGGATCACACAGTAGATTTAATCAATATCGCTAAAATGATTGAAGATAAAGGCTTAACACTGCCTGCATTAGTGCGTTTCCCGCAAATAATTCATCATCGCATTCACAGTCTATGTGAAGCTTTTAATAAGGCGATAGAAGACTATGATTACCAGGAAAAATATTTATTAGTTTATCCTATTAAAGTCAATCAACAGCGTGAAGTTGTTGATGAAATTTTGGCGAGCCAAAATAATAAAGAATCCACACAACTTGGCCTCGAAGCAGGCAGTAAAGCAGAATTATTAGCTGTTTTAGCTATGGCTCAAAAGGTTTCATCGGTTATTGTTTGTAACGGCTATAAAGACCGAGAATATGTGCGCTTAGCGTTAATTGGCGAAAAGTTAGGTCATAAAGTTCATATCGTTTTAGAAAAAATGTCTGAATTAGAAATGATTTTAACCGAAGCAAAGAAACTCAATGTTGAACCTCGCTTAGGGATCCGTGTTCGTTTAGCCTCTCAAGGCAAAGGGAAATGGCAAGCCAGTGGTGGTGAAAAGTCAAAGTTTGGTTTGTCAGCTTCGCAAGTACTTAACGTTGTAAAAGTCCTTAAAGCAGAAAACATGCTTGACGCCTTAAAACTTGTCCATTTTCACTTAGGCTCACAAATAGCCAATATAAGAGATGTAAGATTAGGTGTTAGTGAGGCGGCGCGTTTTTATTGCGAGCTGCGCAACCTAGGCGCAGGTATTTTATGCATGGATGTTGGTGGCGGTTTGGCCATTGACTATGATGGTACTAGAAGCCAATCCCATAACTCAATGAACTACAGTGTTGCTGAGTACGCTAATAACATCGTCCATACTATTGGTGATATTTGTAAAAGTTATCATCAACCTATGCCAATGATTATTTCGGAATCAGGCAGAGCGTTAACCGCACATCATGCGGTACTTATTTCTAATGTTATTGGCACTGAGTCTTACGAACCAGAAAATATCATAGCGCCTACGCCTGATGAATCTATTTTATTAAGTAATATGTGGCGTTCGTTAGCGCAACTAAATGATCGTAATGATGATCGTGCCTTAATTGAAATTTATCATGACACCCAAAGTGATTTAGCTGAAGTACACAACCAGTTTTCGATGGGGTTATTAAATTTAACCCAACGCGCTTGGGCTGAACAAATTAATTTACGTGTTTGTTATGAATTAAATCAATTAATGGATGGTAAAAATCGTTTTCATCGCCCAATAATGGATGATTTAACAGAGAAACTTGCTGATAAATTTTTTGTTAATTTTTCTTTATTTCAATCATTACCCGATGCATGGGGAATTGATCAGGTTTTTCCTGTTTTACCTTTAAGTAACTTAGAGAAATCACATGAAAAACGAGCGGTATTATTAGATATCACTTGTGATTCCGATGGCACTATTGACCATTATGTTGACGGACAGGGTATTGAAAGCACATTACCGGTACCAGCATGGACAGAAGATGAGCCTTATTTACTTGGCTTTTTCTTAGTGGGTGCTTATCAAGAAATTTTGGGTGATATGCATAATTTATTCGGTGATACTCACAGTGCGGTAGTATTCATCAATGACGACGGTGAAGCAGAAATCACTGAAATTAATGAAGGTGATACGGTAGAAGATATGCTGAATTATGTACATTTAGATGCCGAATTATTTAAAAAAACCTATGCCGAGCTTATCGATGCTAGATTATCAAAAAGTGAAGGTGAAGAAATTTTTAAAGAGTTAGTTGATGGCTTACAAGGCTACACCTACCTTGAAGATTTGTAGAGATTAAGCACAATGAAAAATATTTTCAATCAAGTTGATGAGTCAATTTACTCAAATGCAATGACGTTCTTACGTCAGCCTTTAGTGCAAAATCCCATTGAGTCGGCTGCTGATATTGTTGTTTTAGGCTTACCCTATGACATGGCTACCACCGGGCGCTCAGGCGCTCGAATGGGCCCCACTGCGATTAGGCAAGCTTCAATTAATTTGGCTTGGGAAGGTAAGCGATTTCCTTGGCCTTTTAGCTTATTAAAACACTGTAAAATCATTGATGCTGGCGACTTGGTTTTTTCTCCTGGAGACTCTGCACATTTTTGTACGCAAGTTGAAACGGCTGTAGGTCAGTTACTTGATGCAGACAAAACCATTTTATCGCTAGGCGGCGATCATTTTGTTACGTTGCCGATACTGCGTGCTTATGCGAAAAAATTTGGCACTATGGCACTGATACATTTCGATGCGCATACTGATACTTATAGCAATGGTAGCTGTTATGACCATGGCACTATGTTTTATCATGCGCCTAAAGAAAATCTCATAGATAAAGATAAATCTATTCAGGTCGGTATTCGCACCAATTACAAAGAGCAAGACCATGGTTTTTCTGTCATTAATGCCATGCAAGCTAATGATATGAGTGTCAGTGAGATCACCGCTTTAATTAAAGCTAGAGTTGGCGATACACCAACTTACTTAACCTTTGATATTGATTGTTTAGATCCCGCCTTTGCTCCTGGTACAGGTACGCCAGTATGTGGTGGTTTAACCACAGATAAAGTGTTGAAGATATTGAGAGGTTTAGTGGGTATTAATCTGATTGGCATGGACGTAGTGGAAGTCGCTCCTTCTTATGATCACAGTGAAGTTACTGCATTAGCCGCTGCAACAATAGCGTTAGAATTGGCACATATTTGGACAGCTAAGCATAAGCTTGTATAACAAAGCAGGTCAGTTATTTTCACTCAATAACTTACCTGCTGACTAACTTAAAACCCACATTAAAAAAGTAAATATTAACAATAAAAATTGGCGAGTTAACTCGCCAAACTTTTCAACTCTTGAACAAGAAACAAAACAATCTCAATACCAATTAACACGATAATAATCCATTCTAAAAATGATGAATGTTGATGCTTTTGTTCAGCCGCTAACATTTCAAATAGTTCATGAATGGTCGAGAGCTTTTTAGATAATAATTCCACGCGTTGATGAATATCCATATAACGCGCCATACGTTCGTAAGTCGCTTCATATTCAGGGTATTCCCAAATAAAATCTGGGGTATCAAGTAATCCATAATGTAAAATAATATCGCTTTTAGTACTCAGTAGCGTACCTCTAATTTTAGCGATTTCTTTTTGGCTAATTGATATTTTACCTAATTTAGCCAATTCTTCAGGAATATGAGAATAATCCATTATTTTATTTTGCGCTTGAAGTTCAAATTCCATCAACTTGTTAGATTGCGCTAACGCATGGCTTATCGCCAGACGTGTCAACGGATCGTTATCAGGTAGTACTATGGTATCTTTTTTAATGATCAGTTCATTAGAAAAAGTAAAGCGTAAATGTTCTTCAATATTTTCAATGTAAGGGGTGTTATCACTCTTAAGTCGGTTGATTAATACTTGACGTTCACCTGCGGCTACCGCCCAAAAAACCACTACACCATAGTCAAATATCCAATACTCTCCCGTTGCCACGATTATTTGTACAGCGTCTCTATAACGAGTACCGCCTTCAAAAAAGCGTTTATCTATATTCGATTTTTCTGATAAAAAATTATCGCCAAAATTATAAACTGATAATTTATCGTCGCTAAAAATGACTTCATTACCTGCCATTAAGTTACTCATGATTGCTCTTATAAGTGGTTGTCTGATTTTTATTCGATTTAAAATACATTAAAAAATTTAGTCACTAGTGATCAACAAAAAAGTTTTATTGATGAACACTAACTAAATTTGCTAGATTCTGCGCCATTAATAGAAATACTCAATATCAATTTTTTAATCAGTCTGATAAAAAAATTGATATCGTTTAGTTGTTTACCGGCGCATATAATGGCGATAAACTTGCTCTATTTGAGTTAATATTTTTAGCTTTAAAAATAAAATAGGACTTAAACTAAGCGGAAGACACAAGCGAAATGAATATCTGCTGGGAGTTTTGCAAGAATGGTTAAAAGATGTAGTGATTTTTTAATTTGTAAAAAGAGGATGTTCTTTGTAGGTTAAATTAACAGCAACAACTTGGTTGCTACTGCACGTTATAATAAATTAAATGTCAGCGTTTACTTGCAGCGAAAGTAACTAGAAAAAGTATAAGTCTTTAATTTATTTAAGCCTTCCTCTAGTGCCTCTGATTTCATTTTTGCTCATTTTTTTTAAAATTTCGTTTTCAATATCAATTCCTTGCCAATGGGAAATATCTAGCACTCTTAGGATAATATCGGCAAGCTCTTCGCCAAAGGCATCACTAGGTTTTTCGTGCCGACATTCATTAATAGCCTCACCGACTTCTGATGCAACAAGGGCTAATGCTTCTAGCGTTGTTTTATTATGCCAACCCATTTTTTCTACCCAAAGATAGTTCTTCTCTGCTATTTCGTTAATCTTCATTTTTTTCACTTATTTTGTTTACGTTTGTCTTTGATCGTACATATTTAGTACTTACAGTTGCCAACTCGCATCTGGTCGCCAATTGTTGACCCATGCTGGCACATCATGCGCTGGCATAGGTTTGGCTATGCCATAACCTTGTGCCAAATTACAGCCTAGTTGCAACAGCGCCTTACCATGTTCAATCGTTTCAACACCTTCAGCAATAACTTCACGTTTGAATGATTTAGCCAAGGCGATAACACCTTCAACAATGGCAAAATCATCGG
>TARA_R110001592_G_scaffold3525_20_pt1 | contig 18533 bp, 18 predicted proteins | sample TARA_R110001592 | Tara Oceans TARA_R110001592 (sample SAMEA4398387) | marine metagenome | biome: Polar Biome; feature: [SRF] surface water layer (ENVO:00010504); material: water (ENVO:00002006), including particulate matter (ENVO:01000060) such as... | depth 5 m | reverse complement strand
CCTTTACCGATCACGGTTTGATGTTTTTGGAAACCGTCATAATTCACAGTCACCGCGCCGCAACTGAAATTCACATCTGTATCCATAATACAATCACCGACATAGCCCAGATGGCTGATTTTACTGCGATCACCGATGGTCGATTTCTTAATTTCTACAAAATTGCCGATACGCACATCTTCGCCAACATCAGAGCCGGGGCGTAGCCGCGCAAAAGGCCCAACCGTTGTGCCTGCGCCAATATTTGTGCCCTCTATATGGCAAAAAGCCTTGATATGCACCTTTTCACCAATATGCACATTATTGGCAAAATAGACATTCGGCTCAATCAACGTGCCCGCACCAATTTGCGTATCATGGTGCAAATAAACACTGGAGGGATCTTGCATAACCACCCCGTTTAAAATGAAATGTTCACGCATTTTTTGCTGTGCCGCGGCCTCCAGCTTCGCAAGATCAATCGGTGTATTACACCCCTGAACCTCCGCAGGATTATCTGCCAACGCCACGCGGGTTTTAATTTTATCCTTATCCGCCAGTTCCGGCAAATCAGTGATGTAATATTCCCCTTGTGCATTTTTATTATCCAGATTGGCAAGCCAGCGATCAATGCGGCGCGAATCCAGACAAAACGCGCCGGTATTGACGACGCGCTCCTGCTTTTCTTCTGCCGTCGCGTCTTTATCTTCACGGATGGCCTTAAGGATATTATTTTGCCCCATCAATAAACGCCCATATCCCGCAGGATTTTGCATTTCAACGCCAAGAACAGAAATGCCTGTCACGGCGTCAACATGGCGCGTTGCAATCAAATGGCGCAATGTCTTTGCACTCACCAAAGGCGTATCACCCAACAGAACGAGGACATCGCCTGTAAATCCTTCCAGCGCAGGAACGGCAGAGTTCAGCGCATCGCCTGTGCCTTGCTGTTTTTCCTGAATAACCGTACTGTGCGGCGCAACCGCCGCGGCCACATCATCCATGCCCTTGCCGATCACGACAATGACACGCTCCGGCGATAAGTCCTCAACCGTATTAAGCAACCAGTTAATCATCGGCAACCCAAGCAATTGATGCATTACTTTGGGCTTTTTAGATTGCATACGCGTGCCTTTTCCAGCTGCGAGTATTACAACGGCAAGTGGTTTTGGCTTTGTCATCTGTGTCTTTCAGTCTTTAGCAAATAATGTTGTTTTACAAAATAAAGTGTTGGAAATATAGCTTTTTATTAAAACGACGATGTGCTCATGCGCTAGATATCTTTAGTCTTCCGCCTTTAAAACCGTCTCGCCGCTTGTATATTTTTTCATATGCATAAATAACGTGCCATACGCCGTTTTTACACGCACGCGCACAGGCACAACCACCGCATTATCGGTGACTTGCGCCATCCATACCGTCGGCATCATACCACGATCGCGCCCTTGCTCCTGAATAGAAAGCCAGCCACGTGGTTTTTTATGCCACGCCCCTGCAACGGGTTCGACTTCCACGGTACACTCCACCGCAGGGCCACCATAGGCGTTGTAACGGGTTTTCTTAAGCATCACGAATTGTTGATGTCTGAAAATCAGTTTGTAACGGCGTTTTCCGTCGTAAACTTCGCTCTCACCATTACAATCCCCACCGTCAGAGACATGCTCCATCACCAAAATGGTCGCCGTCAGTGCGTCGGTTGTGCCTTCTACTAACGCCTTTTCCGGTGTTTCTTTCTTGGGCTTCTTACCAACATAGGTGGTGGTCAAATCTTTGAAGCTGCCATCCTTGCCGTAATTATAGGTTTTCACTTCGCGTTCTTCGCGCCACATTGCAATGGATTCATGCAACTCGGGCAGACGCCGCCCATCCTTAAAAGCCCAGCCGCGCGTTTCGAAACTGCCTGACCACGGCACGACAGAGCCAAGAAACCCGCGTGTTTCCGCGTCAAAGAACATCGAATAGCGTCCCTTTGTACGAAAATCGAGATTCATATCGGCGCGCACCACATTAATGCCGCCTGCATAAACTTCATATTGCATTTCCTGATAGTTATACGCCGCTGAAACAGGCGGCGTGTCGGCATTAACCGGTAAAGCCATCAAGGCGAAAGGCAAACTAGCGATAAAGCCCAAGCGTTTCATAGACCGCGCCGCCCATCCCTTTTTTGAATTTTTTAATACCTTCGGCGCTTTGTCCGTTAACCCCTCCGAGATCGAAATCATTGATATTCCTTCCTTTTAGCTGCCCAAGTGCAGACCAAAGCAATAAGTAATGCGCACGAGAATTTCGCCCATCATCTGATGTATAGCCGATTTGATAGGTCGCACCACTATCATGTATCAAAAGTAATATAGCGGCTATTGGCTTATGATCCAACATCGCGGTGCCAATCAACATGTTTTTCCCACGGGAGAATTCACCCGCCAGCGCGATCATCGTTTTAACCGACGGCCCGTCATAATTTCTTTGCGCCTTATCCATGGCATAACATTTCATCAACCATGAGAAATGCGCGCCTTCATCACTCCAGACGATATCGAGCTTTTGACGCTCTGCCTGATTGAGTTTATTACGCCATTTCCCGCTTAATTGCTTACGCAGCGCTTCCAGATTGGGGCGCAAATCAAGCCATATTGTTTCATAGCCATGGGTCGTTACAGGCATATAACCGTAATCACGCATGATCTTTGCGGCCTGATCGGTATTGTCTATCTCAGGAATAAACCGAATGCGCCGCCCGAAACGTTTGGGATATTGCCTCGAAAACACATCCAAAAAACCCTTAAAGTCATCAAGACTGCCATAGCCGTCAAACCATAACGGCCCGCGATCCAGCAAAACAGCATGAACAGCGTTTTTTAAAAGCCCCGCCTCAAGGATTTGAACCATGCCCACCTCTTGACCGCGCCGCAGAATCACACCGCGCTTGATGCGCTGATTATTCATTTTGGCCATCGCCCGCGCATAAGCGCTCGATTGCAATAAGTTCATCCGTTTAGCGCGCAATCCACGCTCCGCCCATGCCTGTGCATCGTCGTCATTCCACGTAATCGTGTATTCAGATTGGCTTTTTATTGGTTTTCTCATCATATCAACTTGATTTTGAACGCTCTTCGTGGTGAATTCAACGCGTTTAATACTTTTAATAGTGAAAAAGAGATTTAAAAAGCATGGCCGATACATACGCACAACTGGAAACAACCATAAACACCGCTTGGGACAACAAAGCGTCCATCAATAACACAACGCAAGGCGAGTATCGCGATGCCGTTGAACAAGCCCTCGCCTTATTGGATTCCGGCAAGGTGCGCGTCGCAAACCCCACAGATAGTGGCTGGGTTGTTAATCAGTGGCTTAAAAAAGCGGTTTTGTTATCTTTCAGTCTCAATGCGAACCAAATTATTTCCGGCGGCCCCGGTATGGCCAACTGGTATGACAAAGTACAAAGCAAATTTGTCGGTTGGGGCGAAGCAGAATTCAGCAAGGCTGGATTTCGCGCCGTACCTGATTCGATTGTACGCCACTCCGCTTATGTTGCCCCCAATGCCGTTTTGATGCCGTGTTTCTTGAATGTCGGTGCTTATGTTGGTGAAGGCACAATGATTGACACATGGTCAACCGTTGGTTCATGCGCGCAAATCGGCGCAAATTGCCACATTTCAGGCGGCGTGGGTATTGGCGGCGTTCTTGAACCGCTTCAGGCCGAGCCTGTTATTATCGAAGATAACGTCTTTATCGGCGCACGATCCGAAGTCGCAGAAGGCGTGATCGTTGAAAAAGGTTCTGTCATTTCCATGGGCGTTTTCCTTGGTGCTTCGACCAAAATTATTGATCGCCAAACCGGTGAAATTTTCCACGGGCGCGTACCATCCTATTCGGTTGTTATTCCCGGAACATTGCCATCAGACAAAACAATGCCAAACGGCGCACCTGCGCCAAGTCTGGCATGTGCAGTCATTGTCAAACGTGTTGATGAGCGCACACGCAGCAAAACAGGCATTAACGAACTTTTACGTGACTAAATAAAGCCCCATAAATTAGGGTTTTCTGATGTGTTTACATATTTTGCATTTTCTCCTGTCTTGTGCTAACTGTTCTGTGCATAACAAAACAGGTCGAATATGGTCTATATCGATGCATTCAAGCATGTCGCTCAAAAGTCAGATGACGAACTGGCTAACGATTCGCTTGCCGAAGCAAATGACAAAATATCCCGTCTGAAAGAATTTTATGAAGACCCCTATGAAGATGGGTCAGAGCGTTGGTGGCTCGCCGAATTCGCGCTTGATTATCTCATGCAATATAAAACCGAAGATCACAAACGCAAAGACGGTTTTACCGCCGATATTATTCACGAATTAAACCAGCTCATTTTACAAAAAAGCCTTATCGACGCCAGCAATTACACACCCAACAATATTATTCCAAGGCGCGTTACTTATGAAATAGTCGACGGGAAAAAACAAAAAATCCCGGAAGCGCAGCAATCGGCCGAACGCTTATTTACGGCCACGACAGTGCATGATGTTGATGAGGATTTCTATGATTCATCGGTTGATGAATTTCGCGCCTATATGACGCAGCGTATTGATTCAGAAAAACGCATCCCGCAAGCGCAAAGGCAAGAATTATACGATGCCTTAGAATGTGACTGCCAATCTATGGACACCCTAACGTTCGGCAGAAAAACCAAAGATGCTGAGGGCAACAAAGTAAGGGTCACCACCTTTAACAATGATCGTAATCTTTATATGGACGCCGTGGAATCGCTCTGGGCAAGTGTGGCGACAAAGGCAACGGATAAGCTGGACAGCCTGACAAGCCGCTATGGGCTTTCCTCTAATTATTTTACGATAGAGCAAGACATCTTGCATATTGACGAAACGCACCGCCTGTTCAAGCAACGTCAAATTCTTGAAAACTCCGCCGAACGCTATCCGCAGCTCGCGAATTATTTCCATTTAATGACAGCCAAACTCGACATTGCCGATCGTTGCCTTGAAGGGATCACATTATATCACCCGAAAAAACTGGCGCTTAACCCCGATGCTGAGGTGCATGCCGAAACCGCGAAAATAGACATACGCCGTTCATTGGACGAAGCCATTTTATATTCCGAATTCCTCGATCAGGATTCATGGATGATCAAACGCATGCTTGAAAGTTTTCAGGCCGAAGCACAAGAACACCCCACTCTGAAAAACATTGTCGATCAAATGGTCGATCAATATGAAGAGTCGATGACAATAAAAAATGGGCCTGACGCGCCAATTCCTGATGACAAGCTCGATCTTTCTGAATAGTATTCTGACCTATGCCCTATGATGTTATTGAACTCACCCAAAAACTAGTTGCCTGCCCATCGATCACACCGAAAGATGAGGGCGCGCTCGTTTATTTATCCGAACAACTCGCCGCGCTTGGCTTTGAATGCCACCACCTCGAATTTGGCGAAGGGGAGGACAAAGTATCCAACCTCTTTGCACGACTGGGCAACGAAGCGCCGCATATTTGCTACGCCGGACATACGGACGTTGTGCCGACCGGCCCCGTTGAGGCATGGAATCACGGCCCGTTCAATCCACATATCGAAGACGGTATTCTATACGGACGCGGCGCCAGCGATATGAAGGGCTCCGTCGCCGCCTTTACGGCTGCCGTATCGCATTATCTGGATAATAATCCGCCCAAAGGCTCTATCAGTCTGCTGATTACAGGTGATGAAGAAGGCCCCGCCATTAACGGTACGATTAAAGTCCTTGAATGGATGCAAGAAAACGGTCACGTGCCCGATGTCGCCTTAGTGGGCGAGCCAACCAACCCCGATCATTTGGGGCAGGAAATTAAAATCGGGCGCAGAGGCTCTCTAACGGGTATTCTGCATGTCAACGGCAAGCAAGGCCACGTTGCCTATCAACATTTGGCGGATAACCCGCTCCCCAAACTTGTGCAAATGCTGGAGTTACTCGGTCAATGCGCCTTCGACGAGGGCAGCCATTATTTTCCGCCGACCAATCTTGAAATCACTACCATCGATGTCGGCAACACCGCCGATAACGTCATACCGAAACAAGGCGTTGCCCATTTCAATATCCGTTTCAATGATTTGTGGAGCGGCGAAACGCTGGCTCAAAAGCTCCACGATATCCTGAAAAGCACCGGATATGACTATCATTTGGATCTTGTTTATGGTTCAGAAAGCTTTTTAACCACGCCCGGCCCATGGTCAGATATCGTTAAAACAGCCGTTCAGGATGTCACAGGCAACACGCCGGAATTTACGACCAATGGCGGCACATCGGATGCACGGTTCGTATCGAAATACTGCCCTGTTGTTGAATTTGGCGGAATCAATGCGACAATTCATCAAATTAATGAAAATGCATCTGTTCAGGATTTAAAGGATTTAACCGAAATCTTTGCGCGGATTTTGACGCTATACCTCAAATAAGCACGCGTGATTTAACTGTCTTTAGCATATTGAACAATCATATCTGCATATTTTTGATCAACAACAATATGCGTATGCCCGTCTTTTTGCTCGAATTGTAAAACCGATAACGGAACGGCGATTCCTTTTTCATGTATCGCCTGATAATTGATGGTCATATACATATTTCTGATATATGACCCGCCTTGATCGAACAAAACATCATCCAACGTACCAATATGTACCCCTGCTGATGTTACAACCTTACTGCCGATTAAATCTTTTGTACTGCGCTGTGTGGCTTTTTCGCCTGCGGCGACGTCCATTGATGATAAAAGCGCCGGATATATATCCTCAATTTCCTGAGCGTCAAATTCCAGGCGATATCCATCAATGACATTTCCGACACCAAAAGTTTCGTAATTTAAGAAAACGGGCTGTGACAAACGTAATTGGTCAAAACGCACACGCAACGATAAAACCTTGCCATTGTCACCAATCAACACATCATCAACCGCGCCAATAACTTTACCGCCGCGATCCAGTACGTGACGATTCAAAACTTTGGACGATTGTTCATGACGTGGATTTTGCAACGGTTTTAAACGATTGATATCGTGAATCGACTTTTGAGCCTGAACGGGCTCCATCAATTTCCCTTCTCCCGCGGCGGTATGCGGAACCACCATCGCCAAGAAACAAACCACGCATATTGCCAAATACGCTCTCATAACACACCCTTTTACATATAATTATGCCGCATAATGGCACTATTTTGCGTGATTTACAATTTTTTGTATTGATACTGTAATCACAGGTTCAACCCACGGATGATTTTCAATCACGATCTCATTGATAAAGCGCTGCAACAGCGCGTCATCTTGGGGCAAATAAAGCGCGACGCGGTGGGATGCATTGCGCTTTATGTCGCCGCCATCTTTGTTTCGATATTGTTCATTGCCCGCTTCGCTCCACCAACATACATGATCGTAATGTCCCAAAAATGATGGGATATGCGGGCTTATTTTTTGGATAAAATCCTCCAGCGCATCCTCCGGCACATACACCGCCACATGGTAAACCGAGAGCAATTCCATCAATAATCAACCCGCATCAAATACAAGCCATCTGATGGCGCCGTCGGTCCGCCCTTTGTTCGGTCTTTTGCCGCCAGAGCCAATTTTACATCCTCCGGCGTCCATTTCCCAAGACCAACCAGCGACAGCGTCCCGACGAAATTGCGCACCTGATGGTGCAAAAATGATTTGCCCTCGGTTTGCACAATGATTTCCCGTCCACCGCACTGATCGTAATCGCGCACAGCGATATCCAGACGATCCAGCGTTTTCATCGGTGATTGCGCCTGACATTCTGAATCGCGGAACGTTGTGAAATCGTGGTGTCCCAACAAATACTGTGCCCCCGCCCGCATCGCATCAACATCCAGAGGTCTGCCGATATGCCAGATCAAGCCACGCTCCAACGCTAAAAAGCTCGGGCGGTTAACAATGCGGTATTCATATAATTTATTGACGGCTGCAAAACGCGCGTGAAAATCCTCGTCCACAACATCAACGCCGATAACGCTAATCGGTTGCGGTTTTAAATGCGCGTTGATCGCCTTTAATATTGCATATTCATTCATCGGTTTTGAAAAAGCGTCCAGATCAACATGCGCCACTTGCGCGCGCGCATGAACGCCCGCATCGGTGCGCCCTGCAACACAAACAGAAACGCTCTGATTCGAAAATCCGGCAATCGCTTCTTCGACAGATTGCTGAATAGAAGGCACATCAACCTGACGCTGCCACCCAGCGTAGTCCGTGCCTTTATATTCCAATGTAAGTTTATAGCGCGTCATTCAATTACAGCATCCACTTTGATATAACCGCCATTCAGCGCCGCGCCGAAATCCATGGCTTTCTTGCCTTCAGGCTGAATCACCGTAATGTGCAGCGCGCTGCCCTGACCACAAGCGATATGGCCTTTTTTATTGAGAACCGAGCCCCCCTGCGCAACGAGTTGCACGTCCGTTACAAGGCGCGTTTCCAGAATTTTAAACCGCTGGCCTTGAATATCCGCCCAAACACCCGGCCACGGATTAAGCGCGCGCACTTGCCGATCAATCTCGGCGGCACTTTGCGCCCAGTCCACATGCCCGTCCTGTTTTTTAAGAAGCGGCGCATAAACGCTTAAATCATCATCTTGTTTCTGCGCATCAACCGCGCCCGCCGCCGCCAGTTGCGCCAGCACGCTCAAGGTTAAGCGCGCGCCCATTTGTGCCAATGCATCATGCAATTTAGAGGCGGTCATCGCCGCGTCCAGAGCGATTTCACCCTTCAGAATCATCGCGCCCGTATCCAGCCCCTTATCCATCTGCATGATGGTGACCCCTGATTGTGCATCGCCCTTCCAAATGGCATGCTGTATCGGTGACGCCCCGCGCCAGCGCGGCAAAAGAGAGCCATGAATATTCAAACAACCATATTTTGGAGCCTGCAACACCGCTTCGGGTAGCAACAAGCCATAGGCCGCAACAACCGCAACATCAACCTGATGCGCAGCAAATTCTGCTTGCGCCTCGGCGCTCTTCAATGTTTTAGGGGTATAAACGGGAATAGCATGCTGCTCTGCCAATAGATGCACCGCAGAGCACTGCACCTTATGTCCGCGCCCTTTGGGGCGGGGGGGCTGTGAATACACGCAGACAATTTGATGGGGGCTGTCGATCAGGGCTTGCAAAGCAACCGCGGCAAAGTCAGGTGTTCCCATGAAGGCAATCTTTAAGGGCGTATCAACCATTTTGATCCTCCGCCTTACAAAAGATTCTGTTTTTTCAGCTTTTGCACTTTTTTCAAAATAATATTGCGCTTCAGGCTGGACAAATAATCAACAAACAACACACCGTTCAGATGGTCAATCTCATGCTGCACGCAGTGGGATAATAGCCCCTCCGCCTTAAGCTCGGCTTCCTTACCATTATAATCCAGATATTTCACGCGCACGATGGCAGGGCGTTCCACATCGGCGTTTTGCTGGGGGATAGACAAACAGCCTTCCTCCATCACACTCATTTCCTCAGACGCATGGATAATTTCAGGATTGGCCATAAAAATGGGCTTCGCCTCTTCCTCATCATCACGGCGCGATAAATCCATCACAAGAACACGGTTCAACATGCTCACCTGATTGGCCGCCAGCCCAATGCCCGGCGCATCATACATCGTTTGCAACATGGCATCCATTTGCGCGCGGATCGCATCGTCAACCTTATCAACGGGTTGCGCGACCTCTTTCAGCACAGGATCAGGAACAATAACAATTTTATAATCTATCATGGAAATAAGTGATAATCGGTTTTGCGTGTAATTTCAAGCCGTAGGATCAAGCGCGTTTTTTCTCTTGCTCGTCTTCCACGGTCAATGCGAGTGCGCGAGGCAATGATTCAACGGGTTTCAAATCCTGAATCTCTTCGATACCGGCCTTTGCGCCTTGTAAATCCTTAAATTTACGCGCCGCAGGCAGAACTTGTCTTTCCAACGAGCCAATCGCCGCGTCATATCCGCCCATGGCCTTTTGCAAATGCCCACCAACCTTTTCAAAATGGTCGGTAAATTTCAAGAAACGCTTATACAGATCATAACCAAGATCGGCAATTTCCTGTGCATTTTCAACCAATTCAACCTGCCGCCAACTGACCCCGACAACCCGAAGCAACGACATCAATAAGGTGGGAGAGGCAATAATAATATTCTGCGTCGCGGCGAACTCTACCAATGTCGGGTCGGCGCGCAAGGCAATGGAATACATATGTTCGGATGGTAAAAACATAACCGTAAAATCAGGGCTATCGACATTTTCCCAATAATTTTTAGAGCCGAGTTTTTTAACATGTGAGCGCACCTGAGCCGCCAGATTTTTCATCAGGGCGTTATGGGCATCCTCGCTCATATCCTCAGATAAACGTTGTGCAAATTCATTAAGCGGTGCTTTGGCATCAATAATGATGTTGAACCCGTCTTGCATATGGATAATCGCATCAGGGCGCTGGCGTCCGGTTTGCGTTTCAAAACTGATCTGTGTTTCGTAATGAACACCCTTAATCAGGCCTGATTTCTCCAACACGCCCTCAAGAATAAATTCTCCCCACAGCCCTTGCGCCGATGGGTCACGTAACGCCCCGACAAGCTTGGCGGTTTCGCGGTTCAGACTTTGGACATCCTCACGCAATGCCTGATCTGTGCCCTTCACTTGCTCCAACGCGGCGGAGAGTGCCTTCAGATTTTCATGAACAGGCTTCACCATTTCATTGATTGCATTTTGGCGTTTTTCCAGATCATGCGCGCCATCTGCCTGCGCGCCCTTCAAGCGCTCCTGCGCGAGTTGTAAAAATTGCTCATTACTTTTCTGCAGCGCCTCTTGCGCGGTGGCCTTGAAACGAAAATCAAGCGCCTCGCCCGCGCGATCCAATGCCTCCTGAGAGGATTGCGCCTGCGCCTGTAATTCGGCATTTCCGCGTTCCAGCCCGATTATGCGCTTCATTTGTCCCATATAGATTACGACAGCGCCCACGATAAAACCGGCAATCGCCGTCAAAGCAAAATAAAGATAAATACTTACGGTAAACGTCATCTTTGATGGCCTAACTTTCTAGAAAATTGATTCTCCCCATCATACGGCGTGATGCCATAAAAAGAAACAAAAAGAGAACAAATGCGAACAGAAAATTGTTGAGCGCCGCAACGTCGGTTAATGCATACCATAGCGACGAACGATGCATCGCAATTCTTCAATGCCAGTCTCTTTCAGACTGCTGGTATGAATAATTTCAGGATAAGCGGCGGGGTGATTTTTCACAACACCGAGTATTTTCTGCGTGATCTTTTCCAGTTCTTGGCGTTTCACTTTGTCAGTCTTGGTTAAGACGATCCGGTATGACACAGCAGACTCATCCAACATCTTCATAAGGTCATCATCACTGGGTTTCAAGCCATGCCGTGCGTCCACAAGAATGAATACGCATCGTAGCGTTGGCCGTCCGCGCAGGTAAGCAAAAATCAATTTTGTCCATGCCTCGATCTTTTCCTTCGAAACCTTCGCATAGCCATAACCGGGCATATCGACCATATAAACATGATCGCCGAGATTGAAATAATTCAACTCTTGTGTGCGCCCGGGTGTGTTCGAAGTCCGTGCCAGCGCCTTACGCCCTGTCAACGCATTCAGTAAAGACGACTTCCCAACATTAGAACGCCCCGCAAACGCGATTTCAGGCGTTTGGGCTTCGGGTAATTGACTCAAGCCCGCAACCCCCAGCATAAACTCACACGAGCCTGCAAAGAGCACTCTGCCCTGTTCACGTTCTGATTTTGAAAATTCTTCCATATATGAAAACTTCTATTTTTTCTTTTTCTTTTTCTTGGGCTTCGGCGGCGTGATATCCGGCGTTGGCTCATCCGGCGCATCACCAGCACTCTCGCCGTCACCAAACATAGCCTTTTCCACTTCATCCTCGGTCATCTCTATCAAGGGATGAACGTCAGGGCCTTCGGTGCTTTTCTTCTCTGCCTCTTCCTTGAACTTATCTTTATTCACGATATAGATCGGCACGCCCAAAGAACGCATGATATAAGCCTGCTGCATCACGGACATGGTCGCACTTATTGTCCAGTAAATAACAAGTCCAGAAGCGAATTTAGACATCACGAAGGTAATAAAGAACGGGAAGATGTTCATCATCATACGTTGATTGGCGTCCTGCGGCGGCGGGTTTAAACGCTTTTGTACCAACATAGCAAGCAGCATCAAACACGGCCACACACCCACAGTCGGCAGAAACGACACATCAAAATTCAGAAAACCGAAGGCATTAAATATACTGGTCGGATCTTTGGATGATAAATCATGAATCCACCCAAAAAACGGCGCATGGCGAATTTCAATCGTCGTGAGAATCACCTTATAGAATGAAAAGAAAATCGGAATCTGCGCGATGATCGGTAAACAACCGGACATCGGATTAACGCCTTCCTTTTGGTACAGCTTTACAATTTCAGCCTGCAGCTTTTCCTTATCATCATTGTATTTATTCCGTAATTCCGTAATTTGCGGTGCAACCATCTTCATTTTGGCGAAGGAGTGGTAAGAAATTCTGGTCAACGGGAAAACCGCACTACGCAAACATATCGTCAGAATGATAATAGCCACGCCCATATTCCCGACCAACAGACCCAGATAATGCAACGCAAAGAAAAACGGATAGGTTAAAAACCAGAACCATCCGAAATCAACCGCTAGGTCAAGGTTATCAACTTGCAAGTCTTTCTGATACTGCTCCAGCAACAAGACCTTTTTGGCACCGGCATATAAACGATACGAATATTCTCCAGTACTACCGCTATCAATCAACATCTCCGACCCTGTAAAGTCAGTTTGGTACTTCTGATGATCTTTGTTCATAATATCAGGTGTGTACTTAAAACGATATTTCGCCATTTGATCTTGCTGTGGCATCAATGCCGTGAGCCAGAATTTATCCGAAAACCCAATCCATCCGCGCTGTGCTTCGATTTTCTTATTAGGGTCACTCACCATATTAGGGTAGCTCATATGAACCAATTCACCGCCAATAAAGCCCATAGGCCCTTCATAGGCGATCCATCGGGAATGTGCGTCCGGGGGAATACCTGTTTGTGTTACCAGACTATAGGGATGCAAATAAACATTCTCACCGGAGTTATTGATCACTTTTTGTTTGATGGTGAACACAAAGTTCTTATCAAGCGACAAAACGCGCTCAAAACGTAAGCCCTGTCCATTATCCCAGAATAATGTCACAGGTATGTCAGGCCGCAATCGGTCATTATCCTTCACTTGCCACTGCGTCGAAGCATTCGGCAAAGCAAGGTTCCGATCGCCGCTGACCCAACCATAATTGATATAGCGCGCGCCCTCTACCTTATCGGGGGTTAAAATATGTACTTTCTCTTTCTTTTCAAGCGTTTGAAAATACTTATTCAAGCTTAAGTCATCAATAGCCCCACCGATCAAAGCGATAGAGCCGGAAACCTCATCATTCTCAAAATATAGGCGCGGTGATTTCGCCAGCGCGTCCCCGCGTTTGACCTTGGGTGCTTCCATCAATAATGACGGATCCTTAAGAACCAACTCTGCGCGTGATTTTTTGGCTTCATGCAACGCTTTGGCTTGCGGCGCGAGAATATACGTTTCATACAAAAACCATATTGCAAGTGATGCAATTGCAAAAATAATCAAATTACGCACATCTTGCGGATGCATTTGGTCTTTATTGTTATTCATCGTAAATACACCCTTTTGTCGTATTTTCTAACGTGATGTTGTTTGATCGTTTCTGACGCGCTTATACCCCAGAATATCCTTCCACGCAAACCGTTGTGGTACAGGATCGCTATATGATCGTTTACTCCATGGATGACATCTTAAAATCCGCGTCAGTGAAAGTGTTATCCCTTTCAAGACACCGTGGCGCTCTATCGCTTGATCTGCATAGCATGAACAGGTCGGATGATATCTACAATTACGTCCCAATAACGGGGAAACAATATATGAATAAATCTTGATAAAAAACCGAAACAATCGTGCCATCGTCAATACTCTTTAGCCCTTTTCATTGTCACGCTCTGTTTTATGATAATATCCCGTCTTTTTCAAACACCATTTTAAATCATTGACCATTGAATCATAAGGACGCGCCGCGCTGCTCTTTTTGCCGACAAGAATATAATCACACCCATCGCGCGCGTAAGCACTTAAAACATCCGCAGCAACCGCGCGTAACCGCCGTTTTATGCGATTACGTTTCACTGCCGATTTGTCGATTTTTTTGCTGACGGTAAAACCAATACGCCGCAGACCCAGATTATTTTCTTTTATTTGCACAACCAAACCATGGGAAACCCATTTTTGTCCGTTTGATTGTATATCCAAAAAAGAACGACGATCTGTCAGCATTTTAATCTCTGCCAGATCTTGCTTTCGAGTATGCATAATTTGAAAATTAGGCGCTTAGGCGCTTACGTCCCTTGGCACGACGACGTGCAAGTATCGCACGACCATTTTTATCGGCCATACGTGAACGAAAACCGTGGCGACGTGCGCGCACAAGGCGACTTGGTTGAAATGTACGTTTCTGTTTCATAAAACTGCACCTTTTTCTTCTATTGCCCTGCGGTCTTTCAACAACCTGAAGGGTCTGAATTCTTACGTTCCTACTAAGGAATGGGGGTTTATACCTACTTCTAATCCCCCTGTCAAATGAAAGGACTCGAAAAAAGGCAGAAAATTACTCTCCCATGGCGCGGCGCATGAAGAATTTTTTCGCAATACCAACCCCTGACACTGCTTTTAATCCGGCGCGGCGTAATAATCGTACCGAACGCATATCATTGGAAAACAACCGTACCAAGCCATCTGTAACGGCAACCATCGCCATATTATCGGGGCGGCGCTTGCGCTGATAAGACAGCAACAGATCCTGCGCCCCAACATCTGCGCCGCTTTCATGCGCGTCCTCAATCAATTTAGAAAGCGTATACAAATCACGAAAACCAAGGTTTAAGCCCTGTCCGGCAATCGGATGGATCCCATGCGCCGCATCCGCCACCAACACCATACGCGGGGCGATATACTCCGCCGCATGCACCAAGGAAAGCGGGAAAGCCATACGCTTATTATCAATAATGTCTATTGCGCCATACATTTCGGGGAAACGGGACGCAACCTCATCCTTAAAAGCACCATCAGTTAAATCCATCAATGACTCGCGGGTGCGCCCATGCTCTGTAAACACAAGGGAGGAGCGATGACGCCCATCATCCAAATCATGCATCGGGAGTATCGCAAACGGACCACCAGGCCAAAAATGTTCCACGGCCTTGTTATCATGGGGGTTTTCATGCGTTACAAAACAAACAACCGCGCGCTGGTTATAATTCCACGAGCGCACAGGCACATCCATAAAGTCCCGCACACCCGACATGCGCCCATCCGCGCCCACGATCAAGGCGGCCGATAATACGCGCCCATCACCCAAGGTCACCGACGCGCAATCATCCGACACCTCAAAATCATCGGCGACAACAGGGGCAATATGGTCGACATGCGCGCAGGCCGCCATGCGCGCCATCAAACATTTGCGAATATGGCTATTGGGGACAATCCAGCCGAAGCTTTTATCATCCACTTCCGCACTTAAAAAACGCAGTAAGACGGGGCTGTCACCATCCAGAATTTCAATATCTCTGATCGGGCAGCCCGCAGTGACAATATTCTGCCATACGCCTGCACGCTCCAGAATTTGGCTCGACCCGTATGATATCGCCGTTGTGCGCTTATCCTGCACCATCTGCTGCTTCGGAGCATCGCGATCAATACACGCAACGCGCAGCCCCTCTATCGTCCCCAAAAGGCACGCCAAGGACAAACCGGACAAACCGCCCCCGATAATAATCACATCATAATTTTTCGCGCTTTTCATAATTTCAGCCATGTAAATTCGGGGTTGAATTTCCTTATCAATGCACTACTGTGATTGTCTAATTTTTATAAATAATGATAGAACAAATCATATTACAGGAAAGTTTTATATCATGAAAATGATTATGGCCATTATAAAACCCTTTAAACTTGATGATGTGCGCGAAGCATTGATGAAAGATGGAATCGAAGGATTAACCGCAACAGAAGTCAAAGGCTTTGGCAGACAAAAAGGTCAAACCGAGAATTACCAGACGCCTGATTATTCCGTCAGCTTTTTGCCGAAAACAAAAATCGAGATCGCCGTTGATGACGCCGCCGTCGATAAGGTTGTTCAAACCATACAACGCGCGGGCGAAACCGGACGCATTGGTGATGGCAAGATTTTTGTATATGATCTTTTGCGCGCGGTTCGTATTCGCACAGGCGAAGAAGGCCCTGACGCCCTTTAGGCCATGTGCGCATAAAGAAACCAAAATAAAGGCCGCATCATAGCGGCCTTAAAATTATTGATACTCACAAACACATAGATTATGCGATTGGCTGCTCTACCTTGGATGTCAAATCACCGGCAATCGGTTCATCATTCAACATCTCAATCATGCCGCTTTGCTGAACCGCGAAGTTCGCAATAAACAATGCATTGGAATAGAAAACCACCGCATCACAAAGGAAGTGCCCTTGCTCGTTCATGCCTTCAAAGCTGGACGGGCGAATCGTTCCCTCAACAACTGAGCGTGTCGTGCCATCCATATCCTGTGGCAAATTCGGATCTGTAATATCTTCTGCAACATAGAACGGACCTTCATCGCCGCGCACGAAGAAACAAAAGAAACGAAGGTAATCAAGTACATTATCTTCATTCACCTTAATCGGTGCTTTGCTGTTCACTTCATGGATTGGTGGAGATGTTCCGTTTAGTCTGAACAAATTACCCTGATCGGTCAGGTAATAAATTGTCATTTTCTTATTCACCCAATTCGGGTCTTTAACACGAATAAGCGCGACACTTTCATAAAATGGCAAGGTGCGCCATGCTACTTGCGTACTGGTTGGGGAAGTGCGGTATTTACCATCAATCGGGTTGATCTTATCCAGAAACCCTGCAAGCTCATCACCCGTTACATCATTCCAATTATCATCATGGTACATATTATATGCCTAACTCTATTGATATTAATCAATCTGACTTATATTGACAGAAAATTGCCCAAGTGCAACCCCCTGTAATACAAAAAAATTTATCCATCTAAGCGTATTTATACGCTGCGATGCAAGTTTTTTATTAAACTAGATCATCTCTAAGAAAAAGTTAAGCCCCAATAAGATTTATCGGGGCTTAAAAATTTATTTTTTAACGGATTATTAGATGTTTCTTGATGTACATCCTGATTCAGCGGCAATATCGTCTTCAAATGTTCCGCCGAAATTATACGTCACAGAACCGCTACCAAGAGAACTCAGCGCATCAGCCATACATGTAACGTTCTGGCCTCCACTCTCGCCTTCATCGCCGCCTGCCGCAGGATTGATGCCCGCAAACTCCGCGCCTTCACCTTCATCACCGCCTGCTGCAGGTGTGATGTTATTAAGGTTACTCGTGGTAAAAGGCAAAGCTCTAATCGTCAAACGCGCGGCATTACTTGGCGTTTGTTGGCTTCCAAATGTCCGCAAGAAATCCTCTATATTTTCGATTGTCCGAAGTGCCGGCGCGCTACCGACAAAGATCTGACCACGACCATTTTGCGTCACATCATCCGCATCATAAAGACGCTCTTCAATGTACTGCAATGTCGCAAGCGGTAAGATTTCACCGGCAAACGTATTCGGAACAACACCGTCAAAAGAAGCATCCGTACCATCAATCACAATCGGAAGATTTGTAATCGGATCAAGGATAGAACCATCCTCAAAACGCACATAGAAGCTGCCAGCAGGGGCATAGCCTTCAAATACTGTTGAACCAAGTGTTTCGTTCACAATACGCAAGCCCGTTGGCGCTGCAACCGGTCCATTTATTGAAAACACTCTTGGAGCAAATGCAGAGATATCAGCAAACTGCATCGCGGTCGCCGCAATACCTGTTGTGTTGATGAATGTATTTGGTCGATCCAAATCACTCATATCGATATCGCCACTTTCAAAACGCGCCTGTGCAGACCCGCTATCCTGACCGTTATCTTCCAGTGTATTGCCTTGGAACTCTACATCTCCGTTAGACGCACCAGCCACATAAACACCATGTTCATAGCTGCCCTTCACATCGTTATCTGTGATTTTAAGATCACCGATATTGGATGTGTGAATACCATTTCCGCCTGAATTTCTAACAATGTTCTTAGAAATCACAACAGAACCGGACGGTGAGGGTAATATGCGCGAGAGAACCTTGCTGGGTAGACGAGCCTCCGCCGTAACCTTAATACCATCATCACCGGAACCTGAAACATAGTTTCTGATAATGCGCGTACCGCCAGCATCCTTAACATCGATACCATCATCACCTGCGAAGCGGACACTATTCAAGACAATATTTGCTCCACGGCTGTTTGATACTTCGATACCGTTACCATCACGTGAGTAGCGCGCAAGGCCCGTGTTCTTCACT
>TARA_R110001592_G_scaffold29350_5_pt1 | contig 18567 bp, 16 predicted proteins | sample TARA_R110001592 | Tara Oceans TARA_R110001592 (sample SAMEA4398387) | marine metagenome | biome: Polar Biome; feature: [SRF] surface water layer (ENVO:00010504); material: water (ENVO:00002006), including particulate matter (ENVO:01000060) such as... | depth 5 m | reverse complement strand
GCGAGAGCATCTTGCCGCGGTGGATCATAAAATAACGCAGGAGGTTGTACTCCTTGGGCGTAAAGGCCAAAAGCTCGTCATGTAAAAAAACTTCATGGCGCACCAAATCAATCCGCAAGGGGCCGTTAACCAACTCCGGCTCGCCTGTTTCATGAATGGCGGCTGATCTTAATGCGGCATTGACCCGAGCGAGCAGAACATCGGCACTAAAGGGCTTGATCACATAATCACTCGCCCCCTTGTTCAATGCCTCTATGATATCGCTGTCTTTCGCACGGGCGGACAGGATAATAACTGGCACTTTCGTCCATTCACGAAGCGTCATCATCACATCAATACCCTGCATATCTGGAAGGTCGAGGTCTAAAAGCACCAAATTGGGCTTGGCAGAAACCGCAAGACGTAGCGCCTGCTTACCTGTGAGGCAATCCACCAGCGTAAAAGCATCTTCATCCAGAACGAGGGTCATCATTTTCTGAGTTTGAAGGTCAGAGTCGACTACAATTATGGTGTTTTTCTTTTTGTTCATGATACTTCAAACTTGCGCGTGCTCCCCTTGCTGCGCGTGAGAAAACTGGGGTTTTTAAGAGCTCCTTTTTATAGCATGTGAACGTGGAATAAAGTAGCGCGAACTTTTGAACACGACCATTGCTCTTGGTTATCCGATGCAGAACATTGTCTTAAAATCATAGGTTGCTTGTTTTTCTGAATATGTTTGGTGTCTTTGCAATAGCTTAACCTACTATTTTTTAAGCATTTTTATAGCTTCCTTATACGATAGCCCTTAAATGCACATCGCATTTTTACGCCGCATCTGTAAACATTGGATTTCAACAGATGAATTAGATATTTAAACAAACCCAAGGATTTTTAACAAATGCCTTCAGTTTCGACCAGCACATCCCCATCCCCCGAAAGCAACAAGCAAAGGCAAAAATTCCGCGGGATTTTGCCCAATGAATCATCTTCTGCCGCGACGGTTTTAAAATCCATGCTTTTGCCCGATGAAGAAATTATCCTAGTCGGCGATGTCAGTTCAGCAATCTATTGGCAAAGCGTTGCCGTTCTATGCGCATCAATAGTTTTTATGTTGCTTATGCTCACCTTTGGGTTGCCGAACCCGCTTATGATTTTATTTGGGACTGCTCTGACGATTAAAGTATTTTTTATGTTTACGATAGCCACTTTAACAAAGCATTATTTGTTGCTTGCTGCGACTGATAAACGCGTCATTACGCGCGTTGGGATTATAAATTTAGAAGTCACCCAGACGCGCTATGCTCAAATTGAGAGTAGTGAAGTTGCATCAACCATCCCGGGACGTTTTTTCAGCTATTCAAGCGTCTTTATAAACGGCACGGGTGGACGTACTTTGGCAATTCCCTACATTTCCAATGCCGGATCATTTAGAAAAGCCGTGACAGAAATCCTATCTCATCGCGACGACGCGGAGCTAACGGCAAATGAGCGTATGGCACAGAAATCTGTTTCCGCCATATAAATTCTAAACCGCCGCCGATATTATATGGAAGCTTCTGAAGCTGTGTCCTTGGCTTTCAAACTAAGCTCACACACACCACCTTATACAATCCTTATGTCCTTGAAGTTCTTCCATATCGCTTCCTGATATGGCGCCTGCCAAGTTCGGGTTCATAAATAATAAAGAGAATTCGTCTCTGGTAAATAATATAAAAAGGATCTAACCATGAAAAAAATAATTTTAACGACTGTGTCGGCTTTTGCACTTATTGGTGCAATGCCGGCCTTGGCTGATACGGCTAAGCCACAAGCGAAACCTAATGCAGAATCCACAACAACAGGGAATATTGCAGAAGATGCAAAAGAAGCATGGAAAGACATAAAAAGCGATACGGCTGAGGCTTATAAAGAAATAAAAGCAACGCTAATCGGGCAAAAAACCGACGATAAAAACATGCTTGTTGTCATCGACTCTCGTAAAACAGCAACGGGTATAATCGGACATCATGTTTACAATGAAAAGCATGAGAAGCTAGCGAAAGTCACTGATATCATCCTTGATAAAGACGGCAAAGCGAGCCTGATTGTTGTATCTGATGGCGCAATCCTCGGGATGGGCAAAAGAACTGCTTTTTATTACAGCGCGATTACACGCGTTGAAAGTGATGGCGATGTGGTTATGCCTATTACAGAAGAGATCATGAAAAAAGCTGTGCCCTTTTCATATAACCAAGACAAAGCAAGCAAAAACATGCTTGTAATACCGAGCAATGGTTACAGTGTTGCTACACTTCTAAAGGGACGTTTGTTAAACGAGAAGAGAGAACCTGTCGCAAATATTGATAATATCTCTTTGAAAGATGGTGTAGCCAATCAGCTTATCGTTAGCTTTGATGACATGCTTGGTTTTGGTGGTGAGCGAGCAGTTCTTTCATACAATGATGCTGCGATTTCTCGTAATGGCAATGCCTTGGATTTTCAACTTAACGCCAATAAATCGGCTCAGTTTGATGCGTATAAAAAAGCTGTGAAAATGTAAAGCTCAACAGCACGTCTTCATATGAAGACGTGCATTTTAATGTCTATCGAAAAGGAACAAGATAATGACGGAACCAAACAAAAAAAACGCTTTTGAAGATGGTTGGAATGAAGTTACAAAAACTTTCCAGAACCAGTTTTCAACATGGATCAAGATGTCGGAAGATTATTTTGATTATATGAATGATAACAGAAAGAAAATGATTCAAGATTTTCAAAAGCAATATGGCTATGCCAGTGATAATGCTCTAGCCGCGAATAAGGAAACTGGAAAAAGATTACACGAAGTCAAAGCAAATGTAGAGAAAGCCACTGAAAAAACGCTTAAAAAGTTAGAAGAGGTTACAGATGCAGATGCGTTAGAAGGCAACTGGAAGCATCTCACCGCTGATATACAAAAACAGTGGAGCAAGCTCACAGCAGAACATCTTGAACAAGTGAGCGGTAGTCGCAAGAAACTATCCGATATCATTCAGAAACAATATAAAATTGCTCATGATGAAGCTGAAAAACAAATAAAATCTTGGGAAAAAACATGTAAAAATCTGACTAAGTCAGCTTAATTTCTAACTGTTTTTCTCTTACTCGTATAGCTGGTGTTGTTTTGAAAATAACACCAGCTATTTTTTATAGCTTCCTTATATAATTAGCCTTTATTCACATCGTATTGTTATGCGGCATTTGCGACAACATCATACGGATCTGCGGTTAGCAGATTCAAATCAAACGAAGATCAAGGAGATCATCATGACGAATTCAAGTCAAAATATGCCGAACAAAAACCCTGACATGAGTAAAAATCAAAACTCAAAAGAAAACGCTGAAAAGCTCCATAAAAAAATCAAAGAAACTTGGAGTGGCTTGAGCGACAATGACATCAAACTTTATGATGGAAAACGCGAAGAGTTTTTTGGCCAGTTGAAAGCAAAACACAATGTTTCTAAAGAAGACGCACAAAAGAAAATGCAGGAAATTGAAAAATCTTGTGGTTGCAGTGGCGCAGCAAAAGCCGCATAGCTTTTAAACTTTTTCGACCCTAGAAAACCGTCCGGCTTTTCCCCCGCCGAGCGGTTTTTTATTTTTATTGTTTCATAATGCCTTATAGAAATTTTATGCGTCCGCACAGTTCCCACATCGATTCCTGATATCTAAGCGCTTAATTTATACTCACATTAAAAGCCGCTAAATGCGCAATGAAAGAAAAGATCATGTTTCGTAAACGTAGAAATAAATATTGTGAAGAAATACTGCTCGCAAAACCTGTACCGAAAAATAAAAATGACGTTATTTTATACGGGGATGCTGCCATTTTCCCCGTAGATATTGTGAAAAGAAAAGAAGAAAAATCTGCCATGATCTTGTGGGGCGGAAGAAGATAACGTCGCGCACAAGTGCAGGGATGGTAAAAATTCTGTTTTTAAAACAAAGATCATTAACGCATAGTCTTTAATTGCAATCTAAAGCCAACTGTTGGCGGATGTGTGTATTCATTATTATAAAAGGAGTGACGCATATGGTCGCGTTATTGGACTTAGCAGGGAAAAAGGGACTCATTCTGGGTATCGCCAATGAGCACAGCATTGCTTATGGCTGCGCCCATGTTTTGCGCCAAGCGGGCGCTGATCTGGCCGTAACATACGCCAATACAAAAGCAGAGCCTTATGTCAGGCCGTTGGCGGAGCAGCTGGAAGCGGCGATAATTATGCCTTGTGATGTGCGCGATGAAGAACAGATGGCGGCGTTATTTGAGGCCGTAGAGCAAGAATGGGGAACGCTAGACTTCCTCTTGCATGCCATAGCCTTTGCACCCAAATCTGATTTACAGGGGCGCGTGACTGATTGTTCAAAAGACGGCTTTCTTGAAGCGATGGATATTTCTTGTCACTCGTTCATTCGTTTGGCGAAACTTGCCGAACCTTTGATGAAAAACGGCGGGAGTTTATTAGCCGTGACTTATATCGGTAGCACGGAAGTCGTCAAACATTACGGTCTTATGGGGCCGGTTAAGGCGGCATTAGAATCTTCTGTACGTTATCTGGCTTCGGAACTTGGAGAGAAAAATATCCGTGTGAACGCTCTTTCGCCAAGCGCCATTATGACACGCGCCGGATCGGGGATTGCAGGTTTTGACGAACTTCTCAAATCCACAGCTGTTAAAATGCCGCTGGATCGGATGATTGATCTCGGCGATATCGGCAATATGGCCGCTTTTTTGGTCAGTGATCTGTCCAAAAACATTACTGGTGGTGTACATATGGTCGATGGCGGATATGAAATAATTAGTTAAAAAGAGAAAACACAGATGACCCATTTAAAGCAGTGTATTACCAATAAAACCTACGATGAGATAAAAATCGGAGATTCTGCCACTCTGACGCGTACTCTCACCAAACAAGATATCCAGCTTTTTGCCACTGTCACGGGCGATATGAACCCCGCACATCTGGATGAAGCCTATGCCAAGACTGATATTTTCCATCAGATTGTCGGCCATGGAATGTGGACGGCCTCAATGTTTTCTGTCCTGCTTGGGATGCAGCTCCCCGGGCCGGGCACACTTTATCTGGATCAGAGCCTAAAATTCCTAAAGCCCGTACATCTGGGGGATACAATTACTGCCGCGGTCAAGGTGATCAAAAAAGACGATAAACACAAACATATTACATTCGAAACACTCTGTGCCAATGAAGATGGCGAACATGTTTTGGAAGGCGAGGCACTCGTCCTTGCGCCATCTGAAAAGATAAGCTGGGATGCGTTACCACTCCCCGAAGTGCAGATAAAAACGCCAGCGCATAACTATGAACAATGGTTGATGGACAAGGCATCAGGGCTGAAGCCTTTGCGCGTGGCGGTGGTGCATCCGGTGGATATTTATTCTCTCGCAGGTGCAGTGGAAGCAGCCAAGGCTGGTGTGATGGAGCCTGTATTAATAGGGCCGGAAGATAAAATTCGCAAAGTAGCGGAAGATGCTCATATTGATTTAAGCCGCTATGAAATTGTGTCTACACCGCATAGCCATGCCGCCGCCGAAGCTGCCGTACAAATGGCACGTAACGGCGAAGTAGGGGCCTTGATGAAAGGCAAGCTCCATACCGATGAATTGATGGAGGCGATTATTCATAAAGAAACGGGGCTGCGTACAGGAAGGCGCATGAGCCATGTTTTCATGCTGGATGTACCGCGTTACCACAAGCCGTTATTCCTAACAGATTCTGCTATTAACATCAGACCAGGCTTAATGGATAAAAAAGACATTGTGCAAAACGCGATTGATTTATTTACCGTTTTGGGATTAGGAACGCCTAAAGTCGCCATACTGTCTGCTGTAGAAATGGTGAATGAAAACATCCCCTCTACAATTGATGCGACGGCGCTTTGTAAAATGGCAGAGCGCGGACAAATCGCGAATGGCATTGTTGACGGCCCACTGGCGTTTGATAATGCCATATCGAAAGAGGCTGCCGAAATTAAAGGCATTACATCCCTCGTGGCCGGAGATGCCGATATTCTGGTCGTACCCGATGTTGAATCCGGCAATATGCTGTATAAAGAGCTGCGTTATTTCTCGGGCGCACAAGGGGCTGGCATTGTTCTGGGGGCGAAAGTACCAATTATCTTAACCAGCCGTGCAGGCGATGCTGAAAGCCGCGTTGTGTCTTCTGCTCTGGCGCTGCTATATGCAAGAAAAGAGCTGGCATGAAAAAACTCATCCTGACCTGCAACGCCGGATCAAATAACACAAAGCTGGCGGCATTTGATGCTCAAACGCTTGAGCAAGTGGATCATGCCGCCGCCTATAATGCGGATGACGCGATTACATGGTTCAAGGGGCATGCGCATGTTGTGGCTGTGGGGCATCGCGTCGTGCATGGTGGGCGAGAGTTTACCCGCCCCGAACGCATTACCGGTGCGGTCGTTGAAAAACTGACAGCCCTTATTCCGCTTGCTCCGTTGCATCAACCCGCGGCTCTCAAGCTCATAGACGCCGCCCAAAAACTATATCCCGACATTGCGCATATTGCCTGTTTCGATACGGCATTCCACCACACCATGCCCGATATTAATCGTCGCTTGCCTTTGCCGCGCAAATACCATGATGAGGGACTGCTTCGTTATGGCTTTCACGGCCTGTCTTACCAGCATATCGCGGATGTCTTGCCTGAACATGCACCCGATATAGCAAAGGGGCGCGTGATTGTTGCGCATCTTGGCGGCGGGGCATCGGCTTGCGCGATGAAGGGTTTACGAAGCATAGACTCGACTATGGGGTTTTCTACGCTCGATGGTTTGATGATGGGGACGCGGTGCGGTGCGCTTGACTCTGGTGTGCTGCTCTATTTGTTGGAAACGGATGGCGTGTCGCTGCCCAGCCTCAGTGATCTGCTCTATCACAATGCAGGCCTGAAAGGTGTATCAGGCATCAGTGATGATATGCGCGAACTACTCCACAGCAAAACTGAATCAGCAAAAGAAGCAATAGAGCTTTACTGCGCGCTGGCCGCTAAACAAATTGCGGGTCTTATTCCGTCTATTGGAGGATTGGATGCCCTCATCTTTACGGGCGGTATTGGTGAACATGCGGAAATTATTAGAGAGAAAATAACCGCACGGTTGCACTGGATCGGGGCTTTTGGTGTCTGTGTCATCCCTACGGATGAGGAGCTTGTCATGGCGCAAGCTTGTAAGACAATTCATAAGCATAAAGGGGGCGACAAAGCCGCAACCTCCCGCTGGATTAATGAAGGGGGTCACGCGAAAGGCAAATAGAAGAAAATTTGCGTAAGAATGGCAGTGTTTGCAGTCTGGCGCTAACTATTATCTGCCGTTGTTTCACTGTTAATCGTTCAAAAACAGGAATTTTTTATAAATTTTCATCCGTTTTTATAAAAAGAGATCGTCAAATCCATAGGTACCAATGCTTTGTGTTAATTGTAGAAAATAATAACAGGGAACTATCAGTGAAAACGGTTAACTATATTAGAATTCACGGATTTTATAAGTTAGAATTTGATTTGTTTCCCGTCAGGTCTTGTATGTGTCAGTTGTCAAAATTTCAAGCCGCGCCATCAGGCCCGTTATCATCCTCGGCAGGTTTAAATCCGGGCACTTGGCCAGAGAGGATGCCCGCCTTGATTCCCATATCAATATTTTTGGCCTGATCGTCGTAAAACTCTATGGATTGGCCGCGCTCTAAGGCCATAAAAGCAAGTACTTCGAGGATAGGTTGTTTTGGTGCCCCTGCTAAAAAGTGCGCAGAGCCTGAGACATCTTCATCCCATTGATACAAGGTTTCAATGGCACGTAAGGCCGGGTTGCTGCCACGAGCGGTAACAATTGAGATCGCATATGGCTTGTCCTCCCCCGCATACCTTTGATTAACGCCATTATAATGATGGAATAATTCATAGGCGGGGCCATGGTTCATAGGCACATTACGCAGGCTTCTTTCATAAGAATCATAGGCCTGAAGGCCATGTTTTTGAAAAAAATCTTCTGACGTACTATCGAAGACAACACCATCAAGGTCAAAAACGTGATGCCCGATGACACTGCCATTAAACACAGGGCGCACATTCGGGGGAAGTGAAGGCTGCCTCATCTGTATAACCCGCCCTTCAACGGCCTCGTGCGGTCTTTCAGTTTGCTCTTCTAAAGAATAAAGAGGGACAATTTCTGCCCCCCTTTCCTTGTTTTGATGCGCGTTAATATCCGGATTATTAATTCTTTTGTTTTTAGCCAGATCGTAATAGGTGGAAAAAACGCCCGCTTTATTTCCGTCTGCAGCATCTTTCAAACTGGCTGTATAAAAATGCCTAATTTTATAGGCTTCAAGAAAAGGCACGGGGGATTGCCCATTGGTGAAAAACATCCGCCCTGGTGTAATGCCTTGGTCTTGCATTGTTATAATTGCGCGTCTTGCGGTAATAGGGCTGTTTTTAGAGCATACGACGACTTCTTCAAATTCTGGATTTTCAAAGGCTTGCTTTAAATGTTTAAAACCACGTCCTAATGGTAGGGGCTCGTCGGCATGCTCCTTCATATATGCGATATAGGATTCCTTGCCCTTTTCTTTGAAAATCCTGTCCGGTTCTGACATATCAAACAACACGCTGGTTGATATGCCTTTAATCATTTTGTCGTCAGGCTCTTTTGTTCGTCTACTCATTGTTTTCTCCGTTTTGCTTGTCACTTACACAACAGGATCTAATTCTTCTAACGACCTGTCCTTATCGTTATGGGGTCGTCCGGCGCGGCTGTATTTTCGGATAGGGTTGATAAATAACTTGGTTCTTTCTGACAAGATTGCAGCATCACCATGTTCTGTTACCCATGATTTTATGGCCTTGAACAATTTCTTTTTCTTTGGGTCATCGCCGATATAACGGGCATAAAGGTCAGGATCACCATCCAGTGCGTCAATTTCACCCTTGGCTTCGAGATAATGCTGATAGGCAAGAAAATCGCGCATGGCTTCGGTGCGTTCAAGGTCTTCTTCGAGCATATGGTCAGGATCAAAATCATAATGCACCTGATTGATTGTATCCATGGTTTCTTCAAGGACATTGCGTTCTTTCAAAAGGGCATTATAAAATATGTTTGCAGACGGAATATCATCGGCGCGCACTGATTCCACATAATCACGCACGGTTTTTGTTACATGGCGATAGGCTGAATTCATGCCTGCTTTTGCGCGCATCCGAAGCAAGTTTTGTGCGCCATGTTCCGGCCTTGCAGCGCGTCCACCGCCGCTGTCTAATTGGCGTTCCAGATCGGGATATTCATCAGGTCGTCTGTAATCATTATGGTATTTAGGTTCGTCACCGTCTTTTTGATTGTGCGCGATGCGGCCTTTGAGGATGCGCAACTCACGATCATTGTTCCATGCTTCCGACACTTTCTGTGCGATTGTTTTCCATTCATTTTGCGGATCGACATAATTCAAATGTCTTTTGATAACCCCCGCGCGGCGATCAAGCGTTTCTTTCGGCACTGTGCCGTTTGCTTTCACTCGCAAGCCGTAACGAGCCGGTACAACAATTGGGTTTTGTCTGAGGTCAAGCACTTCAAATACATCGTTATCGTAATCAGCCAGCATTTCTGCAATTTTTGTAGCAGGCAAATGCAGGTAATCATTCGGATCATGTTTCAGGTTAAACACCACGGCGTAGCGCTCGGAATCCATGGTGCCGATAAAAGAGCCCATTTGCGGTTTCGGGCGTTTTGCCGATGGGCTGACATAAGAGAAAATAGGATGCGGTCCGTTAAAACCCATATCCATGCCCATTATATCGTTCAGCAGGTGACTGGTGGATGCATCGGCATTGATAATCATTTGTTCTGCTAAATCGGGAGCAATATCATATTGTTTCCAAAATAAATCCATACATAGATTGGTGTCATATTGCCCGCCGTGGGCTTTCTTCTCGTCATAAGACAAACCATTTTCACGAGAAAGACTTTCCAGTGTATGGTCCATAAAATCAGCATCCGGCTTTTTGGCAACTTTATATTCCCCTGGGGCATATGCCGCCAATGCACGGGAAATGGCGCGTGTATCGATGGATATTGTTTTATAAGTTTGGTGCAAACGGGTATTGGTGTCCAGATTTCTGGCAGCTTCCTTGGCAATAAATTTTGAATCAAAACGCTCATTATGCCAGACGATTAAGGCCTTGATATCGTGGCGACTGACTTTACCATTTTCTGACTTTTCCTCGGCCAAAGCATGAGAATGTTTTTTCACCAAAGTAAGCGCCGTATTCATTTCATCAACGAATTGTGCGGCGGGTAAGCCGTCCTCCAGATCTTTCGGGTGCGTGCCTGTTACCAGCATCGCTATGGGCGACGGCATGCGATAATCAGGGATGCGCTGGAATAATTGAATGTTTTTGATTGTTTCGCGGGTTTCAACATCCTGAATGGTCAGGGCGAATTCACGCATAAGATGACGCATGGGTGATAAGCCGCCTGTTTCAGTGTCAGCTGCGCCAATCGCATGAATACCTTTATCCGCAAAGACGCCTTCTTTGTATTTATCAATGCCAAAGGCAATATCCTGCTTCAAAAACCCCTGAAGATTATCGGCGTTGAATGAGCGCGAAAGAGAAACAGGCAATGATTGTCCCATTTCGAAATGAGAATTCACCCCTGCGATACCACGCGCTGTGTCTTCGAACGTATCAACCAATTGTGCCACAAGCGAAGTGGAAATGGGCTTTATGGGCATGACGGAAGTTGAAAAACGCCCCTTTAGATAGAACTTATCGCGTGATGGTGTGTGATTGGTAACCCCGATAAATTCTGATGGCACAGTGCGATAGAATGAAACTTTTTTTCCTTTTTCTATCCGCATTTCCATAGAGCCTGTAACCACAGTCGTGTCCGCACCGACTTTTTCGGCAATCTCTAAATGTTTTTGCAATTGATGAGGTCCGCCATGGACAGGGAAGATAAACGGTACGCCGGATTCGATAATCCCGCGTTCAATCCCTGCCGCATTGTTATGGCCGGAACTGTGACGGATCATTGGTGGCCCATAGGTTGATTGCTCTGCCAACGTTTCCATGGCTTCGGCTTCTTTATCGATGGCTTCGGGTAAAATGACATGCGCCCCGTGGAACATTTCGACATAGTCTTTTAAGGCCATTCTGCGGAAATAATTATCACCTGTCGGAATGACACCTTGAAGCGGCGCAATAATATCATTGCTGCGGATGTTCCAGCGGTGTGGGGGCAGGGCATCACGCGCTGCGCGGTTAAGGGATGAAAATGCCTCATCCTGCGTTCCCGTCACAAGCAGAGCATATTCGCCATCACGCGAAGGATCGGATAATAACGGCTCTACTTTGGTTTTCTGGGTTTGCATAATGATATCAACATCATGAAAATCCTTTGCCCATTTTTTCAGGTCATAAACTTTATCGGCATCGCGGACAAGATCTTCAACGGCTTTCCCGTCAATAATCAAGGTGCGTTTATTGGTTTGTCCCAAAGCCGCAACCAGCGTGCCGAGCCTTGTAACGTTTGATCCCAACATCGGGAAAACAAATCGTTGTTCAGCATGATCTTTGACCGTCTTTACAATATCCTGCCGAACATCGGCTTCTAAAATATTATCGCCCGGTCTGATGGCTCCGGTTGAATCCGCGCTCATCGAATCCGGTTGGTGTCCGTGCATCCAGATATGCAGCGGCGGGATACCAAGCTGTATTGAATCATCCCATTTATAATCACCGGTATGTCTGTGAGATCCAGCTTCGGTGATGATATCATACATTAAACCCGGATCAGAGTGCGGCATGGGGCCGACGCGCACTTCAAAAACATCATTAATGCGAAGTCTCGGAAAATATTCGTATGACCCCATTTTTTCGCCGGGCTGAACCTCTGTCCATTGCTCAATCTTTGTCCCTGCAATTTGCGTTTCTTTAATCGCGTTCGGATCTTGGGGGTTGATATCGGTCAGTAGGTTAATTGGATAACATTTTTCGAAAATTTCATCCTTAATGGTATTTTCAATATCTAATTCGGACATATCCCGTTTGAGCTGTAGCATGGTCATTTCATTCATAATCAAAAGCGGAAGCGCATACCCCTTTTTCACAAGATAGGCAAGTTGCCCCAAATGGTCTTTATGACGGTGGGTAAATAAGATAGCGCCGACAGGCTCTTGCGGTTCATGAGCTTTATCATGTTTATGCCGCAGATACCGTCCGGCATTGAAAAAGGCCACATCAAAAACATCGTGAAATAAAACACCAGCATCAATCATCAGGGATGCATTTTTTTGCTTTCCCTCATCGTTGAAAAACTCATAGCCGATAATATATTGGTTCGCGCCGATATTTTGATCTGCCGTAGAGACATAAGAGGTCTGATTATTTCCGCCAATCGCAGAAAACGTCATAATCCCTTGTTTCGGGACGGTGTGTTTTTCGTTTAGATGCGGATAAATTCCAGTATAAAGATTAATATCCGTTGGCAACATAAAGCGTCGTTCATGCGGCGGTTTTTTCAAATCATCAATCAATGCACGATCACCAGCGCGTACCATACGGTTGATATTTCTGATGGCTTTCATAACAGAGCCAACCGCGCGGCTATCACTCAGATCCATTTTTACCCCCATATAGTGAAGGGACTTTATGCGTGCCTCTGCTTTGGGACTATCTTTGTTGGGTCTGACCTCAACTTTGTATAATTCTTCTTCTTTTTTACCACCGTCATTCTGAACGGTCACTGTGCCGGTAATATCCAGATGATTATGGTTACGCCCACGTTTGTAATGATATTTGAACATTGAGTTCTGATGTTCTTCGCCTTGTCCGAAAAGGGTGAGCACTCTGGACTGTTGATCATTCTCTACATATTTTTGTGGGCCGACCCCCAGAATGGCATGCAAAAATAAAGCCGGATAAACCGGCTCTGCATCAGGATTAATAATTTCACCAACGGTCGTCTTTATGTCCCCGCTGGCGTATAATCCAGGCCAGGCACGCTTCCCGAACCCTGCCCCATATCCGGCACCGGATATTAATTGCACAGGATTAACCCATTCATTTTTCGATATAACAGCCTCAGAAAGAGGCTTAGTGATACGCGGCAACGAAACATGGTGTTTGTGATCATCGAGGTCTAAATCTTGCCCGTCTACGTTTGCTTTGATGATTGTGATTGTGTTTTCATCCTGCGCGCATGACAGGTACAGAAATGGAACACTTTCATTTTTACCGTTATTATGATGATGGGAATATGTGAAGGTAACATCAAAACCAAGGGTTGTTTTCTCAGCCTTGATCATCAAGGTTCTTATCTCTCCAGTTTCCAAATCAGTCGCAACCGTAGCGAAGCTAGACTCGTTTGAATTGCGCAGGTGTTCGTGTAAATCGCGCACACCGAAAGAAGAGAAAAACTCCTCCTTATCGTAGGGTTTATCCATGTTTTTAAATCTCTAAATCGTTCTCCGTAATCAGTATTAAAAAAAATCATGTTGTGATGCAACAATTTTTTTTATTAAAATTTTTATGATTTATTTTTTGCAAAATTATATCGAAATGGATATATGTCTAGCTATGGAAAATGCGGCAAATTTACTGAGAAATCTCGAAAATACATCTTATGGTATTGGGCGGACTTTTTCTGAAGCAGGCCTGAACGGATACATGGCTTCAGCTATTTTTGTGGCATCAACCGAATCGCCGGGCACTGTTTTTGCGGTGACGCATGCGGGTGGGTCACAACAACATTACGCGCGCACAGACAAACATGTTTATCTACGCCGTTTTTCTCCGAACAACAGTATTGCCGCGCAGGTTTTCGGTGAAAATGAAGCCTCTATGTACGCGAGTCGTATGTTTCCTGATGAACATCTATGTATCAATATGCCTATCAAGCACCAAGGCAGACCGGATAATGATTTATATTCACGCGGTATGTTGCAGGTTGTTTTTGGCACTGATTCGGGGGTGGATTTAGGCGACGTTAAATCTCATTTAGAAAGCCAGCCGACATTTCAGGCACTTTCCGGCATTATCGTGCCGTTGCTTGATGGGGTGGATGACGGGCGTGATTCTTTCTTTAAAGTTAGAGAGCCATATAACGCCAATTCGGTTGTTATGTTTTTTGATATATCCGATTTTTCCGGTCACTCTAATCGTTTAGGACATTACAGAGCGCAGGATTTCGCTGATAAATTTTGTCAGGATTTTATGAACCCGATTAGCGCGGAGTACGGTGCGAATCTTCTGCGATATGAAGGTGATGGGCTTTGGCTTGATATGCCGATTGATCAGTTTGCCTCGGACGCAGAGCGCCGTGAACAAATGAAAAATGCGATTGAAATGGCGCGGCACGCCACAAGCGAATTTAGCGCCTTTGCTGTTGATCAGGATCATGGTTTTCAAGATGCTAAGCTTAAAGTGTCTATAGAACTTGGTGAGGTCAGGGATTATTACTGGAATCAAAATCAGGGATTGATTATGAAGCCGAATGATCGCTCCGGCTCCGTATTTTTACATATTAGGAATGCTGATCATGCGGTTGCGCGTCGCGACAAAAACGACATTGTCCTTGGTCCTGAGTTAAGGGCAGAGCTTGGTCATACGAGCATATATAATATTTCTCCCGATGATTTTGAGCATTATTTTCCACAATAGAGGTTATCACATAATTTTATGGTTAATTGGTTGTGTAGGTAGCAAGAAAAAACCTCAAAATTAAGTTACTAGAGCACCTTTCGAAAATACTAATGCTTCATTGCTATTACTGATGATGCCGGTACCGGTGCAAATTACCTCAGAGATCAAAGAGCCAAGAAGTGCGGAAGTATACGGGGGAGGGTATTCTTCGTTTTGACTTGCCTTTTGACACGGAGTGTCATTAGGTGTCACACATTTGGTTTAAATTAGAATTGTGACATAAGGCGATGGAAGTTAACATATACGACATACTACTTAGCGATAAGGTGCTTGTGATTTTTACAGTTATAAGCATGGGGTATTTACTTGGAAAGCTAAATATCTTTGGCTTTAGGCTAGGCAATGTCACTGGTGTTTTGATTATTGGACTTTTATTTGGTTCATTTGGTTTCGTTGGGGTACCTGAATTAGCCACGTTTGGATTTACAATTTTTATATTCTGTGTCGGCCTTCAAGCGGGCCCAAGCTTCTTTGCAGCATTTGCTTCTGATGGAACTAAGTATTTAGCTATTTCATTCATTGTTGCAATTTCTGCCGTTACTTTATGTCAGCTATTTTCTGTTGTTTTTGATATGGAACTTGGATTAGCCGCTGGCATGCTCGCTGGCTCTTTAACGAGCACACCAACACTTGTAGGAGCGCAGGACGCCGTACGCGGTGGTTTAGTGCCCATGCCCAATGACATCTCTGCCGAACAAGTTATTAAGAATATTAGCGTCGCTTATTCCTTGACTTATCTCTTCGGAATTGGGGGGTTAATGTTTATCATTAAATTTATCCCGACAATCTTTAGTATTGATCTACCTGCAGAATCTAGAAAAATAATGCCCACTAGAGCAAACATAAAACCAATAAATGAAAACAACTTGCCGATGGTCAGGACGTATCAAATTGATAGTGGTAAGCTGGTTGGTAAAAACATTGCTCAAATCCAAGAAGAAACAAAGCAATATTTTACGGTACTCGGAATTCGCAGAGATCAGAAAATTATAGATTTAGACGTTAATATCACGATACAAAAAAATGATATAATTTCTGTCGTTGCTTCTATTGCGCAGCATAATCTTGCAAAAAACAATAAAATGCCGGAAGTTTTTGATAAAGAGCTATTAAACTATAGAATTCGTACCAAAGAGATTGTCATCGCTAAATCTGATTGTGCAGGAATGTCAATACAGGAACTTCACCTTGAGTCGGAACATGCGTGTTTCCCATTAGGGCTTGTTCGTATGGGAATTAGGCTTCCAATTAGTAAAAACACGATCATACAAAAAGGCGATAAACTGGAGGTTATTGGAGAAGAAGAACACATAATCAAACTTAGCGAAACATTAGGAACTCTTGAAACTGATTTGGAAAGGACTGATTTGCTGACATTGTGTCTCGGAGTTGCATTAGGGCTTCTTCTTGGAACAATTGTTATAAATCTAGGTGAGATATCAATCGGGTTGGGAAGTGCTGGCGGGTTACTAATTGTTGGTATTCTTGTTGGGTTTTTCAGGTCTGTTCACCCGACTTTTGGCGCTTTTCCCCGTGCTGCAAGGAACATTATGATGGATTTTGGTATTGTTCTCTTTATGTCCTCCATAGGCTTGAACGCAGGAAGTGAAGTCTTAGGGGCCTTATCATCCGTTGGGTTTATGCTCATATTATGTGGCATGAGCATAACTATTATACCGGTTTTAGTGGCCTTCCTTTTTGGCCGTTATGTGTTAAGAATGAATGCGGCTCTATTGTTAGGATCCATAACTGGATCTATGACAAGTACACCATCTCTCAACCTTGTAAATGAAGCTGCCAATAGTCAAGTGCCTGGGCTTGGCTACGCTGGTAGCTATGCATTCTCGAATGTAATTTTAACGTTCTGCGGTGCTTTAATGGTTTTTCTTTAAGGGAAGTTTAGTTTTGGAAAGGAGTGAGTAAAACAATAAAAATAAAAGAGGATACGGTAGGCGGCGAGACAAAGATCAGAGATATTCGCATCTCTACATGATAATTAAAGTCTGGACATTCGTTTCTTTATTTATTCCATGGCATTTTGGAGAGTATCATAGCCAATCCGCACCACCCCGTTAAGCCTGCAAAGCATAATGCTGCACCCAAAATTCCCGCCAACACAAAAGCTATTTGCACTCCCGTAAACCCAATCACAACACATAGAGCGATTAAGAACCCAATAATAATCTGAACTTGTCTGAAAATTGATATGTTTGCTGATGAAGTCGATGATTCAATAATGGGTAAACCTTGCGCTTTCCATGCTTCAATTCCGCCTTCGATGTTGATGATTTTATTCTGACAAGACCCCAAGCCCTGAATACGTTCACATGCCATTTGGCCGCGCGAACCCTTCAAGCACTGAAAGAGTATAGTTTTTTTTGCGGGAATTTCCAACATTTGAAACCCGACCTCTAAAACACTTAAAGGGACAGAGATTGCATAAGCAATGTGACTTTCCTTAAACTCATCCGGTTCACGTACATCGATTAAAACGGCCTCGCCATTTTTAATCAGAGCGGCGGCCTGTTCGACACTAATACTTTTGGTCATTTTGTACTCTCCTTATCCAGTTTTTGGCAAAATTCCTTATAAAGAACATCCATTATTTTAAGAACAGCGTTATTATTAATACGATAATATAATGTGCGGTGGTCTCGCCGGAATGTAACGATTTCTTCCTCTTTTAGCTTGGATAAATGCTGCGACATAGATGTTTGGGCCAAACCCGTTGCCGCAATCAATTCTGTGACGCTTTTTTCACTTTCTACTAATTGACAGAGAATGAGCAAGCGATGCGGGCTAGCCAATCCCTTTAAAAAACCAGAGGCACGATCCGCATTATCTTCTATTTCTTTCATTAAAAAATCACCCTTTACAATTTATAAAAACATGATATCATAAAAATATAATATAAAACAAGAGGAAATAATATGAGCAATAAGCCCACAGCCCACGCTTTAAAAATTGTTTTGGCAGACAGTTATGCCCTTTACCTGAAAACGCATAATTATCATTGGAACGTTGAGGGGGCTAACTTCAGAGCTTTGCACTTGATGTTTGAAGGACAATATACGGATCTAGCTATAGCGGTGGACGACATAGCAGAGCGCATAAGAGCCCTGGGAGAAAAAGCACCCGGTACATTCTCTGCATTTTCAAAACTCTCCTCCATCAAAGAAGGGGATGAGAATGCCAGTGCAGCTTCTATGATTAAAGAGCTTGCAAATTCTCAAGATACGATCATTGGAAGCCTTAAAAATGCTTTGGATGTGGCACAAAAAGCCAATGATGAAGTGACTGCCGGACTTTTAATTGATCGCATGGGGGTTCATGAGAAAGCGGCATGGATGTTAAAAAGCACAGTAGTCTAACCTTAATTAACCGAGGAGAAAGAAAATGACTAAAGATTACAAAGCGCTAACAAAAGATATTTCTGAATATGCAGGTGAGCTAAAAAAAGCAGTGCCGGACGCAATGAACGGGTTTTACGCTCTTTCTAAGGCGGCAACGGCTGATGGTGCGATTGATAAAAAAACGAAGGAATTCATTGCCCTTGCAATTGGCGTGACCCAACGTTGTGATGGGTGTATCGGATTTCATATCAAGGCTCTTATAGGCTTAGGCGCCACACGAGAAGAGGTCGCTGAAATTATGGCTATGTGCGTTTATATGGGCGGCGGCCCTGCCCTTATGTATGCGGCGGATGCTTTAAGGGCCTTTGATCAGTTTGACGGTTGATTTAGTGCCGCCAGATAAAACACAGTTTTGTCTGATGACTTTTTCTGATTAAAAGCGGTATGATACGCTCGCTCCGATAGTCCATGGATTGATATCAACGTCATAGGCGTTC
>TARA_R110001592_G_scaffold100324_2_pt1 | contig 18573 bp, 15 predicted proteins | sample TARA_R110001592 | Tara Oceans TARA_R110001592 (sample SAMEA4398387) | marine metagenome | biome: Polar Biome; feature: [SRF] surface water layer (ENVO:00010504); material: water (ENVO:00002006), including particulate matter (ENVO:01000060) such as... | depth 5 m | reverse complement strand
CTACGTATTAATAAAATGGAAATACTTGCAACACGAGATGGAGCAAGGCTTCTTCCTTACTCAAGGATTGAACGGGCGTTTAACAAGCCCTTGTTTATGACATCACCTAAAATAATGACCCTCAAGACTTGGCAGAAGTGCCTGCCAATTATTCAAGAGTACGGAGTTATACATCCATGGAAGTGTGTGGTGTATCACTTTACCGGTGGAATTCTACCAGCACCACGATCATGTACTCATCTTATTCAACGCTGTCTTGTGGCTATCGGAGAGCCCACAAAAGAGAAAGTTTACCCTCACTTACTATTAAAGGAGTATTACCAATGCAAGTAATCGTATTAGGCGGGATGGCAAGAGTTGGAAAGACTAATATTGCTGATTGGATTGTAGATCAAGCTAATGTAAGTGGCATGCACCCAATTAGACTTTCTTTTGCTGATCCTCTCAAGAAACAAGCAGCCGAAGATGCAGGGTATGGAACTGACTGGCGTAAGTATAAGAAAGAAAAGCCTAGTGAGTACCGAAAGGTGTGTCAAGATCTAGGCGCAAGTAAAAGAGCTGTGGATCCGGACTACTGGGTTAACCTTTGGAAGGAAGAAGTTAGTAAGCATTCCCAAGATGAGCTTACTGTTTCTCCTGAGGAAGGTTGGGGTGAAACGGTCGTTATTGTTGATGACTGTCGCTACAAAAACGAGATTGATGCAGCAAAGTATTTTCAATCTTTTACTATGTTTATCTATGCTGGCTCAAGAGAAATCCCTGACTCTGATGCAGAGTGGAGATCTCACGAATCAGAGGAACTGTCTCAGCGTATTGAAGGAGGAGATGAAGAAGGGAGTCAATACTTTGATTGGGCGCTTGTAAACAATGGAAGCACTTCTGATCTTGAGGATAAACTCGAAAAGCGCAAGGACTTTATGCTGGGACTGTCACCTGGACGTTTTAGCACGCTTTGTACCTGCGGAGAATGCTCCACTTTTCGTTTTGATATCCAGAACACTGAGTTGATTGAGTCAATTAAAGCAGCCCTTGAAACCTTGCGATCCTCTACGTCGCTTAGTGACGAACAAAAAGAGCAGATTGAAGAAGAGTTTGGTGAGATGCTTGAGGATCTAGAAGACGGCAGTGTTGATGTTGATAACTTTTTTAGTAAGTATTGGAAAGGAAATTTAGATGATATCCACGAAGACGACGAAGACGAAGACGACGACGAGTACGACGAGGGCGATGCCGACGACAGCGCTTCTGGATGGTGATATGGTAGCCTATAGAGCTGCCTGTACAACCACAGATATCGAAGAAGTTCCCATGGTCATCAACCAAATTATGAGACAATGGACACCACCGGGATGTACTCACTTGTTTGTGGCTATGTCTTGCAACCGGGCTGATAACTTTAGGAGAACAATCTGGAAGGAATACAAGGCTCAGAGAGACAAGCTTGTCATCGAAGAAGGTTTGCAAGATAGGCTAAAGTATGCTAAAGAGCTCATGTTTGAGGATGAATTTCATTGCAAGTATGTACCCACACTAGAAGCCGATGATCTCATGGGCATTGCATCATCTTCAAACACAGCCGTTGCGGTCACCCTAGACAAAGACCTTCTTTCCTGCCCTGGTTGGCATTACCGACCTCAGTACTCCTACAAGGGTAAGGGTGGAGTTAAGGTTACCAAGGAAGCCGAACTCCTCTTTCAGCCTGAATGGAAAGCTGATCTGATGTTTCACATGCAGTGGATAATGGGAGACATGACCGACAACTATCCCGGAATTTACCGCATGGGACCAAAGAAATCCGAGAGGTTGCTTGTTAACACACACCCTAAAAACTGGAATTTAGCCTGTCTGGCTGCTTATGAGAAGGCGGGTTATGATGAAGAGTATGCCGTGTCAATGGCTAGAGTCGCTCGGATCCTAAGGACAGGAGAATGGACTCAAGACGGTGGGATTGTCCTATATGATCACCTGACTTAAAAAGGACCATGTTAGGAAGACGTAAATAAATTACCAAATCTTTAATAACAGCTTTCCAAGGAGCTAAATTATGGCTATTAAATTCTTTAATGCAGGCCAGTACGAGCCTAAAATCGGTACTTCTGGTTCTGCGGGTATTGACCTATATGCCAATTCGGTTGATGATTCCAATGGGTCATGGGTTATTGGCACGGGCATTCACGTAGATATTCCCCAGGGCTGGGCAGGGCTCTTGATTCCCCGCAGTAGCTGGGGTTCAGAGGGATGGTCGCTTTGTAATACTATTGGGGTCATTGACTCAGACTATCGAGGTGAAATTATCGTTAAGGCTGAGCGTGCCGCTCATAAAAAGTTTGATCGGGTTAGTGTTGGTGATTGTATTGTTCAGCTTGTGGTAACTCGCTGTAATAATGTTATTGAGCCTGTTCACTCTTTATCCGAGCTACGTCCTACTAAGCGCGGTAGCGGTGGTTTTGGTTCTACTAATTGACTGACTTCGGGGCATTAGCCCCGCTCTGAGGAGAGCACTTATGAATTTTTCGCCCTTTCAAACTTTTATCCACCAATCAAAATATTCTCGCTGGCGGCCCGAGCTTGGCCGCAGAGAGACTTGGACGGAGACTGTTGACCGATGGTGGGATTGGCTTGGTGCCAAGACCCCCGAAGTGTTAACCCGTCCCGACATCCGAGAAGCTGTTCTAAACCTAGAAGTAATGCCGAGCATGCGCTCGCTTATGACTGCTGGGCCTGCAGCCGACCGTGATAATACATGTATCTATAATTGCTCCTATCTAGATCTCGATTCTCCTATTGCTATGGCTGAGCTCCTGTACATTCTAATGAATGGAACCGGCGTAGGTTATTCCGTTGAAAAGAGAGTCGCCGACAAGTGGTCTGCTGTTCCCCAGACAATCACAAGAAATGAAAGCATTACTATTGATGTACGTGATTCTAAATCTGGGTGGGCTGATGCCGTAAAGGCGTTGATGACTGCTCTTCTTTCAGGGACACATCCAACATGGGATTTGTCGAAGATCAGGCCATCAGGCGCTCGTCTAAATACGTTTGGCGGTAGGGCCTCTGGTCCTGCTCCTCTGGAAGACTGCTTGAGGTTTATTACCCGAACATTCTACAATGCACAGGGACGTAAACTTAAGACCATTGAACTCCATGATATGGCCTGTGTAATTGCTAATTCTGTAATTGTAGGAGGCGTTCGGCGTTCAGCCATGATCTCATTGTCTGATCTGGATGATCGAGAGATGGCTCATGCTAAATCAGGTAGTTGGTGGGAAAATCACAGCTATCGGTCTCTTGCAAATAACTCAGCAGTTTATACAACAAGACCAGAAGTAGACACGTTTATGGACGAATGGCTTAGTGTATACCGTTCATTCTCAGGCGAGCGTGGTATCTTTAATCGAGAAGCTGCGAAGCTTTGTTCAGATGCTATTGGACGAGATTCTGACCACCAGTTTGGTACTAATCCTTGTGGTGAAATTACCCTTCGTCCTATGCAGTTCTGTAACCTAACTGAGGTTGTAATCCGACCTAAGATGACACGCAAAGAACTAAATAGGCGTGTAGAAATCGCTTCGATCATAGGAACAATCCAATCTTCTCAGACCTATTTCCCATACCTGCGTAAGGCTTGGGGACGGAACTCAGAAGAAGAGCGGCTTCTTGGTGTGTCCTTAACGGGCATTCAAGATAACCGTAAATTGATTTTTAATGAAGAAACTCTCCTCGATGCGCGTCAGGTGGCGTCACAGACTAACACAACTTGGGCCATTAAATTGGGTATCCAAAAGAGCAAGGCTGTTACTACTGTGAAGCCGTCTGGCACTGTCAGTTGTCTTGTAGACTCAGCGAGTGGTATTCATCACCGCTATTCTCCTAACTACATCCGACGAGTCCGCATTGATAAGAAAGACCCCCTGTGTCAGCTTATGCTTGACTCTGGGGTTCCTGGTGAGGATTGTGTAAATAATCCTGCCAATACCTTTGTGTTTGAGTTTGTTGTTTCAATTAACTCGGAGAATACCCGAGGAAATGCTCAGGATATGCTAAATGATTGGGCTTTTATTAAGCGAAACTGGACTGATCATAATCCATCGGTTACAGTTGAGTATAAATCAGAAGAGTTTATGGCGCTAGGAGCCAAACTTTACGAGACGGATATCTGGAATATGGCTCAAGGGCTTTCATTCCTTCCCCGGTCGGAACATATTTATGCTCAGGCTCCGTATGAAGAGATTAGCGCCGAAGAAGCTTCCAAGCGTAGGTATGCTTTTCCAATCATTGATTGGGATCAGCTTAAGAATTACGAAAACACTGATAATACTAAATCATCTCAAACCTTTGCCTGTTCAGGCGGAGCGTGTGAGATTGTTGACTTAGAGGATAACACATGAACATTGACGTTATGAAAGCTAAACTTACCCGAGCGGGTTTTATGAAGCAGGGTGAACTTGCTTTGATCCTATCTCAACTCGTTACTGAGGTAGGCGTACTAAAGGACACTATGAATGAACTCGAAGAAAAATTCAATTCCCTCCCTAGAGGAGGCGGTGACGGAGCTTCAAGCTCTACTAGTCGCCCCAAGGTACAGCACAACAAAAACAAGTGAGGAAATCTCCAGAGAGCAAGCATACTATGCTGGTCAAGCCTGGTTCCTTGTTAAACTAGAGCAACTTGCTTCTAGATATAAGAAGGGAGAATAACTATGCTTATCCTACAAAACTCCAGCAGAAACTACAGCAGTACCAACCAAAACAGGGGTCAAACTGACTACCAACGATATAATACGGCTAATGATAGCGCTTTTTGGGGCGAGTATAACACAGGTCCCGAAAAACATAATCGATACTTTGCGGATGACAATGAACATAAAAGAGAGCTGGGATCTTTAATCTACGCAAAAGGCTATGGAGTTAAACGGGCACAAGGTCGATCTAAATTTCTTGCTGAGTTTAATACACAATCAGAAGACCTAGATAGGAACTTTAATAGTATAAACGAAGCTCAATCGCTTGTAGATGCTCGCTATGATTCCGCTCTTATTCAAATGGAAGGGATGAGATCCTCCATGAAAACCGGAGGAACTCAAGCTTCTTCTGTGGGTCAGTATACCCAGCTTGCGAAGAGAGAAATCCAAAATACTCAGCGTATGATGGGATTGATGGATGCTGTTTCGGCTCCGGATGATTTTGATGGAAAGATTTCTATAATCAATCCATTTACCGGAGAAGAAGTAGATCTAAATACTAACTATGAAGACATTGCTCCGGTGTTTGATAGCACAAGCAGCTTGGCTTCTACGCTAGTGCGCGATGAGTTTAACCGAAGACGATCGGCGGTTGAAACAGAGTATGGCAAGGAAAATTTCTCTAACTATGATATGTCTGATGGATCAGAGTATAGTAACCTACAAAAAGAAATCTTTGCAGATATGAGTAACGAAAAATGGTTTGCAGATAGTAGTAATGCAGTTAAAGCTGCTCAAGATAACAGCTATTCCTATTGGAGTGGTAGTACTCAGTCAATGGCATTCGCCCAGACGGCAGAGCTGCAGGAAGCCACCCTGCGACATGAGTTTATTACGGATACTCTCACAAGCTCAGACTATATTAATAATCGTACTTTGGCTAATATGGCTGGGTATGAAGAAAACTTCTATGTTACAGAACCAGGAACAAGCAATAAATTCTATTCAAGCGGAGCTTCTGTTTACGCTGGAACTAATGTAGATGAAGAGCTTGAGAAAATGGCAGTAATCACCGCTGATCGAATGGAAATTGATAGGCTGGCTGATGATGGCGCTTACCGAGCGGAGTTTGATCGACGCAAAGAATTTGCTATTGGTGAGAAAAACCTAGCAGATAATCGAAGCCGGTTAAACCAAGCAAGAGCTGAACAGCTTGTTGAACAAAAGCGAGCTATGGCTATTAGGCTAGAGCAACAGAAGCAAGCCTTTTCTGAAACACTTTCTGGAGCTAACTCCTCAGCCAATCAAACGGAATCTGGGATTAATTTTACTGAAACACGCCCCCTTTGAAAGGGAAATTATGCACTATTATAAAACATATAAAGGTGGACCCCTCTTTTTCGGAGGCGGAGCACCTATTATCATGGGTGGGATGAGTTCTGCCGAGATGAACGCTCAACTTGAGCGTGCTTCTCTTGAGAACGATAGAATGCTTGCTAGAGCAGCAGACGAACAGATTCGTTTGCAGTCTGAACTAGATAAGCGCGACCAGGAAATGGAATCGCTTATGGAACAGCAAGCCCGACAACAAGAAATGGATTTGGGAGATGCACAAAAAGCTCTGGCAGTTGAGCTTGACTCCCAAGATGAAGACAGTAGCAAAGATGATCTCAAGACTGATTTTTCTGCCCTCGAAGCTGCACTGGCTGAGGGACTCGGCTATGCGGAAGATACTCCGAGACCTGTATAAGGAGGTGACCTATGGCTACTAATATGGCTAAGCCTTCCGAACGGATGACTATTGCCGAAAGGTTTGAATCCTTAGACTCGAGCCGCAGCTCAAAGCTGGAGCGCTCGCGTTACATGTCAAGTCTTACACTACCCTCTCTTTTGCCCATCAACGGATACACAAATAACTCTGAGTTGCCTAAGCCGTTTTCATCGGTTGCAGCCCGAGGTGTTACAAACATGGCTAGTCGTATGCTATCCGCTCTTATTCCCCTTAATGACTTTCCTTTCTTTACTTTTGAAATGAAAGACGGAGAAGAGCCTAGCCCTGAAGCGTTCACTTATATGGAAACTCTTTCCCATCAAGTGTATAATCGCCTTTCGGGTGATAACATGCGAGAATCTATTTTTCTTGTACTACAACATCTTATCGTAAGCGGTGATGTGTTGCTTGTAATGGACGACGATTTTTCCTTCCGCGTATACCGACTGGACCAGTATGTGGTTCGTAGGGATATTGACGGAAGCGTGGTTGAGGTAATTTACCTTGACTGGAAACCAAAGGACCCTAATAGCGATGCTTTTGAGAGTTTTGATAATCAATTCTTTCCAAGCTCCTGGAATGCTATGTCAGCAATGCCTGACTTTGAAGCATACTTTAATCGAATTGTATGGAATAAAGATGAGGGGTCATGGGATTATTATTCCGAAGACGCCTCAGGCAATAAGATTGATGAAGGTGTCTTTGAAACAACCCCGTTTATGCCTCTCCGATGGACAGCCGTAACGGGCGAAGACTATGGCCGATCTCACTGTGAAGAAATTCTCGGTGATATCGAGACCCTGGAAGCCTATACTAAGGCTATGATTGATGGAATGACTGCAGCCTCCACGTTTTGGATGGCTGTAGATCCCGCAGGTATTACTGAGCTTGATGACCTAGCAGAATCACCTAGTGGTTCCTTCATTGGAGCTCGAGCTCAGGATGTCTTTACCTTGACTCCTGCTAATACGATTAGCCCGCAGCTTAACGCTGCACAACAGGCTGTCGAAGGTATGCGGCGAGAAGTAGGCAATGCCTTTCTTCTTGGTAGTGCTGGTATCCGCTCAGCTGAACGGGTAACTGCAACTGAAGTTCGCATGCTGGGTATGGAAATTGAAAACGTTCTAGGCGGAGCTTTTAGCTCTATCGCTAGAGCTCTTCTTCAACCTATTATTCGACGCGCGGTTACTCTCATGCTACGTGGCGGAGAGATTGATGATCGCCTTGCTGAAGAGTTTACCCAAGATGGTAGACTCAGTGTGAATGTCGTTACCGGACTACAGGCTTTGTCTAGAGACTCAGACCTGCAGAAGCTCATGCAACTAGGGGAAATGGTTCGTAATCTTCCTCCAGAAGCTATCCAGCACTTTCGCTGGGATGAGTATGGTCGATCACTAATTGCAGCTATTGGGTTTGATCCTCGCTCTTGGATCCGCGATGAAGCAGATACAGATCAGCGTCAAATGCAACAAGCTCAACAGCAAATGGAAATGCAAAATGCAGCTGCTATCTCAGGCGGGGTAGCTCAAGGCGCTGGGCAAGCTGCTCAGGCTGGAATTATGCAAGCTGCGCAACAGATGATGGGTGGCGCACAGCCTCCTGCCTAACAAGGATTAAATCATGACTGACGAGAACACAGAATATCGCACAGACGAAGCGGTGGTTTCAGAGACACCGGGCAATGATGCACCCATGACTACCGAAGCTATGGCTGGTCTTGCTGCTGTTAATGCTGACCCACTGGCTGATCCTGCTGTAAAGCAAGAAACGCATGAACGTGCTATGTTTGAACGATATGTAGCTGACCAAGGACAAGAAATCCCTGAGAATTTCAAGGATGCTGCTTCTTGGTTTGATTCCCTTAAGGGGGCTCAAGCTAAATACACTCAGACTCAACAAGAAATTGCTGGTATGAAAGATCAGTATGAAAAATCAGGAAATACTAATAACCCTGATTATGTTGAACCAACTTCAGCTCCTCCTGATACTCCTGCCTCCCCGGTAGCAGACGTTCCTCCTACTGAGGAACTAATGAAGGAGCTTGTAATTCCTGTTGAAGAACCTAAGGCTGCTGTAGATACTGCTTCAGAAGAAGTAGCTGCTCAGCCCTCAGGCTTTAGCGGGACAGATTATGATAGTTGGCGTAAGGAAATTGCTATGACCGGCAGTCTCTCTAATGAGACTAGGGAAGCTATGAAGCTAAAGGACTTTACCGAATCGCAGGCTAACGCCTTGCTTGCAACTGAAAAGATTGTACGGGAACAGGCTTTTACTACGGCTTCTGATATTGTCGGGAGTGGAGAAAAACTTTCTCAGGTACTGAGATGGGCAGGGAATAATTTTTCTGGCGGCCAGCTAACTGGCTTGCAAGAAGGACTCGCTGGCCCTAACGCAGAGCTGACCCTGAGAGGTTTGGCTGCAGCATATGATACCTCTAATGCTAATGCTGAGCCAAAGGTTAAGGTTGATGCTGTAACTTCGGCTACAGCCCAGCCTACTCGCCTGCCTGGATACAAGTCCATGCAGGAATACAATATGGACATGTCAAACCCTCGCTTTAGGCGAGATGACAAGTTCCGCAAGGCAGTTGAAATGCGTGCTGCCACAACAGATTGGCGTACACTTGGTTGATTAGGTGATCTCCTCGCAAGAGCTAGCTCTCCCTATAAAACCATCTAACCTAAGTGATTCCCTTCAGCAGGGAGCTATCATAAAGGGAAGTACAATAATTTTACTTTTATCGCATTACTTTTATTTTTGATTTATTGATTAAGGAGCCTAACAATGGCATATCCCGATCTCACTGCTACACAGATGTCCTATCGAAATAGCACCACCCTTGGTACTTCAGTTGATGGCGCTAATGACATGGGTAAGCTTTGGCTTCCCATTTGGAGTGGAGAAGTTCTCCACGCATACGATCAGTTTCGTATGTTTGAACCCATGGTTACGAGCAAGAGCATCAGCTCTGGCCGGACTATTGAGTTTCCGATTACTGGTACTGTCAACCTGAAGGCTGCATGGGACGCAGGCGAATATCTCGTCGGCGGTGACAACTCCGCCAGTTCGCAGTTCACTATTGAACTCGATAAGCGACCCATGGCCGCTCACTTTGAGCTTGACAACATTGACCTCATGGTCACGCAGTGGGAGTACCGTCAGGAACTCGCACGTCAGGCTGGTCAGACTCTGGCTAACGCCCGTGACAAGCAGGTTGCTGCCTATATTGCTCTTGCTGCCGCTTCGGCCAAGATTGCAGATGATCCGCGCACTCTGTCACTTCCTGACGTCTTTGCTGTTTCTGCTGCCGTCATCGACGATGCTGCTGAAGCACTTAAGGTGCTCGAAGGTATTGAAGAGTTTTGCGTTGACCTGCAGATGAATGATGTCCCTGTCCAGGGATGTTACTGCGTTGTTACCCCTCGTCTCTTCCAGCAGATCCGTCGTCTTGGCGTTGCTGATGCCCAGGCTGAAGCCGTTAGCATGCAGCCTATGTTCGGTGGCGTTGCTATGGCCGGTGGCCTTGGTGCTCCACTTACCCAGGGTATGAACTCACTTAGCGATAGCCTTGTTTACATGGGTGTTACGATTACGAAGAGTAATCATATCCCTACTGCTAACTATGCTGCTAACGCTATCGGAGAAACCCGATATAACGTTCAAGGCGCTGCGGGCAATGTTCGTGGCATGATCTTCTGTGCTGAAGCCGTCGCTGCTGTTCGAAAGACCGGCCTCGTCGTCGATACTGAAGATGATATCCGACGCAACACAACCTTTACGGTTGCTAGCATGTACTCCGGTACTGGTGTTCTTAAGCCAGAGCTTGCTAAGCTTCTTGTGGGTGGCGTTGCTGTTCCAGTTGCTACCCGAGCTGCTGCTCTTGCAGCACTAACTGGTCTTGCTGCCGGTCCAGCTGCAACTCAAACCGGATACGTCAAGTCGTGACCTCAACCCTCTGATAGTGTTATTTAGTTTATGCTATTACACACAGAGGGGTGGTGATCACTACTATGGAAAATTGTATCTATTGATCCTAAGGATCTCTATGCGTCGTCTCCCTTGCCGGGGAGGCGACGTTTTGTGCTGTCTTCCATGACAGTTAGCTGGGCTATCTACCAGCTGATGAACCCCCGAGCCGAGGATCTCTTAACAGAGATCTTCGGTTTTTTATTACCTATTGACATAAGGAGCCTATTATGGGCGCTATGACTAAACTTGACGCAGTTAACCAAATTCTTCTAGCTGCCGGAGAAAATATTGTGTCCGACCTGGAGAATAACTCCGGTGTTGATACAACTATTGCTGAATACCTATTGAACCAATACGCCGATGACTTTCAGTTTCGTGGGCTTGCTAATAATCGCTATGCAACTAAGCTTACAATTGATCCTGTTACAAACCAAGTAATTCTCCCTACGACTATTATTTCGGTTGATTTTACTACTCTTCTATACAATACCGACGGCAATGCAATCCGTGTATCAGTAAAGAAACTAGCAAACTCGTTCTTTCTTTGGAACGTAACAGATCAAACTGACGACTGGTCGGCTTATGCAGGACAAGAACTTACCGCTGTGATTATTGTTCGTGTTGACTGGGAGAACATTGATACCCCCGGTCAACGAGGCGTAACTGCTTCGGCAGCCCGTCGATATCAAATGCTTACTCAAGGCGATGATGAAATGGACAGGTATCTTCAGCAGGATGAAGCAATTTACAACATGAAGGGTAGGTCTAGGGATATGGACTCGAAGAATCAGACGATCTGGTCTAACTCCGATTACCAAACTAGGCGTGCCGTAGGACGGCCTACAGCAGGCCAGCCTAACTTCAGATACTGGAAAGGACGTACCTCATGAGAAACTCTCGAAGTGGTCGGAAGATGTCCTCTGCGACTACCCTTCCGATTTACTCCCTTTCCGGTGGTGTTGGCCGACAAGCTCCTTCAAAGAGACTCCCCCAGGAATCTCAGGAACTTGAAAATGCTCTTATTACCGTTGAACGCTCCCTAGAAAAAAGACCGGGAGTTGAACTGCTGCCTTTTAAAGAAGCAGGCTCCACAACATATACTGCTGAGAATCTTCCTATTCCTGATTCAAGCTCTCTAGAGTTTTTCTGGCATGCTTTGTCAGACGAAGCTCGCTACCTTTTTGTGGTAGACAGAAACGCAACAGGAGCAACGGACCAGCTTTATTATGTTTTCTTTTTTAATCAAACTTTAAATGTTTTTGAAAACCACACACCAACAACACATCCTCCTTCGGAGGTTCGAGCTTACATTGTTTACTCTCCAGCAAGCCCTCTTAAATTCGTAGCAAAGGGACAAAACCTTCTCTTCCTAAATACAGAGGTTGAAGCTGGTTATACCAGTAAGTACAGCACTACCAACTCAGCCTGGGAAACCCTTAATCTTGATGGAACCCTTACGGGAACTGTAGATGGTCAAGGGGGCGAAGTAATTTATACTACAGCTCTCAAGGTAGATCCCGATGGCATTGCTATTTACTGGAGTGAGTTTGATACATACTTAGCTGGTACTACAGTTTTGTATATTGGAGGCACTGTTTCTGATCCAGGCGGCGGAGGCAGTAATGGCATGGATTATACTAAAACAACGATTTTAAATTGTTTTGCTTCTACTACCCAACCTTTTACCGCTGGGTCTGGGCATAATAATGCGGGGCGCCCCGATAATGCTTCTCATTGGTCTGTTATTGCAGATGAACTTGACACAAGCCTGCCTAGATACCCAAAACAGATTCCTGTTAAAGATTGGAAATATCCTGACTCTACTGAAATTCAGTTAGGGCAAGCATTACCAACCTTTGCTGATATTCAGTTTCCTCCGCCTGATGCGGATGTTACTGCTGGAAACAATGGTGCAGCGGCTATGCTTGCAGCATTATATGGCTTGACCGGGGCTGCAACTAATAGCAAAAATGGTAAGGTCTATTACGTTGAGTCTGGGTATCTTGGAGAAGCTCCGGGTTATTATATTATGAAAAGCACCAGCGCTCCTCACTCAATGAAAATCCGAACTCCGGATGCCTATTCAGTGTTCGCTCAAGAACGAATGCCGATGGAGCTTGAGTTTATAGGAGGATCAGTTGGTTCTCAGTGGTCTTGGTCTACAATTGAATGGACTCACCGCACCTCAGGAACTCTTGAAACTAATCCTGGTCCTGAGCCTTTTTCAAACGGAGGCACTGCTAAGCTTAGCAATATTGCCTTCTTTAGAAATAGACTTTGGTTGTCCTCTGGTGATAATGTTTTCTCATCAAGAAGCGGAAACTTTTCTGATTTTTGGATTGAAGATCCAGGACTAATTGTAGATACTGATCCCATTGATGTTCAGGCTTCTTCAAACAAGTACACGCCTATTACTTCCATGGTTCCTTTTAATGAGTATATGTTTATCAACACAAACGCTGATACGCAGTATGAACTTTTGGGATCAGAAAACCAAATCACCCCGTTTACGGCTGAGCTTCAGCCGATGACATTTTATAGTACGGCTCCTCTAACAGATCCACAAACACTCGGTAATAATATCTTCTTTTACGATAGGGAAAGACTCTATCTGTATGTAGGAAGAGGAGGAACGCTGTCTACGGCAATTGAATTGTCTCAACATTGTCCTCGTTATTTGCCTATTGATTATGGCCCTATTGCTGTAGCCGCAGCTCAAGATACAATTATTGCTGTGGATGGTCGCAAGAAAAGCGACTTGTACTTGTACACCACACGGTACAGAGGTGAATCAGTTCTTCAAAACGCTTTTTATAGATACTCAATAGAAGGCGCTGATATTCAGTCTCTTCGTTCCTGGGATAATTACCTATACATGGTTAATTTAAGAGGCACAAAGTATACTATTGAACGCCTTTCGATGAGAAATGTTCCCTCAAATATACCCCGCCTTGATCGCTCACAAGACATCACTTTAGCGGTAGGAGGGGCATTAGGTCTTTCTAACCCTAAGTATGATTCTGGTGCTTTTAATGCAATCTTTAACGCCAACGAAAACACTACTACCATTCGCCTTCCTTTTGTAAATGAAACAATGGACTATGTGGTTTTAGGTAAAGGGTTTGGGATTAACTCCGGAACTATTCTAAAAGCGATTAGTATTACGCCTGACCCTAATGGTCTTTTTATGGATGTTGTCCTAACAGGAAACAAAGCTATTAACGACGCGACGATTTATGTAGGTCAATCATACGTAATGCTTGTTCAGCTAAGCACACAGTTCCTGAGGGACCCAAACAATAATCCTACCGAGGGTGTGCTAAACCTTGCATCAATGTCAACGAGACATTTTGAAACAGGAAACTATGATATTGTTGTTCAACGTAGAGGATATAATCCTGCCGACCTTAAATCTTTGTACGAAAACCGGCTACTGAGTCCTTTTGCTGATGGCATAAGTACTTTTACAGCAGCCCGTTCAGATACGTTTGCAGAGTCTGGTCTTCCTTTGAATAACATTGACTACCAAGGAGAGCTTGTAAGTAAGATCCTTGGTTTTTCGGATAAAACCGAAATCTTTATTATGTCTGATTATCCCACTCCAGTAAACATTACTAATATTGAAATTAAGGGTAAGTTTAAACAAACCTACTCCTCGATTCTCTGATGTTCTCCTCTCTTTGGCTTCCTGTTTCTGAAAGGAAGCAGGGAGCTTTAACTTCTAACATAAGGAGCCTTATATGGCTACTCTTGACCCAAACTTTACACTAGAGCTAACTCACATTACCCTTGGCAATCGTGTTTTTAGTTATGCTAGTATGCCTCTTAATCCTGCTCTTCCTGATGCTTCTCAGATTCAGGTTCGCTGGAATGTTACTACCGTATATCAAGGTAATCCACAAACTAGTGGTGGTACTCCTGTTACTGTTTCTGACTTGTCGCAGACTCTTCAGGATGAAATTCAAACGCTACTCGGTACAATGTATGTCGTAGATGCTGTAGCTAAAACAGTTACTATTAACGCCGATTCTACAATTGTAGATCAAATTACTTTTGGAAACTATTACTTTCCTGGTACTTTTCTTGTTAGCCAAGTAACACCATTGGTTCTTCGGCGTGATACTAATGTAACAAACCCAACCGTTGTGTTTTCTCCTGGTAGCAGGCTTACCTCTGAGCTTTTGAATACCTCAGATTCGCAGATGCTTAATGCTATTCAAGAAATCGTTGCTTTTGGTGATGGTAATAGCAGCGGAGGAGGAAGTGGAGGCACTGTTGATCTAGGTACTTACAGTATCTTTGATCTTGGTGATGTATCTGCAGCTTCAGGCAGTGGCTTGCTAAGCTACGATACAGGTACAGGTCTGGTTACTACTGGAGCTTCAGGTTCGCTTTTGCCTGCAGGAGGCGGCACCGCAGAATACTTGCGCAAATCAAGTAATGTCGATGGGGCCGTTGAGTGGTATGATCTTAATACTGAACTTAATACTATCACAGGCAGTATTGCCTCAAACGGTTCAGCAATTACTACACTTCAGGACAAGACTCAGAATATTACCGCATCTCCCGATGATACAGTTATTGCTGGGAATATTTCGGCAACTGGTGTTGGTGGTACAGTAAAAGCTGAACTATTTGAGTTTAAGGGAAATAACCTTAACGGTTTTCTCTTCCTAGGTAGTACTTCAACAACTCCTAATTCTTCTGCTAATAATTACAAGATTCAAGCCTTTCCCAGCTCAACTGCCACTGCTGATCAAAGAAATATTTGGCGGCTAAATAGTTCAGGTTGGGTCTATATGTTTAACCGCTGGCAGGCTAACGGGGAAGATCTTTATAATCATCCCCGCCTTTTTCAGAACCCAAACCAATACTCACAAAATGTTCAAGGAACGCATAATAGTGTTGGCGATGCTTCCTATATCCTGAATCGCGGTGGCGGTGGTTTTTACCAGGCTATGTTATCTAGTCATAATCGTATTTACAGCAACAATCCTGGCACTACTGCTTATACTAATAGTAAGCTGAATTACGTGCATCTTAGAGATGATCTGAACGGTCAGTATAATTATACTATGATGACCTCCCCTGGTGATCACCACGGCAAAGCATTTTCTGTTATTAAAAACAGCAGCACTATTTTTAGTGTTGATAAAACAGCGGGTAGTGTTTATAGCGGGGGTATCATGACGGCCACAGACTTTCTAGAGTCTTCTGATGGAACGCTTAAAACTTATGTCCCCAGTCAAAACCCCGTTGAAACTACTACTACGGTTATTGATAAAATTCAAGCCATCGTTAATACTGGTGAAGCTGCCTCACCTCCTATCTTTGGGGCGTTTGAGTACAACTCTAATCCTGGTACATACTATTATGGGCCGACTACGCAGGCTCTTGCTGCCCACGGTCTAGAACTTATTAAAGGTCCAGACGTTAATGTTCCGGGTGAAGAGGCTCAGGCAGCCGACACAAGAACCGATGGTGCAGCCGATGTGCCAGCAACTCCCGCAGTTCCTGCTGTCCCCGCCACTCAAACACTTTCAGTGGTTTCGCTTAGTGGCCTTGCTATTAAGTGCTCGGCACAGCTTAAGGATATCACAGACGGTCAGAATACTCGTATTACCGCTCTTGAGTCTGCCCCAAGTAGCGGTATTCAAAGCAATATTGGAACAGGTGGTAGCGGTTCAGGCGCTATTGCAAATATGGTAACTATTTCTACTGGTGACTATGGTACTCTTGGCACTCCTGATCCCACTACAGTTTACTTCCTTACTCCTTGAGACTAACCTATGACTATTAAACTACAAAACGGATCAGTACCTAGTGCTATTAAATTTGGATCTAGTACTATCCTTAAGGTATATAAAGGTGCAGCCTTGCTCTGGACAAGAACACCAACTTTTACAGCAGCAACTAGATATGACACTAACTCGATAATTAGTACCGATAGTTTTGTTGATCATGAGTGGAATACACTCTATGGTCTCCAGGATTGGGCTGTCGCAAAATCAGGCAGTAATCCAGCAACAATGACCTTTACATTTGCAACAAGTGCAGGGGCAGCAGATTGGATGACTGCCCTGGCAAGCAATTCTAGTGTTGACTTTACTCTTGACACAGCTAATATATCAGGGTCTGGACCAATCAGTACGGCGAGAAATAAGGATAACTTTACGCACGCATCGGGCGCAACAACCGTTTCAGGTGTAGCTGGTACAGGACCAGGAACGCCAGGTGGTGATGTTCTTGATATTTGTAGTAATTCACTATTTTCTTCGGCATCGCTTCCAGTTGCTTTTACAACCGAGTTTACTTTTGCATAAATTAACACTTCACAGCACAAGCTGACGACCGGCCCTTGCCTCTTTACGGGGGTAACGGGCCTTTCTATATTACTTTACAAGGAGCTATTAAATGGCTATTTTGACTATAACACTTCCTAGTGGAACTGTATATGACTATGACACCTCTACTACAGGTATTGCAGGAGAAAGACAAGACCTGCATGCAATCCAATCGTTTAATATTCTAGCGAATGATGCAGCAGATGAATGGACTTTGTACGTTAACACCCAAATCTTTATTGGTCGTTACACCACACAAGCCCAAGCAATCGGTGCTCTGTTTGGATGTTTTATCCGAGCAGGCGCAGATGAAGTTGGCCTTGCCGCTGCTATGGAAAATCAAATTGATTCTGGAATGTCTGTAATTACAGAGGATGGCGATAACATTAGAAATACTGTTTTTGGTAACGGACAGTTCGGCGCTAAGATTACCAATTTTAATCCCTCAACATTTGTGGGTACTGCGACTGTTGCAGAACAGGTTAATGAGATGAACCTGGGCTATAGTGGAGCTGTTATCTCCACGTTTCCTCTTACTGCTGGTTCAGGTTTGCAGCAAAGTACTATTGATGCTAAGTATGGGATTACATATGAATCCTCAATTCAAGCTGCTATTCCAAACCTTAACAAAGCCGTTCTTCCTGACATCGTGGTTCCCTCTTTAGGTGTAAATATTACCGCTTTTACTACATCGCCTGTTGTTGGTATACCTTTTACAGCGGCAACTACCACTACAAACTATGACGCTCGTATTCCTATTCGATATGAATGGGAATGGCACGAAGACCCCACCGGAAGCAATACACTTGTGCTGTCAGAAACGACTCTTACAGGAACAAGTTCATATACACCTACTACTTCAGGCTATGCGTACCGGGTCAAAGTTAAGTGCCTGTATGATCTTGGAACTCATGCTGGAACTGCTGTAAATAACGGCGGCGTTGTTGAAGACACTGAAACTACTAGCACAACTTTAGATAGTTTTTCATGGATTCAAGGCCCTGAAATTCTTAACCTGAGTGGGGATATCTACTATATTAGCCCACAACCCGGCACGGACTATCTAGGTAGTCTGAGTCCCACATTTAACTATGCTTGGACCAAGGATGGTTCACCATTCGGCACTGATGCTTTTAATCAGACACTGACTGCTCCTGGTGTATACCAAGCCGATGTTACGGGGCAAAATACAATTAATGGTATTACCTATTCGTCGAGCATTGTTACGCGGAACTCAATTACTATTACAGGGGTTCAGGTTACAAATATTAAACTCTTTGAAGATGATGATCCGACAGGGACAGAAATTACTTCGCCTCTTCCTTACCACACATATTATGCCTATGGCTATGATGGTTCAGGCGTTCTTATTACAGACACAAACATGACTTGGTCTACTACTGCGTAAAGTTCAAAAAGACTAACTATGTATAAACATCCTAGTTATCCTAATCGATAATTGGGTTTTTAATTAAAGGAATAAGGAGGCACTATGCCTAATAATCTTGAGTTTATTACCCCGCTAAACGGAAACTTTACAGTTTCTGGTGCAGTTAGCGGACAGACTTCACCCCATGTAAAGACATTTACAGTAGATACCGGCAACACGTACTCGTTTGTGATGGATAGACGGCCTATTTACCAAGCCGGTCTAGCAACTCAAACGACTCCGTATGATGCTGTCACCAATGATTCCGCTACCTTTGGAGTTAACCAACAAGCCTATCGTAAGACTGGCGCTACTGGTTCTAATACATTAGCGGATGACAATGGTAGACTGAAATGGCTTAATGAGAAAGTGTTGCACA
>TARA_R110001592_G_scaffold3616_1_pt1 | contig 18574 bp, 5 predicted proteins | sample TARA_R110001592 | Tara Oceans TARA_R110001592 (sample SAMEA4398387) | marine metagenome | biome: Polar Biome; feature: [SRF] surface water layer (ENVO:00010504); material: water (ENVO:00002006), including particulate matter (ENVO:01000060) such as... | depth 5 m | reverse complement strand
ACCAGACCTATAAATTATTATTTCTCTTTTGAAAAGAGCATGTACGCAACAATAACCCAAGAAATCATGAATTTCTTTGGATCTGTTGTAGAATACAACGAACTTATTGGAAATCCAGTAAATCGGTATCGCCAAGATTATAAAGAGTTGGGCAAACTTAGAGAACTTTTCTTTGAAAAGGTCGGCAATACGCCAGACCTTGACAAGTACATTGACTACTATAAGTGGATCGACCAGTCGTTATCAGTGATGCTCCAACAACTTGTACCAGCTACGGCTGACTTCTCTGACGGTATTCGAACAATGGTCGAGAGCCACGCTCTTGAAAGAAACAAATACTGGAATAAGTTCCCGACCCTTGAAATGAAGGTCACAGATCCAGAAGCTGCTGTACGAGGAATCACAGAGCTTAAGTATGATTGGGAGCACGGTCATGCGCCCGTCATGGCTAAGGCTGTAGCGACAACAGAATGTCAAAGCTCATCAAATGGCGACTACAACAACGATACAATCACGTTTACCGATGGTGCCGGAAAAACAATAGTCTATAAATACACAAATAGTTCTGGTGGTGTTGCGACAGGCGGTCTGAATACAGACGGCTCTGTATCAATCAAAGTGAATGGTTTAGCTGCAAACGTTGGCTCTAAGGCAGCAGAGCTAGCTACCGCTTTCAACGGGGTAAACGGACACGGAACAAACGGCTTAAATACAATTTCTTGTGTTACAACCGATCTAACAAACGGTATCAACACTTATACGCAACTCATCGCGGGCACAACAGGCAACACAAACACCCCGTCTAGCGATGCCGTTCGCACAGAAGTAACCCAGCAGTTTACAGGCGGCACAGGCGGTCAATCAGACAACTGCATGTGGTGGGATGAAAGAGCAGAGAGAGATAAAAATAATGCTTCTGCTGCACCCGGTGGAGCATCGGCAGCAATCAATACAGATAGGGAAGCACAGCGAGAGATCATAGAGACCTACAGAACAGGCTCTCCCGGTCCAACACTTGCACAGTCTACAAAGACACTCCCAACCACAACCTACCAAGGCTCAACATATGCCCTTAGAAGGTTTGACGAAATTTATAACCTTATTGTTGACGAGAGCCCGCTCTATCATGGTGGACCTGATTATTCACAACGCAAGCGTTATGGATTTATAACTCCTCAGATAAGAACCATAACCAACACCGCTTGGCAGTCACTCATTGTAATAGAAGATGTTGATTATGGTAAAGACTGCGACGATGCTATTGTTCCACCCGAGCTTGATAAGAAAAAACTTAGTTATGGCTATTCACCTCTTTCTGGTAAGAGCATAAATCTTACTGATGATAACTACACCTTAAAGGGCGTCGGTGACATCTACACTCCATTTAGCCTTTACAGTTCTTCTGTTGAGAGTGGATATCAGGGTTCGACCGCACTGGGACCCCGCGCTTTAACCGATATTGTTTCTGGCAACATAACAAATTATCATCATGATATTGTTGGTCCTGATATGGACGTTCCAATGCAGGGACCATTTACTGAGAAGTATGTTGGCGGAAACCAGTGGAGACACCAAGATCTTGTTCATGATCCTGCCACAACTGGCTCGGCTAATGGGAGCCACCGTGCTGAAGGTTGGGATCTTAGCACATCACCGTCTAATAAATTGATACTGGAATCAAGAAAACGCTTCGGCACATTGGTGGGCATGGACCAGTGGGCTGTCTGGAAGCGAGATGTAACAGCAAAACGACCAGTCAATCTTCAAAACATTCAAATGACAGCGAGTGATATTGGCGCTTACAAGACCACGCTTCCTGCTGATGCTGGAACAGATTATGGACCCACCCCAACTGAGTTTATCTCTGGTACACTAAGGTCCAACATCGGAAACTTCGAGAACTTCTATGATATTGTTCAGACATCTGGACGAAGCATCAACAACGCAGCACTCACAGAAAACGATGGGTTCAGTAAGGCAACAGTAAGCCCAACAGCACAACCATACACTCAGCAGGTTGTTGGCACCCTCAAGCCACAACGTGGCAAGCATGAGCATGTGTTTGTGCAAAGATTCTCTGCACCCGGTGGTCCTGATACCGCAGGCGATGCAAACGGTGGCTTTGGTCTTGACTTTGAGTCTGCTGAGTTCTCGCCATACAACGCCCTGCCTTTCCGCAACACAACAGTGAGAACTCCGCTGAACAGAACACTCCTCGTAAACCACGCACGACAGTTTGGGCTTTACAGCGGCTCTGTGATGACCTCTGCGGACGTTTCAATGGCGATAAATTTAACGGGAAGCTACCAAAAAGCTAACCGCAATACGCTTCTGAGACCAGAGTTGACAGGGACAACAGGTCCTACGAACACATGGGATGCAGCTTCTGCTTATATTGCAAGCAATTACGACAATGGCTGGGTTACTCATGAGATCCCAAGAATGGAAACAAGTTATGCTTGGATAGCAGATTCTCTTGTTCAAGATTTAGCATATGGGCACGGGCATCCAGACGGCACATATTCTAACTCTTCTGGGATTCATTCTTCAATTGACTTTGTTTCGTCTTCTGCTGTTGCCAGCTATGGCGGTGGCTCCCGACGCTATGGGGTCGATTATCTGGTTGGCGATGGCGATGGCGCAACTGAAATTTTTCAGACAACACACTTAAATACAAATATTGTTGAACCCCTTTCGGCATCTGAAGCTACCTTGGGATATAAAACAACAACACCAGTAGGATTTTACGTCAATTATACCGACATTGATATGCCACCCCGCCCAGCACGCGCATTTGGGGGTCTTATAGATGTAGTGGTTAACAACTCCTTTACTACTGCCTCTGTTCTTCATGACCTAAATATTCAGCGTAACGGATACTATGGCTACCCCTCTTGGAAGCAAACAAGAACCGGTGAGCATAAACTTGCAAGACACTACCGTAACGAAAATACAATAACCATTAACCCATCTCCCGGCGGAACTTTGACAGTTGCAGACGGAGAGGAAACTATTACTACGCGATTTGGGGCATTTCAATCTTTTGTAGAGCCAGCGGTAGATACTGCGGCTCCACTGGCATATTCCCTTGGGTTAGAAAAACGAGTGGGAACCGCACCCGATGGCGCTCCAATGTACGATATTATTCCTGTTCCTATGATTGTTTCTTATGCAAATATGCTAACAAGATTTTCAAATAATAGTCTTGAAGAACTGGTGTCTATAAACCCGGAGACACCTTACCTACCGTATGATCGTCTTAAGAAAACATACTTAAACGGAGCCTTGGGTAGTCCGTCTTCTCCGGTAAAAAGTTTTCTTGGCATGACCTTTAACTCACCTGTCTACCCTGCTTCCTACAACATGGGGCTTGAAAAAGTCAGAGAAAGAGAGAATTTTAAAATTAAATTCTGGGCTGATGCAAGAGACGCCAGAACAACTTTGGGCGCTGAAAAGAGCAGCAGCATGGGTGCGCCTTATTTTGGCAAGTTTAGCCCGATTAGCCAAAGCGCATGGGCTCTAGATGCAGGATTGCTGTTCAGCGAACCCACAGCATCAACAGCTTATTGGCAATCAGCCTCAGCCGCCGGAGAGTTACAAAACCCGTACAACATGGTACATGGCGGCGTTTACAGCCAAGAGACTGCTGACGGCGGGTTTGCGGATATTAACGGCAAGCAATATATTACGGCTTCTGTTCTTTATGCTAGAAAACATATGATTTTTGCTACTGCTTCAACGGTTGCTGCAACCTTAGACAATCCTCAGACTGGCGGTCTTGGCAATTCAATACCAGCGTTGCGAGCAGGAGATCCAGTAATTTTTACTGGGCAAGCCGAATGGCAAGCTGCTACGCTAGCTGGCAGAGTAAAGACAGAAACAATTCTTGTCAACGCGGGAACCGCAAAAGAGTCATCCGAAATTGTTACAAGTTTTGAGTCGGACATAAGATACCCAATTGAGCCAGATTATGAAAGAAATATGATGAACCCAATTGTGAAAAATAAAAAACTTTCACTAATCCCAGAGTTCAGAATTAGCCAACATATTGAAAAATATGCCATACAGCAAGATCCTTTGATTGCCAATGATGCACTTTTTGAAATATATGGGGCTTCTGGTTCGCTGCCTTCTTCTAGTGCAGAAAGTGGGTTTTACAAAACCTTTAGTAATACAGATTTTATGAAACATTTTGAGATGGTCTACCAAGATCATAAAGATTTCAAAACTCCTTCAACTATAACTTTGACGTGCCAAGCAATAAAAAAATTCTTACCTTACGATGGCTTCTATCCCGCGCAAAGAACAGTAGACATTGCTTCGCAATTTTCTAAATCCTATGGCGAGTTTGTTAATACCCAAGGCGGCATCGATGGGTTCGCTTCAGACTCTGATAAGTACCCTAGCGCAGCACTAAGACCGTTTATAGCTCCATTCTTTGCCCCCGGAATTATGTACAACACAATTAAATCAGGAATTGCTGTTGATTATGGGGTATACACAGGGTCTTACGAGGTCGTTAATAATAGCGGTAGCACCGGAGGAACACTTGAATCTTGCGGCGCAGAGTTATATTTTGTCGGTCGTCCAATTTCTGTTGACGGTCAAGGTCGTAAAACAGGTCAAAAGGCAGCGGCGTTTGACAAAAGAGTTCCGTTTGAAGCTTTGATAAACCCCGGCGATTATATCATAAACCAGCCTTTTGTAGACATGGAACCTCACCCAAGTGCTTCGATGAACCTTACAGCCTCATGGGGCGGTCAAGGTGATCCTTTGTACCAAATGATGATTAATAACTTTTTAGCTGAAAGCATAAACATGTTTATGCCCAATAAGCAAATGTCTTCTTTTGTATCAACTAAAGAAAGTGAATTCAATGAATTTCAAATTGGTAAAATTTATGGAATGAGACTTAAACTAAGAAAGAGCATGAATGGTGCAAGGACATACAGAAACTTAGAAGGGGCTTCATTAGACTATCCTTATCCGAATGTTAGTTTGGGAGAGACAACGATTGACGCTGTAGCCGCAGTAGCAGACCCTGCGATTACTTTTTCTGGAGTTCCTGCTCATTCAGATCCCGGCACGGGAGGCAAAATAACAATCACAGATTTTGCAGGTATCGTAGCTAAAGCAACCGGCACAACCGGGCACACCTTTAAGTTTACCCTTATCGACGCTTTGGGCGCTGCCCACATCTTTACTATAAACAATGAGGTCAATAGCACGTCAAACAACGTGGTTGGAGTCATTGGCTTAGGCAGTAACGCGGCTGTGGCAGAAAAGATAAAAAATACTGTAAACGATGCCACTTCCACATGCAAAAATACAATTTTAGCTTCCTATAGTGGAACCGATGCTTTTGCAACTTTTGCACAACAGGTGGCTGGATCATCTGGTAATACACAAGTTCTTCTTGACAACCAACTTTCTTCTGACGCAACCAAAGTTAACTTCTCTGGAGGCGACGACGACGGCGGCTATATTGAGATAGAAGACTCGCTTGGTAATGTTGCCCGCTATGTTCCGGCGGCTAATGGTCAGCCTTCGAAAAAGTATTCTTTTCCTGTGGGTGGGGACGCCAACACCACCGCCGTCGCCCTAGCTGCTAGGATTAATGATTATCAGCCAAACATAACAGCAACCGCACCCGGAAGCGGAGTGGTCGATCTAGCCCAAGACATAAAAGGTCCCGGAGGTAATACTACGATTACAGAAACCGCAAGCAATACAGCAGTAAACAATAGCTTTACAGGAGGCATATCTGAAAGCCACCTTAGAGAAACCTTTACAATGTATAGCCGACCATCAGCTTTTGGACCTCCTTTGGCTGGCAGATCTTTTGATACCGCAAGTCCAGTGACCCCTGCAACACTAAAAGCCGATCCAATGTCAGGCTATAATCCAGCCTATACTCCGCCATACTACGATGGAGAGGGCTGGTGTGACATTGTTTTTAAAGCATTTGCTGAAAAACATACATTAGATGAAATTTTAAGTAATGCCAAGCTTGTACATAATAGAATTGATTCTTCAACGTGGACAGTAGCGACCTCCAACTCGGCACTTAGGGACTTCTATCCTTATAACAGGAGCAATGTTAACCAGTATGCGATGCAGCTAACAGCTTCCATTAACGTTCTGGGTTCGGCAAAAGTCAACTCAATCACCTTTACACCGGATGGCACGCCTACTTTGGTCTCTGATGACCCCGGAAGTGCAGAAAGTGTCTGGGTTATCGAGCCAAAATTTGAAACTCCGATGTTTAATTTTTGCCCCACGTCAGGATCACTTAGACCTATTACAGAGGCAGACGGAAATTTATCAATACCAAATCAGGGCAAATCAACTGTTCCCCGTGGAATGTGGCACCAGTTTGGGCTAGCACCAGATACTCCAGATAAAGGAATTTTTATGGAGATAGCAGACATTCCGCAAGAGTGGTCTAAAAACAGAATCCCTGTCATGACAGCTTCTGAGAAAGAACAGTATTACAGCACCGAAGTTGCTGCACAAAGAGGCTTTTCTAGTCTAATTGATCAATTAAATTTTAATAAAACTGAAACGAGGCTTGGCGAAGTCGCAGAAAGTTTCGAGGTTTCAGAAGCTATTGTAGCTGTCCCCTTTGTCACGGGAGCAGATGGAGAGCGCCAGTTCTTTGAGATACCTAGGCAATCTTTGGTCGCTTATCAAGCTATTCAGAGTGATTCCTCAGCCCGCGAAGCAATCGAAGCAAGCGGAGATCCATTGGTCGATCTAGGTAACTCTATTGAAAGACAGTTCGAACTTATGAAAAAATATGTTATACCGCCTCCTTTTAACTGTTTGGAATTTGACACCGTAGACCCAGTTGCGATGTATATTTTTGAATTCTCGCACACTTTTGACAAAGACGATTTATCATATATGTGGCAGAACTTGCCTCCCAAAGCAGCAACAAAGTTTGAAGTAGCTCAAGCTTCTGTGTCCCATCCTCTTTTGATTAACGAACTTATGGGCTACGCTTCATATAGCGGAGACTCAGACAGGGCAGTACAGAAGGATCTGCAATGGATGGTCTTCAAAGTCAAACAAAAAGCACATGTTAATTATAATTCAAAACTCTTATCCAAAGTTGGAACAGAAGACGAATCATTTAGTGTTGGGTTTGACTTTGGGGGTACCGCAGGAGCAGGAGTCGTAGAAGATATTAAATATTCTTACAACTGGCCGTATGACTACTTCTCTCTTGTAGAGTTCGCAAGCATTGGAGCTTCTGTAGGCTTTGCCGATCACGCGGAAGATACTCCAAGCAACTATATCCCTGAGAGCGACGAGTCATGATAAACATTTTTAATGTGAGAGCTAATTAATATAATGACAACCTTTTTTGACCAAAAGCAAGATGTTCTAGATGTAGAGCTTACTAAATATGGCGAATATCTGCTATCATTAGGCAAGTTCAATCCTGTATATTATTCTTTCTTTGATAACAATGTTTTATATGATTCAAGATACGCCGGATACTCAAGCTCCCAGAACGACCTTGAGCCAAGAATACAAGAAGAGACCCCCTCAACAAGGACACAATATTCTTTTGAGGGCAGGGGGGAGCAGGTATTAGCCTATAATGCCTCTATCGCCGATCAGCCTCATTTACGGGAAGACGAAAGAATAAGATTTCCATCAACGGCGGACAAGCACTTCACTTCTCTCAACGCCCCACTTGGTCAGTCAGACCTGTCCTCCACCAGAGCCCCTGCTTGGAGTATGAGATTTTATAATGGAAAGGTCGCAAATAGTTCAACAACTTACACAGGAAGCCATGCGCCTCTAAAGATACCGCAGATTGATGCTACTATAAAATATAATACTAAATTAATGAGCACTGAGATAGGAAATGAAACAGTGGAAGTAGATGGGGCTGTAGTTCAGAGTTCTTATAACCAGCCTGTTGAGAGTGAGCCTGCGCTAAGCGAAGGGATATTTCCTGATGGCTCCTATGTTGCGGTAGAGGGAGACTACATCCTCTTAGACCTGCAAGAAATAAATTCTTTATATGAAAGAGAAAACTTTGATATCGAAGTCTATGAGATACAAACTGAGACATTAGACAGCGGCGATACTAGGGATAATTTAATTCCGATGAAGTTTAAAAAACAAACTGAGCAAGTCGTAAACAATATCCTAGTAGATCAAGAGGTTTCTAGTTTTACTCCCACCCCTAATTATGTAGAATATTTTTTTGATATAGTTGTTGACGATGAGATTGATGATGTTATAATCTGTAAAAGCTTAAGCCAACTAAAAGCAGAGGGTGTTTATATCGAGACAGAATTTAAGTGTCCAGACCTGCCGACTTACACAGAAGCTGGAAGCTCTTATGCTAGTGAAAGTATTACTCCGCAATGTGATGATGGAGAGGGTGGATAAATGGCTACTTCGCAAACTTCTTATGAACAAAATTTAATGCCGCTAGTCTATATAGACAAAATAACCTTAGAGAATAATTCTGCTGCCACACCTCCTTCTGATAATCCACACATTGTGGACACCGAAGCAGACGTACTAAGGTCTGAGCAGATAGGTATAGTTTCAGAGTTAAACTTCCGGCAAACAGTGCTTGCTGGCGCACAGACAAGAGGTGGTTGTGTAGTTACCGTAGACATGATATTAAAAGATAATATCGAAAACACAGCTTTAAGCTCTTGGTTTCATGATGCCGAGCTTTTAAAGTATATGCATCTTAAAATAGTCCAAAGCACTAGCAAGGATACAACCCAAAGACTGATAGCGGGTCAGTTTGCTGTTCTAGAAGCCGCCGAAGCAAGCCAGCATGTCGAAGTTCAGGTTATGGAATTAAGTCAATTAAATTATGAAAGTATTAAAGATTTCTATTCTGTTGCTGAAAGTGGAAGAGGCAAAGTTGCCGATATACCATATCAGACTAAGTTCTTTTTAGACGACGCAAATGCGTCCCATCTAGCTTATTTTGCTTATTGTTTTTTCGACATACAGCGTCTTATAGAGGATTACTCTCTTGATATGTATGGGTACAGTACGACTCAAGGAGTTTTATCAAAAAGTATTACTTCGGAAATTGTTATAAATAACGGATCTGTAGTTTCTACATCATACGTTTTTTACCTTCCAAGTGGCGAACTGTGGACAGGACCAGTTCATCAGCACAAGGGTGTTTGGATGGTTGGCGCGTCCCATACGAGCAAGCCCCACGCGATATTAACAAGGCAGGTGGTTATAAATTCAACAGTTCAGGATTTTCGCGATTTTGATGTAATAATCGCCCCAGAGATAAACCTAGACCCTCTTGACGAGATTGAGACCTTGCTGAGAAATCTTAACATATTAGGGTCGCAACCTACAGATGGCAAAGAGTCTGCATTCTTTTCAGATGCTTACATTATGCGTAATAATTTTTCAAGCCCAGACGCAGTTGGCGGTACTAGCTTGCTCTTTTCATTTGATATGAACGAGTTTATGAGACAAAAGAGCACTTGGGGAAAGTGGCTTTACAGCGAAGATCAGTTGCCCGTGACTCCAACAATTTTATCTTTAAAAGTATATCGTCACCGTGCAAAATCTCAAACTTCGTATGATAGGCTCGGATCGCCCGTCGCAGGTGGCAATCTTAAACTGAACCCCTATAACGGATCTGAAAAGCCACCAGTTTTAATTATAGATGCTCATGGTCAGAAAAACGGATCTTTCGAAGCACAAGCAACTTCTGTTGGCTCAATTAGGCAAATTCAGCTAGAAGGAACCTCCATGAACAGTTTCATGGTTACTGATTATTCCCTAGATAATGTAACAGACGGGCTGTACCAGTATAGTGTAGAAATACAGGTTCAAGATGGTGCCCGCGAATATCTTACAAATATATTAAATAATTTACGGATAGCAATAAGCCATTTTCAGACTTACTACGATTTAAGTAGAACACCTGATTACTACAATACTAGCACCAATCAGTTTAAAGTAGGCTTTTTAAATCATTATGGGCGGCTTAATCTAACAACTCAAGAGTCGATGCCTTGGGTCGAGGCGAGTGCAAGGTTGCTAGAAGCACTAAGGCTTATGAATAATGGTGATGCTAGTCCCGAGAGTAACAGTTCTTTGTTGGCATATTTTATGGGCTTGTGTAATCCACGGACAGGAACCCCAAAAGGCATATACGCCGTACTTAAGGCTATGGAATCCGTAGAGACTTCTCTGGCAAAAATAGTCGGTAGCAAGTCTAATTTATCTGAAAAAAGTGGAGGGTTTGGAAGCTCTCAAAATACAATATTGATAGACACCCAGAGATTTACTTCCCTTGTTAACAGCGAGATCCCAGACAATTATGGGCAAAGTTTCCTTGAGCTACCAAACAAAAATACATTTGCAGGTCCGCCTGTTTACACAGTCGATGATTACATCGCACGAGTGCAGCGTGAAAACGAAAAGTATTTCTCTACTGAAGCAGTGGTGCTACCTTCCGACGTAAACGAAGCCATGGGCGATGCCGCCACAGGACTACTCCCAGATGAACTCCGTGATCTGTCTTCTTTTGGGGCTACATACCTTACCGCTGTTAGAGCTATCAACGGCTCAAATACATTGGCGCTATCATCCAACGTAATGCAAAACACAGAAAAGTATAGAAAATTTAGCCTTCCTCTTTTGATGGCGTGGCTTAAGTCGCCCAGCAATCCGTTTCTCTCTATGTCAAGCCAGACCTTTGACCCGAAAGGAACAGGAACAGATAGAGGGGTGGAAGCACAAATATCATTAACGAACACAACGCCAGCCTCAATGAAATATCTTTCAGATATGGGCATTTCTATTGGCGTCACCACGGACAACAACAAGGGCAAACCAATGCTCGAAGCCCTCGGCGGCTTAACAACAGAGGGATTCATTGGCGCAAGCGACCTTTCTGATAGTTTTAGTGATTTTGCAAGAGAGCCAAACGAATCAGGAAATTTAGAATTAGAGCTACCCCCTGTAAGCATATTTGACGGTCTCGCATCTTCTTTTGCTTCAGACGTAAACTTAATGCAAGATACAAATTACGAAGCTTCAACATCCTTTGCCGCTGGCTCTCCGACCGAGCAGCTTGAGATAGGCATGTTTCAGCCAACCGATGTAGACGGTTTTATAGAAGGGGTTTCTTCAGAATATTTGCGAAGACTGCCTAACCAAATTAAGTCACTTTTCTTATCGGGAGATCCGTCTATCGCAAAATACCCTTGGTTCACTCATAACACTGATGTTATCCGTGACCCGCTCACTGCTCTTATGTTTATATGGAACTATCAAAACATTGCCAAAGTTGAGTATCTATCAACTTACGAAAGTGGCGAGTCGGGCACCCAAGTGGCAAGCCCACAATGGCGAGAGCTTACGTTTAGCGTCCTTACCTCGACCGCAATGGCTCAAAGGGGCATTTTGTGTCGGCTTATCCCATATTATGATACAAAATTTAAAGTTGGAATGTCTAAATATGCCCAATTGCCATACTACGAGAACTACTTTATTATAACAGAAGCCGCATCTAACCTTAATTCTTCTCCTAGCTTATCACCGGGTGCAGCAATTAATTTTCCAGAGGAGGCTTTGGCGCTCTGGAATAGTTTTTCCGACGTACCATCTTCAGGCTTCATGTCAACAGCACCGGGATCTTCTATCCCACTTAACGCTTCAGGAGATGTCGAGGTTCCATATGTCGACCCTTTCCCTTCTTATGAAGGTGAGCAAGTTGTGTCTTTAGCTGATGCTCTTTACGATGAGATTGCAAACGTTTGCTCTGCTGCAATTGTTGGCACCACCGGAACATCAGAACAAGCCGAAGAAGCAACGTCTGAAGATACTGAAACATCACCCCCGATTATTGTAGAAACTGATTACCCAGAACAGGGAGATTTAGAAGACACCTATGGCTACGACCCAGAGGTGACACAAGGGTTAATCCCTACCGATAATTTGATTTCTGAAGACTTTGATTATACGCTGCCCGCAGCAGAAGCAATTGGCGAATTTGTAACTCAACAGCAGGAAGTCAAGGTATCAAATTCAGCTATCGATATGACAGCAGAACAAACAAATAATCTTATTGAGGATAGCGTTAATCAAACCGCACAGGTTGGCGGTCAAAGTCATAATGATACGCAGAACAATCAGCAACAAATTGAAGCCGCCAATGGCGAAGGTGATCTGCCCGATGTTAACTCTGTTATGGCAAATCCCACACCAGTGACGGCAGCAGCGCCGTCCTCGCCGAGCGCTGGTCTCGGCGGTCCCGTCACTCCCACCGGAGGATCATACTAACATGCAATCTAGTAAGAAAAATATATATGTGTTGGCTCAAAATGTTCGAAGGGGCACAGAAGAAAGGCTTGCCGATAAGTTTCGTGAAGGAATAGGGCAGTATTGGCACGCGTCACTAGAAAGCGGTGAGCTACAGTATGGCGACCCCGCACAGCAAGACCTTTTCGAAACACAGTCTCACATGCAAATATCTTATGGTGCAGTAGCAACCAGTGCGCTTGTAAATCCCCCTTATTGCTCGAAAACACAGCAAGTATATCTCGTAGGAGATGAAGGCTACTGGGGGGCGGAAACCGCAGTTGGCGAACTCCCAACTGGGACATGGAATGAATGGGAAGCCCTGATGGGAGGGGTAGCAAGCCTAGCCGGTAAGCAATTTGTAGACCACTTTTTTAGAATAGACACGCCATTCACCCAAGCAGAAAGAAAAAAAGTAGGAGATGTGTCTGGGCTAGGATATGTCGACATCGACTTTAATTATAATTATTACAACCAGAGATATGAAGAGGGTGTACGGGGTATAATTGAGCAGGCGCTCCCAAACATTTATTCGTTTATAACCGATGATCCATCACGCAATATGTATTATTTGAGAACCCTCAATGGCTATATTAGTGCAAAATTAGCAGATATTAAGCTAGAAGGTAGTGGGTTTTACTGGGACTATATAGCCAAAGCATATCAGAACCTGACACCACAGCGGCAGCAATCTCAATTCAAATCGAGGTTTCGAAATTTTATTGTTCCTTTTGAAAACCTTTCTTTGCTGTCTGACCTTACACTCAAAGAAGCTTTTCCAATGTTTGTGGAGTTAGAATTCTCCACAGACAGTGTGACAGAGATCGCACAAATCTTGGAAGAATCTAGTTTATCAACCTCGCTACAACGTTCCGTCGCTGCTGCCTGTGGAGGCACCAACAGCAGCCTTTTGGCAGCAATGGGTGGTGCAACCCCTCTGTATTATTACAGCCGCGAGAACATGACATATTCCGCAGTTTCTTCAGAGCCAATGACGGTGGGCATGAAAAACTATAAATGCATGGACCTTTTTCAGTGGTGGAATAAATATATGGGTGGTCAATTGCCATCGATGTTCGGAGATCAATCGTTTGTTGGTCCCCAAACATACTCTGGATATATAAGCTCAGGAGTGCAGGAAAATAGTCTGGCACAAGCACTTAGCCTTTTAATTTTTTCTGGAAAGCTTAAAACAATTATTAAAAATAACAATAGATCCTTTAAAGAGATTGTGGAAGGTAAAGCGTGTCACTCTGAGACGGTAATTTATCGAGTCGCAAAATATAAAGGGAAGGCTAGCCAAGGCAGTCAGCCTATTCAAAATTATTGGTTTCCGAACTCAAACAACATAGACATCATTAATCTTGTGGATAGCCAAGTTAAATATGGCTCGCAGTACACATATGTTGTCTACGCATATCAAGCAGTTATTGGCTCAAAGTATTCTTATGGACCACTTACGTTGACGCCGCCCCAAATAAACACCGAAACTTTTACTACTTGCCCTGACTTAGATTTCCCTAAACTAAAAGGACTAGAGTGCATCTCGGAAGGCACAATTGACATGGGCGATGCTGGCACTCAAACAGTTCTTCTTGTAGATGGAGACTGTGCTGGCATAGACGCCGGATTAGTTCATGACACCATTGTATCTATGGGTACAAACCTTGATGACATTAACGACATTTGCAGCAATGTTTTGTTGTGTTTTGTTTTTGGAGGGGCATTGCCAGCCCTTGGAACTGAAATGTATAAAATTGAGTTTCTCACTAGGCTTCGTGACTTGCTTTCTAGGTCTTATCCTGTTGTATATTTGGTTGAAGCATTAAATCTTGCGATGACCAATTATTCTGCTGGCGAAATTGAGTCCGTTGAATATCCACCAAGTACAGAAGTTGTTACCACAACTGTCGATGCAGAATACATCGCGGGCTTTCAGGTCACCACAACGCCGCACGTTAAGCTTGTAGAAGTCCCTTATTTCTCTCAATCAGGTTGGATGGTTGATTCGCCTCCTCTGGCTCCCGATGTTAATATTATTCAATATAAGGGCGAAAATGATAAAGTTTTAATATGGCTAAACTCTACAATAGGGGAGCAAGAACTATACCCTATATCAATTTATCCCGAAGATGAAGAGCACATTGCAGAACTAAGATTAGCAAAAGATCTAAACCCATCAGACCCGATCACTTACCGCTCAGACGATAAAGCGGCAGCTTTTGAGATTCTGAGGCTTAGCGAGAAACCAGAAAAATATTCTGACTTCATGGACAACCAGAGGGCATTCTTAGGAACTCAAATACAGGGAGAGAAGAGTAGTTCAGCCGTCTCTTATCTTGACAGCGTGGTTCCAAATCAAAAATATTATTATACGTTTAGGGCAATTGATGAGCATGGAAACACTTCAAACCCAACACAAGTTTTTGAAGTTGAACTGGTCGATAACGACGGCGCGGTCTTTATGGTGATGGGAATTATCCCGCTTGAGGAGACGCCAGATCCATATGACGTCACGAAAGAAGCCAAGCGTTATGTTCAAATTGTTCCTAGGATTACTCAAGGAGTTTTTAATCCAGAGTTATCTAACCTTGAGGGGGCTAGCACAGCGTTGGCTCCGCCGGGATCTTACACCCTTGGGGTAGAGGATGAGAGTATTTGGGGCAAGAAATATAAAGTACGATTTATCTCTAAGTCTACGGGGAGAAAAATAGACTTAAACATTACTTATGATAAGGGACACATAACTACATCAACTGAAATGGATTTGAGAAAAACAATACTGCCAACCGGCACCACCATTGATGACTGGTCTGGGTTTGGATTGGCATCCGACGCCATAGATCTTCTAAGCTGATGACATTTAATAAAATCACTCAGGAAGATGGTGAAGTTAAAAAAAAAGAAACTAATTATATTAAATACTATTTATAGGAGTAGGGAAACACAATGGCTTTTTTAGATAATTCCGGCGATATCATTTTAGACGCAGTACTCACAGACACTGGTCGCATGAGGCTCGCACGAGGTGATGGAAGTTTCAAGATTGCAAAGTTTGCATTCGGAGACGACGAGATTAATTATGGTGAGTATAATAAGAACCACGCCAGTGGCTCTGCTTACTACGACTTGGAAATACTCCAGACCCCTGTACTAGAGGCGTTTACAAACAATGCTTCATCGATGAAGTCTAAGCTTATGTCGATTTCTAGAACCAATCTCCTTTATCTCCCTGTCATTGAGTTGAACACGCTAGTAAGTGGTTTTAAAAAGTTCACGGGTACGAACGGCGGATATTACGGCATCTCCGTTGATGCAACTACCGAAGGATATGTTGGCAGTGGTAATGATCTAGTAACGTCAGGGTTTCAAAGCCTTGAGGGTTTCATAAATGGCGCATCACTAACTACAAGCACAGCAATTAGGTGCGATCAAGGCTTAGACACAACAGAGATCTCAGCCAACAACAATCTGGATGCAGACCTAGTAGAAACCCAATACATTGTTGAGATGGATAATAGACTCGGAAGCTTGACAAACACATCAGGCGAGGGAGCCACTATTTCCTATATTGATGACGACAACATCGCAAGTTATTATTTATCTTTGGGAACCGATCCTACTTTCGTGCAAAATAACACTTCAAATGCCAGCGACACTGATGAGGTAATTGATGGACCACGAGGAACCTCACTGGCTTTCATGGTCGATGCCTCTGTAGATCTAGAGTCAAGCACATTCTTCTTCACAGAACTGGGAAGCACCACTACCCTCGGCGGCGGTACACTTTGCTACTACTACATTGACTCCACAATTCGTGTTACAGGTGCGACAACAGGTTATAGGATTGATATCCCTGTTCGATATGTCAAGTATAAGAGCGCTTCATGCTAATTTTAGGAAAGGATAAAAATGGCTACAATATTTAAGAATTTTTTAAACAACGATGTCGCGACAACGCGCACGCTTCTACATGAAGCGGTTCCGGTAACAGGTACAATTCCTTCGGGAACTTACACTGCGGAAGCTAATATCAAGAACTACGCTCATGGAATGTTCCAAAGCGTTTACGATTATCCGTATTTAAGTTCTTCGGCAAACCATATATTTGACCTCACGGTCGGATTCTCAGCAGACTCCCCTTTGTCGAAGTCTGCTCCTAACACAGAAGCCCAACAGTCTAAAAAGATCAACATCTACAACCAGATGGCGCAGATGCTTGTAGGGTATGATGACACTGGTTCTATTCGAAAGTTCGACAAGGAAGGTTCATTCTCTGACACGAACGAGAAAATGGAAGAAGTTTTCTTTATTAACTTTGCTCGCTTATTGAATAAAGACGAGATTAAGAAAGGCTCCTTCAGCTTAAGCCTTATGACTGGTGCTACCATCCCATTGAGAAACTTCACTGTAGGTGGAGCTACTGCGTTTAACGACACAGGTTCTTTGTCGGAATATCGAACTAACTCTCCGGCAGGTGAATATGGGTTTATTTATTCTACCACCGGTTCAGCCGTTGGCTTGCTTTATTATCAAGCAGGGATTGCTGTCATAACTGGGTCAGTATTTGGCGGAGACCCTGCCAACCTTGGCGGGACAGCTAATGTTGGTCTTTTCGGTCCACCGGGATCTGGCTCTTATTCTACCTCTGCTACGGCTGAAGTCAACATGAACTCTGCTAGTTTTAGTTCTTACATGACCGGGGCAGCAGGGTCTATCTCTGGAGCTTGTGATGGCATCAGAAACTCAATTAAGTCTGTTTCGTTTAACAACACAACTGAGTTAAACTCAACCATTTATTTCTGCCGTGCAGCCCATAACGAATATAACTATTCATCTAACCCTACTTACTTAAATGCGAGTAAGCTCGTAGTGAAAAACGCAAGCACTGACATGCCTGTATCTTACATCACTTCTGTAGGCTTATATTCGGCAGATAATGAGTTGCTGGCAACTGCTAAGCTGTCAGAGCCATTGAAGAAGACCCCGACAAATGAGTTGACTTTACGCGTCCGTCTTGACTACTAAGGAGGTGTCATATGCCTCTGCACAAGTTCGAAGAATCTGACAAGTTTTTCAACGTTTTAAAGACTCACCCTAAGACAGAATTTGTCGTATACGATGGGCAAGTATTCTTAAATAACAGATCAGAACAGTCTGGTAGTTTTTACAAATGGGTTCCAAATGTGGCACCCGGCATGGTAAGCCTCTATGAACTGAATGTGGACCGCTACCCAGAAGCGACTGGTAGAACGATTGGTCTTGACGAGGTAGAAGATAAAAATCTTATCTATCCGTACATTACCAAACAAGGAAGCACTACTGCGTTTAAGACAATTTCTACTACTGCTTATAACTCTGACTTTTCCTATGGTGATATTCTGAGCGGTAGCTATCCGCTTTCGGCAAGTATTATAAGATCCAGTTCTATAGAAAACGCTACCAGAGCAGAAATAGTAGCTCTCAAAAATACTCTTAATAGTTATAAATTTATGAGCCAGCACTATGCTTACAGTTCTGCTGTGGGCACTAGCCACTGGGACAAAGCCACTCAGCCTCTGAATCTTATCTCTATACCTTCCATCTTCTATGGGTCCGAGATCAAAAGAGGCTCTGTTAAGTTGCAGTTCTATATTTCAGGAACGCTTGTTGCCGAAGCCCAAGACAAGGCACACAACGGAGAACTGATACAAGTAAGTGGGTCAACACACGCCCAAGATAATGGGTCTGGCTCTGTGGCTGGCGTAGTCCTTTATAAAGAAGGTTTCCTAGTCCTAACAGGAAGCTGGGACTTCTCGACTGTTACTCGCGACTATATTAATGATGCATCGAATAAGAAAAAACCTTCATGGCTCTATTTCGGAGTTGGAGCAAACGACAGCGTATCAACTCCTGCAAATGCTATTATTCCATCTTCTAGTTACGTCCTTAGTTTCGAAGGCACACAAGAAGTGCCCACCGTAACAATGTTAGCTCACGCAAGAAAGGGCGATTTAAATTACTCTGCTAACCCTACCTACCTCGAATATGATCAGAGCGGGGCTATGGCTAATCCAAATACTGGCTCGACCCACTATATCGAAAACGAACTCACCATCCGCAACATGGTCAGTTCTTCTTTCGCTTCTCCGACAGCCAGCTTCCAAAAAGAAACATATGTAACTCGCATTGGGCTGTATGACGAAGACAGAAATCTAATTGGTATTGCCAATGTTGCAACACCAGTTAAGAAAACTGAAGAAAGAGACTT
>TARA_R110001592_G_scaffold32162_1_pt1 | contig 18574 bp, 13 predicted proteins | sample TARA_R110001592 | Tara Oceans TARA_R110001592 (sample SAMEA4398387) | marine metagenome | biome: Polar Biome; feature: [SRF] surface water layer (ENVO:00010504); material: water (ENVO:00002006), including particulate matter (ENVO:01000060) such as... | depth 5 m | reverse complement strand
GGCTGTATTTAAAAGGGGTTATGGCTTTTGCATCGTGACGTCATCAGGTCGGTCGGCATGATCTTCGGGTGCGAAATCCCATCCGCCGCCCAGAGCAGCATAAAGCGCAATCAGTTTTGTAATGGAATTTGTTTCGGAGATAACCAAATCATCTTCACTCGCGGTCAATTCACGCTCTGAATCCAGAACGGCGAGATAATCTGTTTCGCCTGTGTTAAATAAATCTTTGGCAAGGCGCACCGATTGGCGGCGGCTTTGTACGCCGTCATTCAGACGTTTGCGCGTTTCAATTTCTTGGCCGTAACGGGTGAGGGTGGTTTCCACATCTGCAAGCGCTTCGAGAACTGTTTTTTCATACAAGGCCAATGCGCCCTCGCTCTGTGCCTCTTTGGCTTTGATGCGCGCACGAATGGCACCCCCTTCAAAGACAGACCATTGCACCAGCGAGCCCAGTGACCAAATACCGCCTGATGCGCTGAAGAGATCACCAAAGACGCGTGCTTGTGATCCGATATCACCTGTCAGGAATAGTTTGGGAAACAGCGCCGACGTTTCTACGCCGATTTCGGCAGTGTAGGCGGCAAGTGCGCGTTCGGCGATTTTTATATCCGGTCTGCGGCGCAGAATGTCAGAGCGCAAGCCCACGGGCACGATGTCGGGCGGCGCGGGCAGTGGTTTAACCGTACTCATCTCGGCGAGTAATGCTTCGGGCGGCTGCCCCAGTAAAACCGAAAGGGTATAGATGGACGCGTTCAACTCTGCCTTTAAATTGGGCACGCGGGCGCGGGTTAATTGATATTCACCGCGTGCGCGTGACAGGTCAAATTCGCTGGCTTCACCAACCTCAAGGCGCGCTTTGACGACCTCAAATGTTTGCTGCTGTAAATCGGCATTATTTTCAAGCAGGGTGATACGTTTTTGCAGCCCCCGCGCTTCGTAATAGTTACGCGCGACTTCTGCCAATGTTGATAACATCACATCGTGATAGCTCGCCTGTGCGCTTCCGATGCGTGCATCGGCTGCTTCTATTGCGCGGCGATTACCGCCAAAGATGTCGAGCTCCCACGAGGCATCAAAGCCTGTATCATATAAATTACGAATATTCGCATTGCCGGTTGTTGAGGTGGCTGCGCTTGATTTTGAGCGACTGGCTTGCGCCGCGCCGCCGATTTGTGGCAGGAAGGCGGCGTTTTCTTCACGGCGCAGGGCGCGGGCATAGCGTAAATTTGCCAGTGCGATTTCCAGATCTTTATTCTGCTGCGCGGCTTGATTGATATAGTCATTGAGCAGGGGATCATTGAAAATTGTCCACCATTCCACTGTTATCGGGTCGAGCGATATATGTGCAGGATCCACGGATGCCCATTGATCGGACGCCGCGTTGATCGGTGAAAAATAATCAGGGCCGACAGTGCATGCGCTCAGGCATAATGCAGCGATAAGAATGACAGGTTTTGTGGTCATGCGGCCTTTTCCTTTTGCTCTTGTTCAAGCTTGCGTTTGACATCATTGGGCGAGCCAGTGCCGCGTGCCAGTAAATCATAGGCGACGGGAACAATAAAGAGCGTAAAGAATGTGGCTGCGGTAACGCCGAATAAAATAACAACCCCGATGGCAACGCGTGTTTCCGCCCCTGCGCCGGTGGATAGGATAAGGGGGAGGGAACCCGCCACCGTTGTGATGCCGGTCATGGCAATCGGACGCAGACGTATTTGCGCGGCTCCGATTAAGGCTTGAGAAAACTCAACACCTTCGTCGCGCAACTGGTTCACGAATTCCACGATTAAAATACCGTTTTTAGAGGCCAGCCCGATCAACATAATCAATCCGATTTGCGTATAGACATTCAGGCTGTTGCCCGTTAAATATAGCCCCGCCAAGGCCCCGGAAATAGCCAGTGGCACCGTTAAAATAATAACGAGCGGGTGGATGTAGCTTTCGAATTGTGCAGCCAGAACAAGGAAGACCACAATAAAGCCAAGACCGAAAATGAAGGCAAGGGAGGAGCCACTGCTTTGGAAGTCCAGTGATTCACCTTTGTAATCTATGATGACATCTTCGGGCAGATTTTCACGCGTTAATTTGCGCATATAGTCCAGCGCTTCGCCTAAGGAATAGCCTTCTTTCAGTCCGGCCTCAATCGTGACGGCGCGCACGCGGTTATAACGGTTCAGTGTACCTGAATCGGCGTATTCTTCGATGGTCACAAGGTTAGATAGCGGGATAAGTTTGTCGCTTTTATCGGCGCGCACATAGATGTTTTGCATATTGGTCGGCGTGCGTTGTTCTGCGCGTTCCCCTTCGAGGATGACGTCATATTCTTCGCCATCTTCGATATAGGTCGTTACTTTGCGTGAGCCGAGCATGGTTTCCAATGTGCGTCCGATGGTTTCAATACTGACACCGATGTCGGCGGCGCGGTCTTTGTTTATGATTAAACGCAGTTGCGGTTTCGTTTCCTTATAATCGCTGTCGATATCCGTGAGTCCCGGATTATTTTCATTGATTTTTTCAATAAGGATATCGCGCCATGCCGCCAGTTGGCCATATGTACCGCCGCCAAGAACAAACTGCACAGGTTTACCGATACCACCGCCAAAGCCTTGCCGCATCACAGGGAAGGCGCGCACGCCCGGTAGATCGCTCAATTTTCCGGCGACCTCTGCCATGATGGCTTTTGCAGGGCGGCGTTTTGACCAATCGTTGAGAACGACAATGACAATACCATCGTTAAAGCTGGCGAGTGTGCCGAAGGAACGCGGTGCGCGTACCAACAGGCGATTAACTTCACCACTCTCAACATAGGGCATCAGGCGGTGTTCTATTTCATTCATATATTCGCTGGTATATTGGAAGGACGCACCTTCCTGACCGTTAACGAGTATGAAAAAGGCGCCGCGATCTTCTTTCGGGGCGTATTCTGAGGGGATTGCGTTAAACAGGAATACTGCGCTTGCGGCGATGGCTGCAAATAAGATCAGTGTGAGCATGCGGTATTTAAGAACGAATTTTAACCATGATGTATAGCGCGCCTTGAATTTTTCAAACACATAATCGACTTTTGCGCTGAGGGCGCCGCGTTCTGTTTTCTTCAGGATTTTTGAGGCAATCATCGGGCAAAGCGTGACGGCGACAAACGTTGAGAAAATAACGGCCGCGGACATCGTGACCGAAAATTCTGTAAAGAGCCGTCCAAGATCACCTTCCAAAAAGGTGATGGGGGCGAACACCGACACCAAAACAACTGTGGTTGCGATAACAGCAAAACTGACCTGCCGTGTGCCTTCATAGGCTGCGGAGAGGGGCGGTTCGCCGTCTTCTATGCGGCGATAGATGTTTTCAAGCACAACAATGGCGTCATCAACAACCAATCCAATAGCGAGCACAAGGGCGAGCAAGGTTAAAAGATTAATGGAGTAGCCAAACGCATAAAGCACGATAAAGGTGGCAACCAAGGACACCGGCACAGTCACGGCAGGCACCAGCATGGCGCGGAAACTGCCCAAAAACAGGTAAATTACGGCGACAACCAAAACCATCGCAATGATGAGCGTTTTATACACTTCGGTAATGGAGTTTTGAATAAAAACAGAGGTGTCATAGGAGTTGTGAAGCTCCATACCCGGGGGGAGGTTAGGGCCTAAACGCTCAGTCAGGGCAATCGCGCCTTGAGCAACCGCAATGGTGTTGGCTTTGGATTGTTTAATGATACCAATGCCCACCATGGGAATACCGTTTCCACGGAAAAATGTTCTGTTTTCAATGGCGGCTTTTTCAATGCGCGCCACATCGGCGAGGCGCACCAGATAGCTGTCAGAGCGTGCAATGACCAGTTTTTTGAAGTCCTCTGGTGTGCTGTAGGCGCGCTGTATCCTTGCGGTGAATTGTGTTTCTTCTGATTCAATGCTGCCAGCGGGAAGCTCTATATTCTCACTGCGCAGGGCTTGTTCGATATCGCTTACGGTTAAGCCGCGCGCGGCCATCTTGCTTCGATCCAGCCAAACACGCATGGCGTATTCAAGTCCGCCACCAACGCGCACACGTGCCACACCGGGCAGGATAGAGAAACGATCCTGCAAGTGTCGTTTCGCATAGTCTGTGAGTTCCAGCGTGTTCATGCGGTCACTGGTTAGGTTCAGCCATATAATAACATCGTCACTGGAATCGGCCTTTTGAATATCCGGCGGATCAGCTTCTTCGGGAAGGTTATCGATCACGCCTGATACGCGATCACGCACATCGTTTGTTGCGGCTTCTATATCGCGTCCGACTTCAAATTCAATATTGATGCGAGAGCGCCCATCAGAGGAACTGGAAGAGATGAATTTAATGCCTTCGACGCCCGAAATACGGTCTTCAATGACCTCTGTAATGCGGGTTTCGACAATGTTTGCTGATGCCCCTTGATAGCTGGTGTCTACGGACACGATCGGCGGATCAATGTCGGGATATTCACGTAAGGGCAGGCGTGTGAAAGAGATAATTCCGAAAGCAATCAAGAGCAAAGAAAGCACTGATGCAAAAACCGGACGCGTAACAGAAACGTCGGATAAAATCATGATGTCTTACCCTTTCTGTTTTTGTTTGAGTAATGCGTCAAGGGGGGCGTTCTCTGTTTCTGTTGCGCGGATGCTGACTTCTGCGCCGTCACTGACCTTGACAGTGCCGTGGGCGACAACGAGATCATCGGGTTGCAGCCCTGAAAGAACCTCTACATCGCCGGGTTGGCGTCCGCCAATTGTGATTTCGGTTTGTCTGGCGATAAGTTTTTCACCATTCTTAACAACGACATAAACAAAATTCCTCTCACCACGTTTCAGGAGGGCTTCTTCCGGAATTAGAATAGCCTGCCTTTGGTTTTTGAGCAGGGTTATGTTCATTAACAATCCGGGTTTAAGCGCATAGTCCGGGTTTGGTAATATTGCCCGCACCTTGATTGTACGCGTTACCGGATCGACTTGTGTGTTGACGGTGCGCACTGTGCCAATAAATTCACGATCACCAAAGGCTTCGACTTTGCCGGATATTGGTAGGCCGGGTTTCAGGGTTGATAGAAAGATTGAGGGCACTTCAAAATCAACTTTGATTTGGCTGAGATCGTCGATGGTTGTGATCATGTCACCGGGTTGTACCAATGTGCCGACACTGACTTCGCGTAAGCCCAAGATGCCGTCAAACGGCGCGGTGATGGTTAATTCATCAATGCGCGCCTTCATGGATTCAACGGCGGCTTCGCTTTGTCTTAAGGCCGCTAGTCTTTCTTGTAGTGTCCCTTTTGATAAGGCGTTGCTGCTCTGTAAGTTTTTGGCGCGATCATAGGCGGATTGTGTTTCAGAAAGCGAGGCTTCTGCGGCTCTTAAATCGGCTTCTTCTTCGTTCTTATCCAATGTGAGTAAGAGGTCGCCTTTTTTAACGTTTTGACCGTCATCGAAATGGATATGCTCCACTTTTTCCGTCGTATCGGGCGTGATGACCACACTTTCATTGGCTTTTGTTGTGCCCAGAGCTTCAACACGATCAGAAAAGCTTTTCAGGGTCGCTGGGGATACGATAACCGATGTTGGGCCTTTGGGGCCTTTTTGTTGCGCGATGGCGTGTGTTACCGGAACGCTAAGCGCGCATAGTGCAATAAGTGTAAAAATAAGTTTGGTCATTCGTTCTCCGCAATCTAACGATATTCATTCAAAAGTTTGTGATGGTTACATTTTTTCTTTTTAGAAGGTTGGATAATGCACAGCATCAAACTTATACGCTGCATGCATCCATATCCTTCGTTTTTACCGGATTTTATTTTGCCTTTGTTTCTATCGGGTATTTAATTTCTAAAATCTCAATGGTTTCGACCTTTCCATCGGTGCGTACCTTTACAACATCGCCTTCTTCGGCCTTCATCAGCGCCTTACCAACGGGGGAGAGCCAGTTGATTTTCCCCTCATCAAAATTGGCTTCGTCAACACCGACAAGTATGATGGTGACTTCGCTGTCATCTTCTTTGGCATAGGTCACCGTTGCGCCGAAATAAACACGGCTCAGACTTTGTTGTTGTTTTGGGTCAACGATTTCTGTGTTTTCCAGCTTTTTGCTTAAATAGCGTACGCGGCGGTCAATTTCCCGCAGGCGTTTTTTATTATAAATATAATCCCCATTTTCAGAACGGTCACCATTGCCAGCCGCCCATGACACAATATCAACAATTTTGGGGCGCTCATCATGCAACAGCCAATAGAGTTCCTTTTCAAGAACAGCATGCCCATGCGGGGTCATATAATGAATTTCTCCATTTGCGGCGGTTTTGGCGGGTGTCTTTTTACTCATAAGCCTATTTTATAAAAGTTTTCTTGGTAATGAAACGACATATATGATGCGTCGCTTTATTATAAGCTATTTAAAAATGTGATAAGGGCGTCACGTTTTTCTTTGTTCATCGCTTTAAAAGCTTCTTGTGAAGCTTCGGCCTCACCGCCATGCCAGAGAATGGCTTCTTCTATGTTGCGCGCGCGGCCATCATGAAGGAAGTTTGTGTGCTTATTGACGATTTTCACAAGGCCAATCCCCCATAGTGGCGCGGTGCGCCATTCTGTTCCCGTGGCTTCATAATCGGGTCTGTGATCGGCCAAACCCTCGCCCATATCGTGCAGAAGCATGTCTGTGAAGGGCTGTATCAGTTGGTTGGATAGGGCATCAACGGCATGCTCGCCGGTCATTGCTTTTGGCTTGTGACATTGAATGCAGCGCGCTTGTTCAAAGGCACGCGCGCCTGCTAACACTTGTGGGTCATCAATGCTGCGCCGCGCAGGAACGGCCAGCGTACTGACATAAAACGTCATTTTATCAAGTTGCGTATCCGACATTTCAGGTGCGCCGCCATGAGGGGCGTTTATGCATTCTGTTTGTGCATTTTGGCAGTTTTGTTCAGGGAATACAGATGTTGTGACGCCCATATCACCAACGGCTGCACCCGCATCTTGCAAGCGTAGTGACGAGACGTTGGCTTTCCAGCCAAACCGCCCTAATGCCTTTGTGTTGTTTATGGGGTCCCAAACCATGTTCGGGCGGCCTGATATGCCATCTGCGTCGGCGTCGTTCGGATCAGCCCACGCCATGATGGTGTCCTCGGGGATGGCTTCGAGTAATCCCGCGCCATGCAGGGCAGGGGCAACGCGCGGCGAAAACATAATGTCATCACCAAGCGGGCCATAAGCCATTTCGATAAATTTGTAATTGGGTTTGCGTAGGCTGTAAGGCGTGCCGTCTGGATATTGGCCTTTTATGTCCTCATAAAAAATTTGAGCCATGCCCTCTGCGGGAACGCCGTGAACAGCCCGATCATTGAGCTGTCCGCCATAAACAGGGTGACCCAAGGGCCCGCCATCGGCAGCATTTCCGGGGACGCTGAGGCGCACCAGCATCGACATCATCGGTTCATCGGGGGAAGAAGGGGGCTTGCCGCGGCCGTCTTTAAAATGACAGGCGGCGCAGGATTTGCGGTTAAAGGTCGGCCCCAAACCATCCAATGATGTGACCGAAGCAGGCGCCGTTACCCATCTTGTATTGAACATTTTATTGCCGAAGGTGAAATCTCTTAGTTTCTTGGTCGGCAAATTTGCTGCGGGTTTTGCAAAAGCATCGCGGGAATAATTAAAGACGGTGGTCTCGCCGCCTGACAGCGCATTGTCGAGTATAGCAGAATCATACGTATCCTTTGCGGCGTAAACAACGCCCCAAAAGGATACATACGCAATGATGGCTATGGCAAAATGCTTTATGTGCATTTCTTACTCGTTAATCGAAACTTTGATCCCTAAAACGTCCCCAGCTTTCTTAAACAGGTCAGCTTCTTTTTGCAAGGATGATACAGCCATTTCCATTTTCTGGCGGGCTTCACTCCCCTTGGGTGTGCTTAAGATTTCGCGATCAATCGGATGCGGCAGGGCGGCGATTAATTTCTTGGTTTCAAGAATTTGTTCTTCAAGCTCTTCGGCAAGATCATCATCCTTCGTTTCCAGATATTCATAAAGCCCTGCACTGAAGAAAACATTCATAATACCTTGGGCATTATAGATAAAGTCATTATGCGTGTTGTCTGAAAAACAGGAATGTTCATCTTCCTGATCCCCTGAATCCAAGGCGGTCGCCATGCGTTCGGAAGCCAGTTCAAAACCGCTTAATGTTGCAAGCGCCGTCATGATTTTGGAAAGGGCATCTTTATCCTGAACAAATGTTTTCGCGTAGTTGTCTTGGTTCGGCGCCCACTGATCGACGAGGAATTTCAAATCATCAACCACCAATTCTGTCACAACTTTTAAATATGCGCGGCGGCGTTCATTGTTGGCCGTCTTGGCATAGTCGGAAACCGGACGATTACCCGGGCCGTCGATGTTGAGGTCTTGTCCCCATAAAAGGAACTCAATCGCATGATAACCCGTGGATACTTCGGCTTCGTCATTGGCTTGGTTTTCACCTGACAAAGAGTCTTTGGTGATTTTAACGCCTTTATTATTGACCAGTCCGGCATTGGGATTGCCCTGAACATAGTCAATATAGGCTTCATCCAGAGGCCACGCATTCAAGCGGCCTTCCGGCCCTTCATTGCCATCGGCATCGGCAAAGTCAATCGGCCCTTCGTAAAAGCGGAAGGCTTCTGTTTGTCCGTATGAATTGCGCGAGGTAAGCCATGCTTGCTTGGCGCCGTTCAACGTATCGTCGTTTGGGTTTGCAAGAAAACCGTCAATGGCTTGTTGTAGCTTTAACCCGTCCTGATAGGCGGCGTTATAGCTGGTATAAACAAGACCTGCATAATTTTGAACGACGACTTCTTGTGTGATCGGCGTTGTATCCGCGTGAGATACCGTGCTGAATAGCGCCAAAGAAACACCAGCGGCTAATGTTAAAATTGTTTTTTTCATCAGTTTGCTCTTTTCTATTTTGATTAGAATTCAAATGTGTGTCGGATGAGGGCGCCAACGATATCGGTGTCTACGCCAGCTTCTTCCGAATTACGCCAACCAAGCTCGGCGGTTGTGCCTTGGCCAAAGTCGTAACCACCAGAGAGTTGGAACAAGTGATCATCTGAATCGCCGCTGGGGCTGTCCGTATTGCGCGCCGTATAACTGGCGGTCACATTCCATTGATTGTCGATTGTTGTGATCAGGCTGGTTGTCAGATATTGCTTGTCATCTGTGCCGGCTTCGAAATTGTCGATATCCACATATTCAACAAGGGCATCCATACCAACATGATCGTTCACGGCGAAGTTATGCCCCAATGTCACAGCGTATCCTGTTTCGCGATCACCGCCTGCGCTGACGTCACCTTCGTCTTGGTTGCGATAGCCGAGTTTATAATAAAGGTTTTCAACGCCTGCGAGGTCTTCGCCTTGCAATGAAACAACGAATGAGGAGAAATCTTCGGTATTGGAAACGCCGCCATCATTTTTGTTCAAAGTGTTACGATTTGTGATAAGCGAACCTGATAGGAAAGTTGTGTCAGCAAAGAATGTATTCGCGGTTACTGTGTGTTCGCCGATTGTATCATTTCCGAAAGTGTAGTTTGCGCCAACGCCGATTTTTTCGGTGATTTCATAATCTTCGGCGAAATCTTCGCCCCAAATACCGCGAAAGTCCCATGCTGCGCCAAAGCCAGGGTTGAATTTACCCGCAAACACTGACAAAGGGCCGTTTTCATAGTTGACTTTGATCTCTTCAATAAAGATCCCTTCATTGTCGAAGAAATTACTTTCAAATAGATCGCGGTCTTGGATGTTTTCAAGAACGGCAACACCATCGATAAAGAAATGCTCATTGAAACGTAAGGTCGGGGCGACTTCTGTGCGGAAGAATATGTTGTTATAACCGTCTGTCGCGGGATCGTCGGAGTTAGCCGTGTATTCATTTTGCAGTTCCATCACGACTTCACCGGAAATCGTCGGATATTCCTGAGCGTGGGAGGGGGCAATATACCCAACTGATAATAATACACCTGAGAGAAGGCACAATCTTCTCCTGTTTGAAACCAACATTATAAATATCCTTCATTAAATTAAAATAGAATCAGTGAATGCAAATCATTCGCATCTAGTAAGAGGGAATACAATTGCGCCATTACAGAGTCAACCATTTATTTGATAATGATTATCATTTTCTTTTGATTAAGCGGTTTTTTATATTTTGTATGTAAGCTCTTATATTATATAATAAAATAATATTTATTCAGGTGAATCAGGGCGTTATAATAATAGTTTGATTATTTGCATCGTAATTGTTATTTTTTAGAAAAAATGAGGGTGGTTAAGGCTATGAAGGTTCTGTTGTTAGGGGTTGATATCAATCGTTCCAGTTGTGACCCTGCGCTATATTTTGAAGAAGGTTCCGGGGAGTATAATTCCTCTCTTTATCTTGATGAAACGGCGGCGCGTATTGCTGATTTTACAAATGAGGTGCGTAAGGATTGTAACAAAGTGGCGTGGACGCTGCAGCATGTTACGACTTCAGCGGATTTCGATCCTGAGCCGATGAGCGCCGAAGAGCGTGCATTCCATCGTGTTATGCCGTTTGAAAATGAGGATGCCATTCTGCCGAAAACACAAATGTCCGCCTATCCTGAACATGAAGAGTTTTTTGATAAACTTAAAGAGGAGGGCGTGGATACCGTGGTTTTGACTGGGTTTTATGCATCGAAATGTATTTACTGGACAATGGATAGTCTGCTGGATAACGGGTTTAAGGTGATAGTGCCGACTGATTTAATCGCAGATTTCGCCCCCAACCATCCCATGGCCTCCTTCGATGATTTTATGAATCAGGTGTATCATGGTCAGCTTGTTTTTACCGATAGCGAACGCGTTGCGGAGATGATTTTAACACCTGAAGAAGATAGAAAGCCGCCTGTAGCGACATATACGTGGAGTGATATTAATAATCTTCATTACGGTCCGGGGTCTTGAAACTTAATAGACTTTTAGGACGAATAGCATATTATGAGTTCTGATATGAAAAAGAACATACTTGGATTATTAGCATTTTTGACGTTCTTGCCCTCGCTGGTGTGCATTATGGCGATTTGCCCGATGCAGCAAGCCCAAGCGCAGAGTGGCGAAGCGATGCCTTGTCATGAGGCATCGAATGATGGTGATTATCGTAAAATTGGCCCTGACGGCCTTATGCTGGTTCAAGATTGCATGGGCGTTGGCTTCTTTTATCAGGATGCAAACCATGATTTCAGCCCCGATCAAGTTTTGAGCGATATTCATTTTGTATGGGCTGATATTACAGCCGTTCATAATTTTGCCCCATCATTCACGAATGATATTCGCGGGCCGCCTCGACTGCCGGATATGACGCTTGCCCGTCTGCCGGTTTATTTCTCTACTCAAAGAATCCGCATATAAATCCCTATCTTTTTTAAGTGCCCCGTCGCATGTGTTTGCGTCGGGTGTTTGGCGCCTTTACGCGCGAATTCGCTATAAAAAAGAAGGTTATTCCTATGCGAAATTTGACTTTATATACCCGATTATGGGTAACAGCTTTGGCTTTAATATCAGTGGCTCCACACGCACAGGCCGCGACATTCGAAGAGTATGTGCAGCGTTTAACAGATCATCCGCAGATTGCGTCCATATTGGCGCAAAGCGACGCTGCGCAGGCGCAGGCGCAAGGGGAACTGGGCTTGCCCGATCCGGTGGTCACAATCGGCGTGGATAATGTTCCCGTCTCTGATCCGTCCTTTGATCGTTTTTTGCCGACAGCAAAATTGATTGGCTTTAATCAAAAAATCCCCAACCCCGCGTTGCGCGCGGCAAAGTCAGGGCGCTTGGATCAATTATCAAAAAAATTCGCGCTGGTGGCTGATTATACCAAGGCCAGAATGCGCTTTATGTTGATTGCCAAACTGGCCGAATATCAGAGCGCAAAAACACGCAAAGCGCTGATCAAAAAACAATTAGAGTATTACACAGCCTTGGAGAACACCTTTGAGGGACAGGTCGAATCCGGCGGCTCTTAATACCAAAGATTTTCAGAAATCGATGTCGAGCGTGCGGAGGCAGAGCGCAAGTTGAATAATCTGGATGCGGATATTACGGCAATTGAGGCGGAGTTTATTCGTCTGGTCGGTGATGTGCCCGCGTTGGATGTTCCTGATGTGCCCGATATGCAATGGGATGAAACCCCTGATGCGTTATACCCCGTTATGATCGCTGCGCAAGATATTGATATTGCATCGAAAAGTGTCGGCGTGGCAGAGGCAGCGTTTTTGCCTGATTTTGGTGTGAACGCCATTTATAAACAGCGCGAAAGCGGCGAGCATAACAGCTTTAACGGCGATGATTGGTTTTCTCTGCAGGCGCAAATCACGATCCCGCTATGGGCTGATAAAAATCAAAAACCGAAATTGAAAGCGGCCAAAGATCAGGAGCGCAGCGCGCAGTTTGCTTATGACGATATGGCGCGCCAATGGATACAGCAAATGACCGCATTACACGCCGCACGCGATGCGGCGGGGCGGAATGTTAAGGTTTTGCAGGGTAAAGATTGGGCGATGAAAAAGAAAATCGCCGCGGCGGAGCGGAATTATGAAGCGGGAACGGAAAATCTGGACTCTGTCTTACTGGCAAAGATTGACCGTCTGAACATCCAAAGCCAACGCGCGATTGTGAAGGCGCTTTATGTGTCCAGATCAGCAGAATTTAACGCCAATATTATTGGTGCATATCAGGAGGTTTCAAAATGAAACACACAGTACATATCCTTATGATGGTCGTTCTTGTTTTTTGTGTCACGCCTGCGCTGGCGCAAACGCAGCACTATACCTGTCCCATGCACACACATTATTTTTCAGATCATGCGGGAACATGCCCGATCTGCGGCATGGATCTTATCGCTGTGGAAAGTGGGGAAGAGCAAGCGCAAATGTCGCCTGCACCTCAAGCTACGGGGGAAAAGGAGATTTTATATTGGCGCGCGCCGATGGACCCGAATTACAGAAGTGATAAGCCGGGCAAATCGCCGATGGGGATGGACCTTGTTCCTGTCTATGCGCAAGACACGTCGATGACGACGGAAGGACGCGCCGTCGTGCAAATTAGTTCTGAAATGATACAAAACACAGGCGTTCGCTTTGAACGCGCACAGATGAACGATTTCGGTAGTGTGGTGCGTGGTTATGGTGATGTGACAGAAAATACGCGTTTACAGTTTGATATTTCAAGCCGCGTTGAAGGCTGGATTGAAAATCTTAAAATCAAGGCAGTCGGAGATGATGTGAAGAAGGGGGATTTACTCTTTAATTTTTACAGCCCCGCATTGATTTCAGCGCAAAAAGACCTTGTGAGCGCTTTGGCGACGGGGTTGAGTGGACGCATCGATTCCGCCGCTAAACGGTTGATTTCTTTGGGTATGCAAAAGCAGGCGATTGACGCCGTTAAAAAACAGCGCAAGCCTTTTGATAGTGTGCCGTTTTATGCTGAGGCTAATGGCGTGGTTAGCCGTATTGATATCAGAGATGGCACATACGCGAAACCCGGCATGAACCTTATGGTTTTGCAAAATTACGATACGGTTTGGATCGAAGTTGATATAGCCGAGCAGGATATTGCATTTATGACCCAAAAAACCAAGGCGAGCGTTTCTATGCCTGCATTTGGTGTGAAGGATCAAGTTGCCAAGGTGGATTATATCTATCCCACAATGAACAGGGCAACGCGCACAGGGCGCATTCGTTTGGTTCTGGATAACCCTGACGGCCAGTTTAAGCCGGGGGCTTATGCAGATGTGACACTTGAAACCAATGTCAAAAAGCGTTTGTCCATTCCAAGTGATGCAATCTTAAAAAGCAAAGATGGTGATTATGTTGTGTTGGCAAAGGGTCAGGGACGTTTCCAGCCTGTGGAGGTGGTGATCGGCCTAAGCTATAAAGGGCGTGCGGAGGTCGTGAGCGGCCTTTCCGAAGAGGATGATGTCGTTATCAGCGGTCAATTCCTGATTGATTCAGAAAGTGCGCTGCGGGAATCCTTTCGCAAAATGAAATCCCCTAGTGCGGCGATGGATAAAGACCAAATGATCGGAGAGTCGCATGACCAGCATTAATAAGAATAAACACCTCTCTCACGATCCGACACAATCCTTTATTGCTAAGGTGATTGATTGGTCAGTGCAAAACCAACTGCTTGTCGTTGTTATGATGATTGCCTTGCTGATTGGCGGTATTTTGGCGGTGCAGAAAATGCCGCTTGATGCTATTCCCGATATGTCGGATACGCAGGTTATTATCCGCACAGATTTTGCAGGACAATCACCGCAAATTGTTGAGGATTTGATTACCTATCCGCTTTCAACAACGATGCTGGGGCTGCCTAAGACAAAGGATGTGCGTGGCTATTCCATGTTTGGAACATCGTTTGTTTATATTATTTTCGAAGATGTTGTCGATCAATATTGGGCGCGCAGCCGCGTGGTCGAGGCTCTGTCGAAAATTCAAGGTGACTTGCCCGACGGCGCGCGTCCGCAAATGGGGCCTGATGCCACAGGTGTCGGTTGGGTGTATCAATATGCGCTGGTTGATAAAAGCGGGAAATATGATCTCTCCCAACTGCGTAGCTTGCAAGACTGGTTTTTGAAATTCGAATTGGCAACGGTTGATGGTGTGTCAGAGGTCGCCTCTGTTGGTGGGTTTGTCAAAGAATATCAGGTTTTGATTGATCCCAATCGGTTGCGTGCCTTTGATATTCCGCTGAAACGCGTTATGGATGCTCTTAAAAGCGCCAGCATGGATGCTGGCGGGCGCGTGATTGAAAAGGCGGAAATGGAACTGATGATCCGTTCCAAGGGCTATATCACGAACATCGATCAGTTGAAAAAGATCGTCCTTTATGCGCCTGACGGCACGCCTGTTCTGTTGGAGAATGTTGCCCGCGTGATTGAGGGGCCAGCGCTTCGGCGCGGTGTGACAGAGTTGGATGGAGAAGGGGAGGTTGTTGCGGGAATTGTGGTCATGCGCTCTGGTGAGAACGCCCTGCATGTTATTGAAGGCGTTAAGAAAAAGCTATCCGAACTTCAGCAAGGTTTGCCCGATGGTGTCGAGATCGTCACGGTTTATGACCGCGCCCCGTTGATTGAGGGGGCAATCCATTATCTGCGCAGTAAATTGCTTGAGGAAGCCATCGTTGTTGCGCTGGTGTCCCTGATATTCTTGCTTCATGCCAGATCGGCGTTGGTTGCGATTGTGACATTGCCGCTGGCGATTTTAGCGGCCTTCATTGTGATGTCTGCGCAGGGCATTACGGCTAATATTATGTCTTTGGGCGGTATTGCAATTGCAATCGGTGCGATGGTGGATGCGTCGATTGTTATGGTTGAAAATGCACATCGAAAAATATCGGAACTGCCCGAGAGCGCTTCACGCCATGATAAGCACGATGCGATTTTATTGGCGACCAAAGAGGTCGGGCCGGGGTTGTTTTTCTCGCTATTGATTATCACGGTATCGTTTTTGCCGGTCTTCGCTTTGAGCGGCCAATCCTATCGTTTATTTTCACCGCTTGCTTATACAAAAACCTATGCAATGGCGTTTGCTTCTATTCTGTCTGTTACGGTTGTGCCGGTGCTGATGCTGTGGTTGATCCGCGGGAAAATCCGCAAAGAAGAAGAAAACCCGATCAATCGCTGGTTTATTCATGTCTATAAACCGCTTTTGAGCATCGCACTCAAGCGTAAATGGGTGACCATTGTTTTGGCGTTGTGCTTGTTGGGCTCTATGGCGTGGCCGATTGCCAAGACGGGATCAGAGTTTATGCCCGCTTTGTATGAAGGTGAGTTGCTCTATATGCCGACGACCTTACCCGGTGTATCTATCACCAAAGCCAAGGAAATTTTACAGCAAACAAACCGTTTGATTAAAACCACACCGGAAGTGGAGCTTGTATTTGGTAAAGTAGGCCGCGCTGATACCGCCACTGACCCTGCGCCGATTTCTATGATTGAAACATGGATACGCCTGAAACCGCGTGATCAATGGCGCAAAGGCATGGTGGTTGATGATCTGATTAAGGATATGAACGCCCGTTTGAAACTGCCGGGGGTGGTTAATTCGTGGGGATATCCGATTAAAATTCGCATGGATATGATTTCCACAGGTATACGCACGCCCATCGGAATTAAAATTGCAGGCGATAATTTGGATGAGATCGGGCGCGTCGCGTTGGATGTCGAGGCCGCGATTAAGGCGGTTCTGGGTACGCGTTCGGCCTTTGCAGACCGCGTGCAAGGTGGAAAATATCTTGAGGTAACCCCAAATCGTGATGCGCTTGCGCGGCGTAATATTGACATGGGCGTGTTCCAAAATGTTATCGGAACCGCGCTGGGCGGTATGAAAATGGCCGAATCCATTCAGGGGCGAGAGCGTTATAACATCATGCTGCGTTATGATCGGCCTTTCCGCGAAGATCCTGATGATTTGAATAACATCCTTGTGCCGACACCGCAGGGGCAGCATATCCCGCTGGGCGAACTGGCCACGATTGAATTCGTGGAAGGCCCGCCAATGATTAAGTCTGAAAATGCACGGCTTACGGGTTGGGTTTATGTTGATATTGAGGGACGCGATATCGGATCCTATGTGAAGGAGGCACAAAAGATCATAGCCGAAACCGTTGATTTGCCCTCCGGCTATGCGTTGATTTGGTCGGGGCAGTTTGAACAAATGCAAGAAGCCAAGGTGCGGATGCAATTTGCGATACCTGCGGCCGTTTTTATAATCTTTACGCTGTTAATGATTCATTTCGGGCGCGTTGATCGTACGTTGATCATCATGCTTTCGCTGCCGTTCGGATTGATCGGCGGGGTGTGGGCGCTGTATTGGGCGGGGTATAATTTCTCTGTTGCCGTTGGTGTCGGGTTTATTGCCTTGGCGGGGATCGCGGTGGAAACGGCGGTGGTGATGTTGATTTATATCGATCACCAGATGCGCGAACATCCGCCGCAATCACGGCAGGATTTATTCGAAGCGGTTATGCATGGCGCCGTCTTGCGAGTGCGACCCAAATTGATGACCGTTGCCACAACGATGATCGGGTTAACGCCGATTTTCATCACAGAAGGATTAGGATCGGACGTGATGCGCCGCATTGCCTTGCCGATGATTGGCGGTATGGCGACCACAACGCTGCTTACCCTTATTGTTATTCCTGTGGTTTATTACATCTGGGAAGGGCGGCATTACGATCGGGATTAACCGTCTCTGATTTGCGCTTTTTGGAAAAAATTGGATTGTGACTTGGTTTTCCTGTGTTGCTGATCTAAGCTTGCGCCATCACATGCTGGTGGGAATTTATTCTGCTCAAGTTAAACAACATATCCTTGGCGCGACAGGTTTCTTATGCTGGAAGTTATAAAAAATACTTTAAAATCATGGGTGTCGAACACCCCTTTAACATATAGCGCCGCCGCCGCCTATTATGCTGTTTTCTCATTGCCCGGAATGCTTATTATTCTGTTTTCTATCACAACATTTTTTCTGGATGAAGAAATGGTGCGCACCCAAATTCAGGAATATATCGGGAGCTTTATGGGGCAGGAGGCCGCCGAAACCATTCAGAAAATTATTGATAATGCGCGCCTGACGGATAATGGCCCCAAAACATTGATTATTGGTGGTGGCGTTTTGTTGTTCGGGGCAACGGGGTTCTTCGCACAGCTCAAAAATTCCTTTAACGCGGTTTGGGGGGTGAAGCCGAAGCCTGAAAAAACGGTGCTTCGTTTTCTTGTATATCGGGGCGTTTCACTGTTCGTTGCGATCATGTTCAGTTTTTGCGTTTTGGTGTCGATGTATGTTTCTGCGGCGCTCAAAGTATTTGGCAGTTGGGTCGTAAGCCAGTTCCCTCAGCTTGAGTTTTTATGGATATTGGAGCTCAGCGTGTCGTTCACCACGATTGCCTTGTTGTTCACGTTGATCTTTAAAATGCTGACCGATGTGAAAATTAAATTGCGCTACGCCTTTGTCGGGGGGACGCTGTCTTCTCTGTTGTTTTTGCTGGGCGGGTTGTTTTTTACAAAAGCCCTTGCCGTGGTTGCACCGCAATCGGTTTTTGGTGCGGCGGGGTCTATTATCCTGCTTATGATTTGGGTGACGTATGCGTGTATGATCCTGCAGTTCGGCGCGGAGTTTATTAAGGCATTGGTGCAGCATACGGAAGAGGAAATCAAAACATCGCGCTTTGTTGTGCGGCGATAGTAATTTTTTGAGCGCGCGTATTTTGATATAACAAATTTCATATTGCGCTATTGATTTTTGCTTCAAAAGTCGATAGGTGATATCACTGTCTTTGGCAATGCGAGTGTAGTTCAATGGTAGAACGTCAGCCTTCCAAGCTGAATATGCCGGTTCGATCCCGGTCACTCGCTCCAATGAAATAGAAACCACCACTAAAAATCGCGTATATCCGTAAAAAACCCATTGACATTGTGGGGTGGTTTTTCTACACCAAAGCAATAGTTTTTCTGCCGGGAGCGGCAAAGTTTAGATGTAAGGAGCATATGAGATATGTCGAAGGAAAAGTTTGAGCGGAACAAGCCGCATTGTAATA
>TARA_R110001592_G_scaffold175308_2_pt1 | contig 18580 bp, 12 predicted proteins | sample TARA_R110001592 | Tara Oceans TARA_R110001592 (sample SAMEA4398387) | marine metagenome | biome: Polar Biome; feature: [SRF] surface water layer (ENVO:00010504); material: water (ENVO:00002006), including particulate matter (ENVO:01000060) such as... | depth 5 m | reverse complement strand
GGAGTTTATATGTAATAAATGAGCATTTTGAGTCATTTTTTAACGCCGTATTTGCAAGCGCAGTAGTCGTGCAAAGGTCTCTAATTATCTATTTACTTATTTAAACGCTGCTCAATCAAAGTCTGAACAACGGAAGGATCAGCAAGCGTTGATATATCGCCTAAACTATCCGTTTCATTGGCAGCAATTTTCCTCAGAATACGACGCATAATTTTACCTGAACGAGTTTTAGGTAAGCTTGGTGCCCATTGAATCAAGTCTGGGCTAGCAATGGGGCCAATTTCCTGACGAACCCACTTCACCAACTCAGCTTTAAGGTCATCGGTCTGTGGCACGTCATGATCATGCATAACACTTACATAGACGTAAATCCCCTGCCCTTTAATATCATGAGGATAACCAACAACAGCGGCTTCTGCGACAGCAGGATGAGCAACCAGTGCACTCTCAATTTCTGCGGTACCCATACGATGCCCAGAAACATTCAAGACATCATCAACTCGCCCGGTAATCCAGTAGTATCCATCTTCATCTCGACGCGCACCATCACCCGTGAAGTACATGCCTTTATAGTTTGAAAAGTAGGTTTGAATAAAACGTTCATGATCACCGAAAACCGTTCTCATTTGCCCTGGCCAGCTATCTAATATTACTAAATTACCCTCTGCGACGCCTTCTAACAAATTACCTTCATTATCAACTAATGCGGGTTGCACACCAAAAAATGGCCTTGTTGCGGAACCTGGCTTTAAATCAGTTGCGCCAGGTAAAGGTGCGATTAAAACCCCACCGGTTTCAGTTTGCCACCACGTATCCACCACTGGACAGCGCTCATTACCGACAACACGGAAATACCACTCCCATGCTTCAGGATTGATCGGCTCCCCTACACTACCCAATAAACGTAAACTTGTGCGCTTGCTTTGCTTAACGTAACTATCACCTTCTGCCATCATTGCCCGTATGGCAGTTGGAGCCGTATATAGAACGTTCACTTGATGCTTATCAACAACCTGTCCAATTCTGGCGAAGTCAGGATAGTTAGGAACGCCTTCAAAAAGTAATGTGATAGCGCCATTTGCAAGCGGCCCATAGAGAATATAACTGTGACCCGTAATCCAGCCAAAATCAGCGGTACACCAGTAAACGTCATTTTCCTGATAATCAAATACGACTTCGTGCGTTAATGAAACGTAAACCAAGTACCCGCCAGTGGTATGTAAAACGCCTTTAGGCGTTCCAGTTGAACCAGAGGTATATAGCATGAATAAAGGGTCTTCAGCATTCATCGGCTCTGGCTCACAAACTGACGATGCAGTCGCCATTAAGCTTTGATAAGACACATCACGCCCTTCAATCCAACTAACTTCCCCTCCGGTTTTTTCAAGAACAACCACCCGCTCCACCGTTGTCACAATTTTATTAGCCAGAGCTAAATCGACATTGGCTTTTAAAGGAACTATCTTGCCTCCACGAAGACCTCCGTCTGCAGTAATCACACACTTTGATTTACCATCAGCAATTCGTGCCGCCAATGCTTCTGGTGAAAAGCCACCAAAGACCACAGAGTGAACGGCACCAATACGCGCACATGCCAACATAGCCACCGCAGTTTCGGGCACCATAGGCATATAGATAGTCACAATATCGCCTTTCTTAACTCCTTGTGACTTTAAGACATTGGCAAATTTACAGGTTTCATTGTAAAGCTCTTGATAACTAATATTCTTTGATACAGAAGGATCATCACCTTCAAAAATAATAGCAGTTTGGTTTGCGCGGGTTTTTAAGTGTCGATCTAAACAGTTAACCGATGCGTTGAGCACGCCATCCTTAAACCATTCAATATGAAGATTTGAAATATCAAAAGAAGTATCTTTAACTTGGGTAAAAGGTTTAATCCAATCAATTCGTTTACCCTGTTCTGCCCAAAAAACGTCAGGATTATTGATTGATTCTTGATACATTTTCTCATAAACATCTGAAGTATATTTTGTACGGGACTTAGCTTCAGCCATTACAGGGTGCAATTTGACGGTGCTCATAATATCGATCCTTCTTGAATATTATTATTTTATGCTATTGATCATTTTCAGAGAAGATGGACACAGACTAAGCAGTGTTAGTTAGAGCTTGAATCCACTAACGATGCATACTTTATTGACTCCAGTAGACTTTCGAGCGGGACATCTGCTGCCGATGAACGAATAGCTTGCACTAGGGCATGCTGATCACCAAAACCTTCGGCGTCATAGCGCGCTTTTTTCATTCGATCATCATGCTGTTGTTTAAACGTGTCTAAGCCAATTCGTTCATAGTCACTTAAGAGTAATTGTTTTTGTTCGTCAGTAAGCTTCTCTGGTTCTAGAGAATGCAACAAGCCATGAAGAAGGTCAACAGAAGCATTCCCAAGTCTTTCACCATAGGTATAAATAGCACTAGAAAATAATGTTATTAATTGCTCTGGGGTAGTATTCGGATCACTCAAGAAACGATTCATCTGAACACGTAAGTTTAACCATTCGCGCTCTGAACTATCATCCAGAACTTCGTTTGAAGCATTGACTGTAATGACACTCTCAATATCATCATCATTTATTGAAGAATTTAATTCTCCATTACTTGAATCAATATTTACCGATGGGTAAGGAGAATAAGGTTTGTCTTCTACTCTTATTGAGTCTTTGTGATTCTCGCCCTCAGACGCTTGCAAAGAATCAATATGCGAATTGTTTTTCTTAATTCGAGCATCGTCAACTTTCGCCAGTAATTGTTTCTGAACTTTAGTCAGGGCATCCTCATAACTTACATTCAAACCAGGTGCTGGAAGTTTAGAGTGAGCCGCAATAGATACAACAGGTTTACTCTTATGCTGGCGTTCTACCACTTTCTGCCAGTACTCACTAAATGCTAATTTTGGAGTACTAGGACGCTCGAATAAATCATCGAGACTTTCAGCAATACGATAAAAACAACGAGCTGACGGATCTGTTTTTGGAAAAAGAGCGACCGGTTTTTGAGTAGATACGGCATTTCGCATGCTTTCATCCATCCACACCGAACCTAAATATTCAGTCTGAAGGTTCAAATACTTGAAAACAGCTTGTGAAAAACGAGAATATGTTTTTTTGGATTGGCTAGGATTAGCTACCATATTCACGACAATCTGCACCTTTCTTCGATAACCGCGCCTTTTTAAGACTTTGAGTAATGAGAAAGCATCGGTTAAAGAGGTAGGTTCTGGTGTAATAACAATTAGCGCAACCTGCGAAGCGGCAATAAAGTGTAAGACCGTGGGGCCAATACCGGCTGCCGTATCTACAAGCATATAATCATAATGCTTTTCAATAGAACGAATAGAAGTCACCAACCTTTGTTGCTGGCCAACATCTAATTCAACACATTGAGCAACACCGGAAGCCCCTGGAACAATTTGAATACCTTCAGGCCCATTGATTACAATCTCCTGAATTGAACGTTCACCGGTAAATAGGTGCTCCAAAGTAAAAGCAGGATAAAGACCAAGCATGACATTGGTATTTGCCAAGCTGGTATCGCCATCGAACAAACAAACTTTTGAGCCAGTACGAGACAATGCAATCGCCAGATTGATCGCAATACTCGTTTTTCCTACTCCACCTTTACCACCAGTGACAGCAATTACGCGTGGTGTTCTCAAAAGTTCATTCATCTAAAATCGTAAAACCCACTTCTAAAATCCTGAATATGCCTGTAAGGAATAACGTTTTATATATCAACAAAATCGTTGTTATTTTACAGCCTAGATCACATTCTATCCGTTTTAGTCATGTTAAAACACTAACTCGGACACATGCTGTTAATAGAAAAAGTGAATAAATATTCAAAAAATGAGACAAAGCTAATGAATTACTTAAATAAACAACAATAAATGTTTAATTTATATAGATTATTGTCTAATATAGAAACAACTACTCAACAATAATATTTGCCATAGTGCCTCAATATGTCACCGAGCAAACCGAACATTATCCATGAATTAAAGGTAAATCGCTTACCTTCGCTTCCAAATGTCTTGGTAGAAATGCTGCGTGCCTGTGAAAATAACCAAGCTTCTTTTCAAGAACTTTCTCAAATTATTAGTCGAGATTCTGTAATTGCCGGGCGAGTGATCTTTCTCGCTAATTCTTCGTTTTACAATCCTGGCACCAAAATAACCACTTTAGAGAGAGCTCTTTTCCTCTTAGGCACAGACACCTTAAAGACAATAGTCATTACCGCGTCTATTCAGCAGTTCTTCTCAGCTTTTAAAAGCGGACACTCTGAATTTCTTTTAGCTTTCTGGCAGCGATCATTGTTTTGCGCCTTATTAGCAAAATCTTTGGCTATATTAACCAGCTACCCAAATCCAGATGAGGTGTACCTTACAGGCCTTCTTCACAATATTGGTGAATTAGTACTAGATAGCAATCAACCTGGACTTTATAACAACACAGCTAACACGCCTATAAGCTCATTATCTGATCAAGAACAGCTTGAGATTGAGAAAAAACACTTTTCTTTCACGCACGCTCAAGTCGGTGCATGCCTAGCCAAAGAATGGGGGCTTAGTCAGTTCGCCTGCGATGCTATTGAATTTCATCACGCTGATAAAGATTTGATAGAAGATGCTCATCATTTAGTGAAGCTACTATATCTTGCAAGCCATCTAAGCCATCCACAGAAGCAATACCTCGATGCGCATGAAGATATCGCACATCAACTTTTTGAATTGAATGCAGCCTTAGTAAATGAAATAGTCATAAAAATTGAATCGGAAGTATCCGAAATATCCCGATCTTTAGGGCTCAATTTCAATCAAATAAAGCCAAACCAATCAAAAGAACAAGCAGTAAAAGAGAATCAAGAAAAAGCTCAGTTGATGCTAGCTAAACAAGTACGAAATGTCAGCTTAATCCAAAATGCGATGGGCGAACTTAATCGAGCCAATAACAAAATTGAATTAGAAAATGCCCTTCAGAATTCTTTAACTTGGCTATATGGCCTGCAAACCAGTGCGGTATTCTGGTATTTACCTGAAACCAATGAACTATGCTTTGATCACCCAGACAAAAGCAACTCTCTTCCAATCAAATTCAAATTGGAGGAAAAGAGAAGCTTATTAGCTAAGTCTGCAATAAATCTGTCCATCATTAACTCTGTTGATACCTCTACAGAACTAAATATTGTTGATGAACAACTGATCAATCTATTACAGACTAAAGGTTTTTTATCCATTCCTGTTCAAGATTCTGAAGGCATTATTTGCGTTATCGCCGCAGGCTTTGATGACTCAATAAATGATCAAACACACTTTATTCAATTTTTAAGTTTTTTTGCGAATGAAACAGCACTTGTTTGTCGTCGCACTTTAGATAACTTTTCAGCAAAAGAATCTATCGAAAATAAATCCGATCTACTCTTCGTAGATAATCAACTTGATGCTCGACTAGATGAAGTGATTCATGAGGCTAACAACCCGCTTAACATCATAGGAAATTATCTGCATTCTTTAGGTCAGCGACTCGAAAACAAAGAAGACTTTAATTCTCTAGAAATAAGCAGAGAGTTAAATATTGTCCGTGAAGAAGTACAACGAACCAGCCAAATACTATTACAACTCAAAGACCTTAAACATGAAGCAATCGGCTCGCAGACTGACGTAGAGATGAATGCCGAAATAGAAGCCCTCTGTACTATTTACAAAACCTCACTATTCTTAATAAAAAGTATTACTTACAAACTCGACTTAGACCCAAAACTAAAAAGAACAGATCTAAACAGAAATGTTTTTAAACAAATCCTAACCAATCTTATTCGCAATGCCTCTGAAGCGCTTCCTCCATTTGGAGTCATAACAATAAGAACGAATGCACGCATAAATGTAAATGGTCAGGATTATGTCGAGTTATGCATTGAAGATAACGGCCCTGGAATTCCAGACCTCATATTAAAAGATTTATTTAAGCCTGTTGTTTCGACAAAAGGCAACGGGCATTCAGGTCTAGGCTTGAGTATTACTGAAAACCTGATCAAGGATGCTAAAGGAACCATAAGCTGTAGAAGCAGCGCAAACGGTACGGTGTTTCATATTTTATTTCCTAAAGAGCTTTAGGGAATGAACTCTAAACACCTACCCATAATAAAATTGGTTAGCTATTGACATGAAAATTACTAAACTCGAGCAGTCCTTCAGCCGTCCGAACAATAAGGCATGCATCCTAATTGTTGACGACGAACTTCGCTTACTCGAAAGTCTTGATAATTTATTAAAAACCCAAGGCTATCGGACTAAATGCGCACAAGGTGGACTTGAAGCTTGCAAACAGCTTTCAAGTCATACTTTTGATCTCATTTTATTAGACCTCAATATGGCCGATATGGACGGCCATCAAGTGATGGATTTTATTTCTCAAAATGAGTTAGAAGTGGCTACCGTAGTCGTCAGTGGTGAGTCCTCGTTTTCATCTGTCAGTAAAGCCTTAAGACGTGGTGCTTATGACTATCTACGTAAACCTTATGATCCTGAAGAGCTATTAAGTACTGTAAATAGTGCACTTCAGAAAGTGATTCTTGAAAATGCGCACAATGTAATGCAAACGCGCCTACAAAAGTCTGAAGAGTTGCACCGCTATATTGTTAATAGCTCTCCTGATATAGTTTTCATGCTAGATAAAGATGGTAAATTCACCTTCCTAAATAACAAGGTGGAAAGCATTTTAGGCTATAACAAAACAGACTTAATTGGCCGACATTACAAATGCATAATCGAACCATCCGATGTTGAACGCGCACATTATCTTTTTGAAGAGCAATCAGGCAAAAGACGTGAATCATGGGGCTCTGAAATCAAGTTATTAGCCAAGAGACAGAACCATAGCCCTCGACACTTTGAAATCACATTTTTCCCCATTGAAAGGAAAATCTCAAAAACACCAAAGAGTATCGCTCATAGCACAATAATTGGTACCTACGGTACAGCCAGAGACATTACTGAACGTAAAGAGGCAGAAGAGTTCATTAACTTCCAGGCCTATCATGACCTATTAACACGCCTGCCAAATCGAGCTTTATTTAAAGACCGCTTAAATATTTCACTGGCTCAAGCTAAGCGAAATAAAACAAATTTAGCTGTCATGTTTTTAGATTTAGATAGATTTAAAATCGTGAATGACACCCTAGGTCATGCCATGGGCGATAGACTACTTCAATCTGTCGCACAACGCTTAGAAGGCTGCGTCAGAAAATGCGATACTTTGTCTCGATTCGGTGGCGATGAGTTCACTTTACTCCTACCCACACTATCTTCAGTTGAAGATGCCCGAACCATCGCTAAAAAGATTATCGTCACCTTAAAAGAGCCTTTTATTCTAGGTGATCATGAGGTTTTTGTCGGAGTAAGTATCGGCATTTCAGTTTATCCAGATGGCGGCAATACAGTTGAACAGCTGATTCAAAATGCAGACGTTGCCATGTATCACGTAAAGGGCCGCGGTAAAGATGGTTATCAATACTATAATGAAGCCATGGCAATTCATACATCCAACAGATTAAGCCTTGAACGAGATCTACGCTCTGCTTTGGACAACAATGAATTCAGGGTTTTTTATCAACCTCAGATCAGTACGATAACTGGAAAAATGGTCGGTGTTGAAGCACTAATAAGATGGGAGCATCCTGAAAGAGGCCTTATCTTCCCGGGTGACTTTATCCCCCTAGCGGAAGAAACCAGACTGATGTCTGACATTAATGACTGGGTGCTCAAAACAGCCTGTTATGAAATAAAAGGCTGGATTGATAAAGGCTTCCCGAATATCCGACTGTCTGTTAACTTCTCACCGCTTCAAGTTGAGCATCCAAGATTTGTACAACGTTTACTAAGCTGTTTGAAAGAGGCTAAATTCCCACCAAAGAATTTTGAAATCGAGCTAACTGAAAATGTACTCATGAACGACTTGGAGAACATGACTCAGAAACTCAGACAGCTTTCAGAACACGGCCTAACAATTGCAATTGATGACTTTGGTACAGGCTATTCTTCATTAAACTATTTACGCAAACTACATATTCATACTCTGAAAGTAGATCAATCTTTCATTCAGGATATTCGTGACACCCAAGACGAGGCATGCATAGTCAATGCAATCGTATCTATGGCTCACGGACTAAAACTGAATATAGTTGCAGAAGGCGTGGAAACTGAAACCCAGTTAAACTATCTAAAGTCACTAGGTTGCCATGAGATTCAGGGTTTCTATTACGGGCGTGCTATTCCAGCTTCGGAAGCGTTCTCAAAGCTAGATTATAATGCAGATCAGTTAATAGCAGTTTAAGACTTTATGAGAGAAGAAACGCTCCCTGAGCCCGTCGAAGGGTCTTGCAAGTTAAACTCTGAGTTTTATCTAATACATTTCGACACTTCGATAAACTCAGTGCAGGCAACTCAATGAGCGTAATTTTTTTACAAATAGTGAAACTGAAAAGCCTTGAAACCTAAACTATGCAGCCCGTTTGAAAACTCGCTTTTATGATCGATGGGTTTTGAAAAATATAATTGATGCGATTTAGACACAGGCTGAAGATTTTCAGAAGCATCTTTTGAGGATACTGCTAATAAGTGAGAAACCCTATTCGCAATCGCCTCTCCTGAATCAACCCAATTTACCTCTGATAAAGACTCACTTAAATACTGTTTAAGCAAAGGAAAATGCGTACAACCGAGCACAACTGTATCCACTCCAAGCTGATTAGCAGATGCTCTAAATGGATTTAAAATGTCGTCAATTACTTTTGTATTCACTGACTGATCATTCAATAAACTCTCGGCCTCCACAACTAACTCACTTGACCCCACCCTGACAACATCACAGTCTTGCGCGTAATCATGAATCAACTGATCTGTATAAGCTCTAGAAACTGTAGCAGGTGTTGCCAGCAACCCAATGCGCTTTGTTTTACTCATCAAAGCAGCGGGCTTTATAGCAGGAACAACCCCTACAAAAGGAATTTCATATAATGCTCTCAACTCTGGAAGCATTAAGGTACTGACGGTATTACATGCAAGAACAACTAGCTTTGGCTGATGCCGCTCTAACATGCGCCCTACAATCAATCTCAAACGAGTACTCAGCTCAGCTTCCGGTAGCACCCCATATGGGAAATAAGCACTATCTGCAAAATAAATAATTTGAAGTGACGGCAATTGAGCCAAAATTGACTGACAAACGCTTAAACCGCCAACACCCGAATCAATCACCAGTATTGAATCAGATGATGGAGCCGCTCCAGCCCTATTAATTATGGCTGGAGCATTATATTGAACTTGAGTCTTATTTTTCAATTATTCGCCTAAGCAAAACGCTTTCTCATCGCTGCCAATAACACCCATAAGAATATTAAAGTAGGAATAAGGAAAATATTAATCAGCTTCAACCGTGCGCCCAAGGTCTCAATATCCTGATCTAATTGATGTTGAACATCTCTTAACTGCTTACGAATTTTGAGTTTCTCAGACTGAAACTTTTCGAGCTCAGCGGCTTGCTCATCACTAAACATAGAGCCGTCACTATCTCCACGCAGCTTTTCAAGCTCAACCAATTTAGACTCTGTCGCACCCAACTCGTCTTCAAGAAGCTTCTGCTGTTCCAAGAAACGAGCTTCAGCATCTAAACGAAGTGCTTCAACTTTTTCAAAAGGTCTATTGAATCGACCTTGGCTACGGATTTCGATCAGATCAGGATGTCCAGAAAAATTCTCAATAGCATTCACTAAAAAGCTTCCGTTATCCGCCCAAGGCGAAACAACTTGCTGACCAAAAAAGCTTTGAACTTGAACCCATAGGCGATCACTTAATACATCAGAATCAGCAACAACCAATAAACGTAAGGATTCTGTTTCTAGATTTTTAGCCGACAGGCTGATCTCGGTAGCTTGAATGACTGGCTGAGTATTTTCATTCTCATCCTGAGACTCGTCATTAGGCATTTCAGCTTCTTCTGTATAACGAATACCTTCAGGGAATGCTGTCTTTGCATTACCCCTTACTTTTGCTGCAAGTATGTAACGTTCACCCGTTGGCGCAAAGTCATTCAATAGCGTTTGAGGATCAGCCAACTCTGTTAACAACCTCGTTTCACGAGGCTGAGCCTGATCACTTGTTAAAACAAGCGGTGAAATTAGCACGCCACTTCCTTCAACCGCATCGAGGATACCCGCAGAAGACCAATTCATACTTTCCAGACCATGAATAATAATATCTTGCCCAGACTCACCCACAGAATCTTGAGGGTTAAGACTTAACAAGCCAATATGACGAACTGGATTTCTCGACTGGCCCACACCAACAACCATTGAGTTAGCAAAGTCAGTCACGAACATATTTTCACGCAATTTCAATCCCCAGTTGGGCAATAAATCGGCTAAATCTGAACTCTGTACAGAAGGCATTCCACCCTGAGCTGCCATTGTCTCAATATAAGGGTCTAAGAAAATAATTGTTCTGCCACCGCCAATCACAAATTGATCAATAGCAAACTTCAACTTTTCAGAAAGATTTTGTGGGGCAATTAATACCAAGACATCAATATCGGTTATCTCAGTCGCATTATCATCTATCCACTCAATCTGTGAGCCTTGCTCGATATAATCCAAAATCGTCCATGCTGGTTTTGACTGGCGAGTCATATAATCAAAACTACCCTGTATATCTAATCCACTATAGATACCCACTTTTGGCAAGGTGGTTTTAGATAATGAAGAAATCAATTTAGTTAACTCATATTCCAAATACGCTTCACGATCTGGCTGCATAAAAGGAATAACTTCTTCCGCACCCAATTCATTCTTAATGCGTAATCCAAAATAAACAACATCTCCTCTGGCACCTACAGGCACACCTTGAAGCCCTGCTAAAGAGGCTTCATCTTCAGCTTCCGAAAAAGGCTCTGGGTCTACTTTTTCAAATACCAGTTTACCGTTAGAAAGATTGACATACTCTTCAATTAGCTCTGAAACACGCTGCGCATAAGTGCGTAAAGCAGGTAATTGTGAAGAGGCTTTATCTGAAAAGAATAGAGTCAGCGTGACAGGCTGATCGATAGAATTAAGAATACGCTCTGTTCCATCAGACAAGCTGTACAAGCCATTTTCACTTAAATCCAGACGCGCCCCTGTTAGAAACTTGGAGCTAATCAGAATAATAAAAAACATCAGCGCAAACACACTGATCAAAACTTTTGGTGAGGCAGTCAATTTCATTATATTTATCCCTTAATCCGCTTTCTTCATATCAACAACCAGCACCGTGGCATACAGCCAGGCAGCGATAAGAACTAAAAAATAAATCAAGTCCCTCAAATCAATCACACCTCGTGATATTGCCTCAAAATGCGCAAGAAAACTTAAGGTAGCAAAACCATCAACAACCCATAATGGCGCCCAAGTTGAAAATACATCCTGCACGATCGGAAAGCCACTCACGACCATTAAGAAACAAACAACCAAAGTAAGAATAAACGCGATGATCTGATTTTTAGTGGCTGCAGATAAACAAGAGCCAACCGACAAGAAGCCTCCCGCCATTAACCAGGCACCAATATAACCGGCCAAAATAACCCCATTATCCGGATCACCTAAATAATTGACCGTCAGCCATAAAGGAAAGGTTAAAACTAAAGCCAAACCAACAAATAGCCACGCCGCGAGAAATTTACCGATAACGATTTGCGACGTTGAAATAGGCAAAGTCATTAATAGCTCGATCGTGCCACTTCGTCTTTCTTCAGACCAAAGTCGCATTGCAACTGCTGGCACTAACACGAGGTACAACCAAGGGATGAAATTAAAGAATGATGCCAGGTTTGCCTGACCTTGTTCAAAGAAACGCCCTAAATAAAAGGTGAATACGCCCGAAAGCATTAAGAAAATTATAATAAAGATATAAGCAACGGGAGTAGCAAAATAAGCTGCCAACTCGCGTTTCAAAATAATATTGATAGGGCTCACGCGTTTTGCTCCTGTTTATGCTCAGCCGACTGAGAATGATTCAAGGTCACCTTTCGGAACACATCGTCCAACTGACCACTTTCTACATGTAACTCTTCAACCAGACTATTATGTTTATGCAATACCGCATTTACTGCTGACAGAATCGCTTTACCGTCAACAGGATAAACCGTGATCATGCCAGATTCGTCTTGACTCACATTTTGAATATCACTTAGCGCTTTTAGCTCTGTTAATATTTCTTGCGAAGTAGATTGCAGGCGAATACGGACGGCATTATGTAAATCAGACTTGGCGGCTAATTCCGTTGGCGTACCATCAAAAACGACTTTTCCCGAAGCCAAAATCATTGCCCGGGTACACACTGCACTGACTTCTTCTAGAATATGTGTTGATATAATGACTGTTTTATCTTTGGATAAGTTTCGAATCAACTCACGAACCTGATGCTTTTGATTTGGATCTAAGCCATCAGTAGGCTCATCAAGGATCAGAACTTTGGGATCGTGAATCAATGCCTGAGCAATACCTAATCGACGACAATAACCTTTCGAGAGATTTTCAACGCGCCGATCTAAAACAGGTTGCAGCTCTACCTTATCGACAACACTTTGAATACGACGTGTAAGCTCATCACCTGAAAAGCCTCTAACTTGAGCAATAAACTTTAAGGCTGCACTCACGGTCATATCTGCATAGGCCGGAGCACCCTCAGGCAAATAACCAATATCCAATTGTGCAGAAATGGGATCTTTAAGAACGTCATGCCCAAGTACACTGACCTGCCCGCTTGTTGGTGCCAAAAAGCCGGTTATAATTTTCATCGTCGTAGACTTACCAGCACCATTAGGCCCTAAAAAACCTAAAACCTCTCCCGGTTGTATGGTGAAACTGACATTGTCTACAGCGCAAAAATCATCAAAATATTTAGATAAATTCGTAATCTGTATCATGGTTAACTCGATTTTTCTTCTTAGAGATATGAAAGCAGAAAATGCTTATTTGTATTGATATCTGAAAAGCGTTGCTTGCCTTACAAACAGCGTTGGAATATAGAGGCCGAATCATACCATTTCAAGTCTTTTTAATTTACATTTTGGTATATTTTTCTTCATCTTTGGCCTTTTAAGTTCAGACTATTTTGCCTTGTAAAGATATTGTCTTTAAACTAGCCGCCAATTATCGGCCTTTAGGATCGAACTATTCTATGCGCAATTACTTCAATGTCAGCTCTCTTCTTTTTTCTCTGCTCAGAAAAATACTCTTTCTCTGGGTCAAAACCGAAGTAAAAGGTGTAGAAGAAGATGACCTTCAACTAGATCCAAACAAGCCAGTTTGCTATGTTCTCCAATATCGTTCTTTATCTGCTCGCCTAGTTCTCGAACAAGCTTGCTTAAAGTCATCTCTACCCTCCTCTCAATCTGCTCTCAAAATTGGCGATCACAAAGTTAAGCGCTCCGTATTCTTTCTATATGAGCCTCAGGGAAATTTATTTTATAAAAGACAAACGCCAACAGTTTCAGGCCGCTTAAAACAAATTATTCATGATGTCGCCGAACAAACTGGTGATGACAATGAAAGCGCTTTGGATGTCCAGCTGGTACCCGTTTCTCTTTTCTGGGGACGCTCTCCAGAAAAGGAAAAATCCTGGCTAAAACTCTTACTGAGTGATGGCTGGTCTGTACCCAGTCATTTAAAACAGTTATTCATTATTCTTTTACATGGAAGACGTACCTTAATTCAATTCAACCAGGCCCTTTCTGTTCAACAAATTTACCAAGAATGTAAGCACGATACTGAACGGAGTGCGCGTAAAACTGCACGTATCTTAAGAGTTCATTTCAGGCGCGTCAGACAAACAGTATTGGGGCCAAACTTATCTCACCGTCAAAACCTAGTCCAAGGCATTATCAATAGCCCTGAAGTAAAAGCCAGCATAAAGAAACACATAAAAGAGACTGGCATTAAGCCTGAGCAAGCCAAACAACTTGCACTTAAATATGCAGATGAAATTGCCTCAAACTTACAAATATCGACTATTCACTTTTTAGAAAGAATGTTAAATAAACTTTGGAATAAAATTTACAATGGCATAAAGCGTAACAATCTCAATACAGTTCGAGAACTAACCAAAGACCACGCTGTCATATACGCACCTTGCCACAGAAGTCACGTAGACTATTTATTACTCTCTTCCATGCTGTTTGAAGAAGGCATTATGGTTCCGCATATTGCGGCAGGCATTAACTTGAATCTTCCCGTTGTTGGCCCAATTTTACGAAGAGGCGGGGCATTCTTTATGCGACGCAGCTTTAAAGGCAATCAACTTTACGCCACGGTTTTCTCTGAATATATACATACGATTTTTAAGCGCGGCTATTCGGTTGAATATTTTATTGAAGGCGGAAGAAGTAGAACAGGCCGCATGCTTAACCCTCGTGCAGGCATGATTGCTATGACTGTCAGCTCTTACTTAAGAGATCAACAAAAACCGATCGCATTTATTCCGGTTTATTTTGGCTATGAAAAAGTGCTCGAAGGTAGCTCTTATCAAGGTGAGCTAAGAGGAAAAGAAAAGCAAAAAGAATCCGTTTTCGGTTTATTCAAATCACTTAAAAATTTACGAAATTCATTTGGTAAAGTCAGTGTAAATTTTGGTGACCCCATTTATCTTGAACAGTTTTTAAACACTCACCAGCCTGAGTGGAAGCAAGATATTGAGAGTTTGGAAACCAAACCAGCGTGGTTCAATGGCCTTGTCGATAAATTAGCGATAGAGCTAACCACACGCATTAACTCTTCTGCTGCACTAAATCCAGTCAACATGACTGCTCTGGCTTTATTATCGACTGAAAGGCATGCAATGGATGCCCAGGTTCTAGCAAAAGTCATGAACACCTTTTCTGACCTTCTTAAAGAGTTCCCTTACAGCGACACCATGACCTTTGCTGAAGGGACGGGGGAAGAATGGATTCAACATGCTGAAGAGATGCGCTTGGTCCAACGCCAAAAACAGGCACTTGGCGACATTATAAGCTTAGATGACCGTAACGCCGTTTCGTTAACCTATAACCGAAACAACATACTCCATCTATTTGCAGTACCCTCGCTCATAGCAAGCTTACTTCGCCAAAATAGTAGTATGGAAAAATCTCATATTCACAGCATTTTCCGCTCAATCTATCCTTATATTCGCTCAGAACTATTCTTAAAATGGGATGGTGACGATATAGACCCCATCTTCGAAGGCTGGTTGAAAGTTCTGACCGACAACGAACTCATGAAGCAGGAAGGCGATCTTATTGTTCGCCCAGCTGCAGGCAGCTCACAATTTGTTTATTTAACCATTCTTTCGCGTTTTATTATTCCGACGCTACAACGTTATTACACCGTAGTAGCCATTCTGATTCAAAATGGTTCGGGGAAATTAGATGCAGAAGAATTAGAAAAACATAGCACATTAATGGCTGAACGCATGTCGATTCTCTTTGGGCTTAATGCACCAGAATTTTTCGACAAGATGCTCTTTAGAAACTTCATTGGAGAGTTACAAGAAAAAGAGTTCCTGACCCTAAACTCCGCAAATAAACTGGTTTACGGAGATGATGTAAAACAAGCTGTTGAAGATGCACGTTTTGTTTTAGATGCTGAGTTAAGGCAATCGATCCTGCAAGTTACCAGCATGAACAATGACGATTAGATAACGGCCATTACTAATTAGCAGCCACTAAAAAAGGGAATATCTAAACAGGTATTCCCTTTTTTATGCGTTCTTGATTAATGTTTCACTAACACTTAATCCAGCTTTTTATAAACCCCTTTTTTCCAATCATCAAGCTCGGATAAATACCACGGTGAAAAACGGTTATCTGATGGCCCACCCGCTAAACAGGTATACAAGGTTTTCTCACTAAGATCTGACACCATTCTTATAGATGGTCCAAAACTGGTTTGCCTACCAGCACTTGTATATAACTGCCCTTGATGTGGCGTAGCGCGACCACCAATAATCGGTACAGGCGGCGTATCGAAGCCCATAAACTCAGGTAACTTCCCTTGAAATAACATATTCGTAAAAACGATTGAATTAATGGCTTTCCAAGGGATTGCTTTGTACTTTCGTTTAGCAACCTTAAAGGCATTTAAAAAAGCCTCAAACTGACTTGGTAAATCATTGCCTTCTTGACTAAACCATGGAGAACCAGGATCTAATAATACTTGATCGAAGTTTTGGTAAAAATCTATAAACACCCCCGTTTGCGAACTTAAATGTCGCATGACATCTTTGCCTGTACCCGACTTAGATCCACCAAACACTTCCATACGCAGTGCTGAATAGAAATCTTCGAAAAGAGGCGCAGCAATCGATTCAAGGTCATATTCACAATTCCAATTTTTCAATACCGTATAGGCACTCGAATTGGCACTGTCTTGCTCGCTACTTTTTTCCAATATAGGTAGCAGTATCGCTAAAAACTCTTCAGCCTGAATTGAATACACATCAAACTGGATTTTCTGAGAGGACTTAACATCGTGTTGATCACTCTGCTCTATTAGCTGAGCAATACGTCTTGCACGGTAATCTCCCATTGGCATGTTGATAGGTGAACATTTACCCAGATGGTTTAAATCCTGATTTGCGGTCACAAAAAAACCTTCTTCTGGATTCTCCACACAAGGCAGCTCACTAGTAGCTACCATACCTTGCCAATCATATTGAGCTTCCCAACCAGGCATGGGCGTAAAACCATTCCAACTTTCGTGCCGTTTAGGCATCAAACCAGACATCTGATAAACAATATTATTTTGCTCATCAGCTATCACCCAATTCCAGGCAGACTCCATTTTAGCTAAACATGCAGCACCTTCTTTGGCATTAGACGCCTGGGTAAGGCTTAAACTCGTCATCAATGATGCCGCACCCATAGTATCAGCAGCCCATTTTGTGGCTAAATATCGCCCCGCCTCAAATGGATTTCCATCTAATACACCATGCTTATTTTCATAAAAATGAAGTTGTTCATCAGTATGTTTCTTGCGTTTAATAATCTCGGTACGCTTTTCAAAGTCGAGCCATTGTTGGTCTTGTTTATATTTACCCTCTTTACATTCTTCAACCCAGCTATCAATGGTATCCATAAAGGTATAAGTGACACCCCAAGCAAGATTCTTGGATCGGCCAATAATAATACCTGGCAAACCCGGCATCCCCATACCTTTGGCGAAATTCTCAGGCCAGATAAGGCTTTGCTCACACCACACATTCGGTAAGCGATTAATTTCAAGGTGAGGGTCATTCGCCATAATGGCCTGACCAGATGCAGTTTTACGCCCTGAGATGACCCAGTTATTCGAGGCCATCATTCTAGGTAAGGCTAAATTCCAAATAAGCTCCTGTGGAACAACTCGCTCACCAAGCTGAACACTTTCAATTAGTTCACGATCAAAATTGGATAAATCTATTGGGAATAAAGCGGCCAACTGCTCAGTACTAATACCTGCTTGTACTAACTCTATAAATAATCGTTCAACTTCTGCCTGAGATTGAGCCAAGGTCAAATAACTGGCCATTCGTGAAACTAAAATACTATCCTGAATTCGCCATACCTCATGTTTATAACCCAGCAGTTTCATGGCACTTATCTTCTTAGCAACAAGCCCTGCATTGACGCCATCACAATAGCCTTGGCATAGGGAAAGAGATGCATCATCCAGCTTGGCCACTTCATCATCGAGAGAATTTACCCAATTAGCTTTTCGAAAAAAATGATCAATTTTTAAAGAATCTTCAGTATCCGATAACAGTTCACACAAGCGCCCCTGCCCTAATACACGCATCATTAGTAATTGAGTGCTTCGGTCTATCGCATGCGCATATCCACTCCCCCAAAGTACATCTTTCAGGGAGTCAGCTTTTATTATCGGTACACCAGAATCATTGCGATTAATCGATAAATTGTTAGGTTTTGGCCCAACTACAGTCATTTTTTTTCGTTTAAACATACTAATCACTCTTATTATTTTTATTCACCTACCGATCAATTTGCTCTATTGCATATTGAATCTGATCTGATTCAAAACCACGTGTCATCAAAAAACGCATTTGCTTTGACTTTTCTTTAAACATCTCACTTTGATCGTTAGATTTAAACCCATTCCCAAAGCGTTTATGCCTAACATGCTTTGCTAAAGCAAACCAATCTTCATCAAACCCCACAAAAACCTCTGAAATAATGTCATTTGATACCCCATTTTGACTAAGCAAATAACGTATTTTTTGTGGCCCCTGCCCTCTTGAATAATGATGACGTAACATCATTTGAGCATAACGTCGATCATCCAAGTAATCACGGCTTTGCAATTCTGTCAATACCTTCGTGACAGACTCTTCATCATGCTCTTTTTTGCGCAATTTCAGCCTTAACTCATGAACACTATGATCCCGTCGCGCTAAAAAACCAATAGCTTGATGCATCGGATTCTGCTTAGTATTCTTTGTTGACATAAACTACCCCTTAAGACATAGACCTAAAGACTAAATTATTACTGTATATTCTGA
>TARA_R110001592_G_scaffold25598_1_pt1 | contig 18613 bp, 15 predicted proteins | sample TARA_R110001592 | Tara Oceans TARA_R110001592 (sample SAMEA4398387) | marine metagenome | biome: Polar Biome; feature: [SRF] surface water layer (ENVO:00010504); material: water (ENVO:00002006), including particulate matter (ENVO:01000060) such as... | depth 5 m | reverse complement strand
TCATGTTTGTGCTCATGTTTGTGCTCATGTTTGTGCTCATGTTTGTGATCGTGTTTGTGATCGTGTTTGTGATCAGGCATTGATGCAGACGCCTCTGGCACAGTGTGTTCGCCTCGCTTCACTAACGAAGAAGGCGGTTCCAGACCGTGCTCGCGGTACCAGTCGAGCGGGTCAGCCTTCATAGCCGAGACTATCTTGGGCAGAGTCTGACGCAACGAATGCTGGGGAGCCCAGTCGAGCAGGCTGCGGGCGTGCGTAATGTCTATAGCGTAGTGATCGTTGGCCCGGTCGATCATCCAGGGTTTGATGAACGCATCCTGACCAGGGATGTGATCCTGAAGCCATGCTCCCACTTTCGCTATCGGCCCGGGGACACTATGCGTCTCCCACGACTCATCAAGTATCAAGCGCTGAAACGTATGCTGCAGTTCGTCATAGCTCAGGGTCTCCGGTTCGCCTACGAGAATCACCGACTCTGGTGGCAACTGTGCACGACGATCGATAGCATGTTCGATAACGTCCACCACGTCGCTCAGATGGATGAAGCTCTGGCCGTGCGAGGTCTCTCCGGAATATAAATGACTGGCGAGCTGACCTTCATAGATGCGCTGAATTTGGTGTGCGAGCGGTGGTGAGTGACCAATATCGTCGTAGACGCCAGCAAGGCGCAGGATCACCGTGGGAATATCGCCGCGTTCCGCATGGATCAGCGCTTCGGTGCGAACCTTCGACTCCGGATAGGCCCACGTTGGCCCGATCGGTGAGTCTTCGGTGAGGAACACGCCGGGCTCGCCCGGTTGATGCACAAGCATAGTGCTGGCAAAAATGAACTGTTCGACCTCGAAGCCGTCGCGCAATCCATGTAACAGTCGGCCAGTGCCCTTGACCGTAATCTCATCGTATTTTGAGCTCGGCTTACCGAGAAAATCGTAGTAGGCGGCCAGGTGCACCACCGCAGCGATATGCGTACCGTGATGTTCCCGTAGTATCTTTAGCCCTTCGCGTACGCTGTCATCGGAAGAGATATCGACTGCGATATAAACACAATCGGGTGGCGCTGGCGTAGGAGCCTTGCGATCGATGCCCACGACATCGCTGAAGCGTCCAGCCAATCGCTGCATCACCGCATCTCCGATTCTGCCGCTAGCGCCCGTGACTAGGACAATATTTTTTTCTGGGTTCATAGTTGCAATTCCTTACACTTATCATTCATTTAACAGCATGGTATGTATCACTTCAACACACCCCCTCACTTAAGCTGGGCCAGCATGTAATCCACCGCAGCCTTGATATCGGCCTCTGACAATGAGGCGTTGCCACCCTTTGCCGGCATTGTACCTTTGCCCTTTAACACCGAAGTCATCAGGGCATCAGCGCCCTGTTTGAGGCGTAGTTCCCATGCGGTCTTGTCGCCGAGCTTAGGCGACAAGACCGCATGACATCCAGCGCAAGATTTAGCATAGACCTCCTTGCCATCTACAGCTAAGACTTGGTTCGTCATCAACAGTGCCGCCGCAGCGGTAAATCCTAGTAGTATAAGTTTCATAGCTTACTCCCCCCTTTTCTCATATTTAACAATATAACAGTGAAATTTTCACCCGCATCTAACTTACTTTACTGATCAGCGCAATCCAGCTGTATCAAGCTTGTGTAATTCCTTAGGTTTCTCGCTGAACACCGGAAGAAACCGGGTCCACATTTTTAAACCACATATCCCAAAGCGATATTAATATCTGCAATGCTAATGCCAAGCCCATGAGGCCGCCACCGATCAATACTACATGGGCAAATACGGGCAGATACTTGGTGACCCACCAGGCTACGATATCCGCCCAGATCATGACATATGGCAGAATAATGATCACGATCCGCCATTTTTTGGAAACTCCGCTCATGGCAAAGATCGCTCCGGTCAACAAAAAGATAATGCCGATACCGAAGAGATGCACGTGAGATTGTCGCGCCAACTTGCTTATGCTAGCCCCCGTATCGACCTGTGTTATTTTTCGTACCTCTTCGAGGGTGGTCAATGGCGGAACCGGCAACCCGGACTTTGCGCTATGACAGGCAATGCAGTTTTTCTCGAAGATCGGCTGTACCTTCTCGTAGTCATTGGCAATCGCACCCGCTCGAATCCACCGGACAATTTCCTGCTTATCGCTGGGATCAAGCCTGTCAGACATGGAACCGCGCAGCGCCGTTTCCAGCAGCGTTTTATCCGGCTGGCCGCCATACTTCATGCTGAGTCCATCGACAATCTTCATGCCTGTTTTCTGGTGGGGATCGATGTCCACGAGGAACAGGTAAAACAGTGCCATGATGTAGCCTATCCCGATCGTAAGTAGAAAACATGTAAGTAAAGCCCGCATGGGCGATGTAAGTGTACGCAATGTGCTATTGCTCAAGGGTTCCACAAGCTGTTTCATATTGTTATCTCTTTACTAAGTTAGAAGCGAAACCAGCCCCAAAATATAGAGGCTGTTGTTGCAGCATTTCAGTCGTGTAGATTTAAGTTGTGTCACGTAACATATCTCCGAGTTGCTGCCTCATGGGAGAAACGGTTCCAGCTGTTTGCCTGTTGTCTTGAACTGTCTGCGCCCCGACCACCACAACACCACAGCTCCGCCTACAGCGGACAGCAGCGAACCGACCACGACACTGAGCCGGGCGCTGCGATACATCTCCTGGTCGGAAAACGCCAGGCCGGCGATGAACAGGCGAGCCTGTCGATATCGAACAGAGCGATGCGCAGAAAGAAAAACACCATCAACCCGTCGTTGATCCAGAGGATGAGCGGCTTGTCGATGGCCAGCGTGGTCAGGCCAGCTGTCTTTTGCGATTGTATCCAAGGTATGGATTCACCCCTGATCCACCGCGCTCTGTACCTCAGCGGACCCAGACCGGAATGCCTGGATACCTTCCAACCGGGTACGCTTGAGCAAGAGTGCATTGACCGCGACCAGTGCCGAGCTTCCGGACATGGCCAGCGCTGCCACTTCGGGGCTAATCACCAGTGGGTAAAACACTCCGGCTGCGGCCGGGAAGGCAATTACATTATAACCCACCGCCCAGAATAGATTCTGGTGCATCTTGCGTAGTGTGGCGCGCGATAGCTCGATAGCCCCTAGCACATCGTAGGGATCACTCTTCATCAGCACTACATCGGCACTCTCTATGGCCACGTCGGTGCCAGCACCGATGGCAAAGCCGACATCAGCCTGAGTCAATGCCGGGGCATCGTTGACGCCGTCCCCCACCATGCCGACCTTTTTACCCTTAGCTTGTAGTTCCTTGACCTTGTCCGCCTTCTGACCCGGCAGCACATCAGCGATCACGGTGCTAATGCCGAGTTCCTTGGCGATACGCTCAGCGGTGGACTGGTTGTCGCCGGTGAGCATGGCGACCTCCACACCGCGCTCGCGCATCTTCTTCACCATCGCCGCCGCTGTAGGTCGCGGTGCATCAGCGATAGCGATAAGACCTATCAGTTTCCCGCCATGGGCAACGTGCACCACGGTCTGGCCTGCACCCTGCAGGCGAGCAGCCTCATCTGCCAGGCTCGCCATATCGATCTTGTCTTCATCCATTAGACGGCGATTCCCCAGCAGCAGGGTTTTTCCGGCGACATCGGCACGGGCGCCCTTACCCTCAATGTTGGTAAAACCGGTCAAAGGCTCTAGCGTTAATCCTTCAGCACGCCTCAGAATAGCCTGCGCCAGCGGATGATCTGAACCCTGTTCTACCGTCGCCGCCAGAGCAAGCACGGCGTCCTCGCCCGAATCCGGTGCTACCACCACCTCCACCACTTGGGGCTCGCCCATAGTCAAGGTGCCAGTCTTATCAAATACAACAATATCAAGCTGGGTAGCGTCTTCCAGCGCCGAGGCGTTCTTAAACAAGATACCGTTCCTAGCGCCGAGACCAGTGCCCACCATCACCGCCATGGGCGTGGCGAGTCCGAGAGCGTCGGGACAGGCGATAACGAACACGGTAATGGTGAGGGTCACGGCGAATAGTACCGTTGAGCCGAGCCCCCAAAACCATACCGAGAAGGTGGCCAGACCGATGATGATGGCGATCACCACTAGCCACTGCGAGGCCTTGTCCGCCAGCAATTGTGCCGGGGCCTTGGAGTTCTGCGCCTCCTGCACCAGCTTGACAATCTGTGCCAGCGCCGTATCGGTGCCCACTTTGGTAGCGCGGTACTTGAAGCTGCCGCTCTTATTAATCGTTGCACCGATCACCGTATCACCCGGTTTTTTCCCTACTGGCATGGATTCACCGGTAAGCATGGATTCGTCGACTTGCGACTCGCCTTCCAATACCTCGCCGTCTACTGGTATTTTGTTACCAGGCCGGATCACCACCACGTCGTCTTTCAGGACCTCAGCAGTCGGAACCTCCACTTCCACGCCATCACGCAGTACCATGGCCTTGGGTGGCGCCAGATCCATCAGCGAGCGAATGGCGTCCGAGGCACCGGCGCGGGCACGCATCTCCAGCCAGTGGCCAAGCAGGATGAACACTAACAGTACGGCGACGGCCTCAAAGAATTGCACCCCTGGAAACAGAAAAGTCGCCCCAAGACTGAACAGGTAGCCGGTACCCACCGACAACACGACCAGCACCGCCATATTGAGTACGCCATTTTTCAGCGCACGCCAGGCGGCAACGAAAAAAGGCCAACTCGGCCAGATAATCGCCACTGTGGCGAGGACAAACAACCACTGGTTGAGTTCCAGATTAAAGGGAGGCGAAGGTGGCGTGAACATCCCACCCATGGGTGAGTAGATAAAGATCGGAATACTGAAGATCAGACAGACCCAGAAGCGATTACGCATGTCGCGCACCATGGCCTGCATGTCCATGCTACCACCATGGCCCATTTCATGAGCCATGGCGTCTGCCTTATCAGGCATGGCATGTCCCCCATGGCTCTGGGCAGCCTTATGCTCGCCATGCCCAGAGTGGGGTACCGCGTCCGGATGGTCTTCGGGCACACAAACATGTTTAGGCAGCTGCTCCCCTGTACAGTGGTAACCGCACTCCTGCACCCTCACCTTAATGGACTTGAGATCAATTACTGTCTCGTCATAGACCACAGTCGCGCTACCGGCGACATAATTAACCTCGGCTTTTTTTACCCCGTTCATTTTCAACAACTGTTTTTCCACACCTCGGCCGCTCATAGCGGAGAGCAGGCCATGCACCTCGATATTCACAGTTTTCATCGTATTATGTCCCTTTCCAGGCTCATCCGAGCTTGGTTTCTATCAATTTGTAAAACAGATCACTACAGCTTTCCTTGGTGACCATGAACTGTATGAGTGCCACAAATTAGATTTAGCACTGATATCATTTTCTTACATCATTTTCTTACTATATACATACAGCCAGCTGATGCAGAATAGACCTGCGTGCTGCACACAAGTCAATATATCGGCTTGATTAATCGACAAGGAATTAAGATGTCACAGCCTATATTTATTTCACTCGCTTTTCTGTAGCGAAAACTGAAGAATAAAAGTGCTAAACAAATACACACTCAAAACAATAAGCCTCAAGTTAGTCATTACTCTGATATTCTAATGATGAAAACAGCTCATCTGCAAAGGGTGTTATATCAACGGCTTTGGCATTAAGTTCGTATCGTCTAGAAAACTCGATACTAATTAAGACATTAGGAAGCTCTGGAAACTCGCAACTCATGCCGATTAAATCTACCATGGCCGGCCCTTTATTATTTCTGCCATGCCAGTCTTCAGCTTTGTAAGTATAACGAACACATAAATCACCATATTTGGGTTCAAGCCACTCATCATGACTAAGCCAAAAAAATCCGACTGGTTTAAATGCATTGTTTCGATGAGACTTAAGCATTCTAAGGTGAGTTTCCGCAGTTTTATACATACCAAAGCGCGGCCCTCGATTTAAAGAAACTAGAATTGAGTAGCTATCCAAATCATTTAATTGAAATAAATGAATTTTATTACTCGTTCCATATTCAACAGCAGACCAGGCCCTTTCAGTAGGCACTGCAAATGAAAAACCTGGACCAGGTACGCGCTGCCCTGGCAATATATTGGTTCTATCAAAACTTGCGCACGAAGACATCAGTAAAACGAAAAATATCAACAAACTTTTGATCATTAACATATCCAGAAAGACCATTTAAGTATCAATTCACACACCATCAATTCATACAACAATAAATAGAATTATATACACCATTATCGATTTAACTATTTAGTCAGCATTTCAAATGTTAAATTTCACCTAGGAGCCTGTCGGTCTTAGGTGCTCGTTACGAGGAGTAGAGTAACCTAAGCCCGACAGGCTCCTAACACAAGCAAAGAAACAGTGTTTGAATTGCTAGACTTCATGCTTGCTCACTAATTTAACCTAAAGGTCTTACCATGACACAAACAGCACTCTGGATTTTGATAGCAATCAGTACAGCCATTGGCATATTTTTACTTATATTTAATCTAAAATCCTGGAAGAAAATAAAGCAACTTAAAGCCGTGAATACTGATATTGAGTATCAACAAAAACAATCATTAAACGAGTCACACCTTAAAGCACATCAAAGTATAAAAGTGATTGCTAAGTGCATAATAGATGAACAGGTCGATTTATCTGAAGGTAGTATTCGAATTAAAGTCCTACTTGATTATGTTGCACCGGAATTACACGACCAACCTACCTTTAGTATTTTTTCCAAGATGTATGCTGCTACAGAACACATGCCAACTCATGAAGCACGCCAGCAAGCTGACAAGACACTCATTAGAAAACTCGACAAGGAAAGATTTAAACTGGAAGCAGATAACAAAGAAGAAATCCTTATGGCTTCAAAAGAGCTATTACAGAAAGAATTAAATTAACTTTTAAAACTAATAAAGAAAAGCCAGACCCAAGATTGAGGCTGGCTTTTGATACTCATTATTTTAAATAAACGACTCTAAACCTATCTGCCTTACACTTATTTTATCTAAAATAATTCGACACTTAGAGACACATAAATTCAAACAAAATTCAAACTATTTTTTTATCTTGTAAACTTTTTTCCGAATCATGCGTTGTACTCAGTGTAAGCACAAAAAACTCATTAAATACCTTGGAGAAACAACCATGAAACCACTACATTACCTTGGACTCATTTTGGGTGTCAGCAGCATACTGGCCATGACGGGCTGCGGATCTTCTGGCAGCACCGCAGATGAAAGCAGCGCAGAAGATTCAGGCACACTGGAATTAGCACTCACCGATGCAGAAGAAGATTTTCTAAGCTATAAAATCGAATTAGATGCGGTGACCTTGAATCGCCGTGATGGTTCGAAGGTAGATATTCTACCATTAAGTACTGAAATCGATTTTGTACAATATCAAGAACTAACAGAGCTCTTTGCAGTGATGTCTGTACCTTCCGGTGTTTATGAAAGCATCACCTTAAGCCTCGACTATAGCGATGCAAACATCGTGATTCAGGATGAGTCCGGGGTTTCTTACACAGCCTCTGTGGTTGATTCTGAAGGTGCTGCCGTGACTGAATTTCAAGTGGAGTTAAGCTTAGATAACGATAAGCCTCTGATCATCACGCCTCGAAAAACCTCTCAATTAACGCTTGATCTCGACTTGGCAGCGTCGAATACCATCGAATCATTTGATCCACCTCTGGTTAGCGTTGAACCTTTTATGCTGGCTTCAGCGGAGTTAGATAGGGAACGTGAACATCGTGTGCGTGGTTTGATGTCATCTGTAAATGCCGCCGAACAGCTAGTGACGCTCGATGTTAAACCTATGCGTTTAAAGCAAGGTGAGTTTGGTCAATTTAGCTTTGCTGTCAACAGCGAAACAAAATATGAAATTAATGGTGTGGAATACAATGCCGAAACAGGAATCGGTACCTTAGCATCTTTATCGGCCAATACTCCTGTTGTGGCATTTGGCGTCAATATTAAAGATGATGACTTACCGTATTTGGCAAGCCAAGTCATTGCCGGTACCAGCGTCCCTTGGAACAACCAAGATGTCTTAAAAGGCACCATTACCGCGCGTACTGACAATAGCTTAACGATTCAAGGCGCTGTAATAGAAGCGGCTGGCCAAGCCGGCTATTTCCGTCAAAGCATCGCCATGAGTATTGGGGAAGACAGCATTGTGACAGGCTACCGCTTGGGTGATGCTGATATATCAAATCTATCTGTTGGCCAAGAAGTACTCGCGCTTGGTCTTTACGAGCAAAGCACCAGTGCCTTTAATGCAAGGGATGGTGCTGTCAGAATGAAGCTCAACCGAATCGTCGGTGAAGTCGTGCAACAAAGCCCCTTGGCGATCGATTTAAGCCATATCAATAAGCGTCCCGTTTCAGTGTTTGACTTTGCCGGAACAGGAAGCAGTGAGTTGAATGATGCCGACCCAAGCAACTACAACATCAATACCAGCAACTTGGATTTAAACGGCATTGAAGCCGACGAGTGGTTACAAGTTCGTGGCTATCCGACTGCCTTTGGGAGTGCTCCCAATGACTTTGATGCCCTATCTATCATCAACCCTCAGTTTAACTCTCATGCGGCTAAGTTTATGGTGAAATGGGATGCCGATGCGCAAGCAAGATTGAATACTCAGAATCAGGTCCTGAATATCACGAGCACTCAAGCCCGCAGCAAATTGCATTTAGTTGGTGTGCCTGGCTCTAGTCAGCTAGATATGACTGTCGCAACAATTTCGGCAGAGGGTGAAACCGGTCTCTATGCCATTCTTGGCCGAGGTGAAGGCATTCAAGTCTATCGTGACTTTAGTGAGTTCATCGCCGCCTTAAATAGCTATAGTGAGCAAGGTTTCATACCTAAGCACCTAACAGCAGGTGGTTATTATTCTGATGACACAGATAATCTTAGTGCCATGAAAGTCACCATCTTCTTAGCCGCATCCACTCAAGCATCGAGAATGGAATTGCCAGAGGAATCAATAGCTGAATAAACCGGAGTTTCAAAAGCCGATTGTGCTGATAAGGACTATACTTTTCAGCACAATCCTATTCACACATAACGAAAAGAGCGATAAGAATTAGTGCGCGATCTTGAGAATTTTCTGATCACCATTGAACGCAGAGCGTTTCGAATCGCGCAGTTAGCCACGCGCTGTGAAGCCGATGCCTTGGATATTGTGCAAGACGCGATGTTTAAGCTGGCATCTAACTATCAGCATCGACCAGCAGATGAATGGAAGCCGCTATTTTTTACAATACTTGAAAGCCGAATAATGGACTGGCACCGAAAACAGACTTTGAGAAAGAAGTTATTTTTTTGGAAAACGGATCATCAAGAAGTTGATACCGGATCAGCAACACATGAACAGCACCAAGATTACCCAACAGACTTAGCCAACCCGGAAAATGAAATAATAAGCGAGCAGTTAGGTAAACATCTATTAAAGTGCATCGCCGCCTTACCGGTTCAACAGCAACAGTGTTTTATCTTAAGAAGCTGGGAAGGCTTATCCATTAGCGAAACAGCCTTGGCCATGAACTTAAATGAAAATAGCGTAAAAACCCATTACGCCCGGGCATTAAAAAAACTGCAAGACCAAATTAGCTTTGAATGATTTTTAGCCGAAGATGAAGTAAGTAGACAGGTATGAATATGAACACAAATGATGAAGAGCGACGCATCCAGGAAAGTGCTAACAAAGCACTTGATAACAGCTTGTCTTCAATTGATCAAAGCACACAAGCGCGTTTGCGTGAGACTAGAATGCAAGCTCTGGCCTTGGCCGAAAAACCAGGCATTTGGCAAACCATGTTTAAGCCCTTGCCTATCGCATCGGCACTGGCCTTTAGTTTTGCCTTGATTATCGCCCTGCCTCAATGGCAAAGTAGCCCTTCTTCTAACAACACAAGCTTTTTAGCTCAGCAACAAGCATTTGATGATTTACTGTTATTAAGTGACGTCGATGATGACACTCTGGAATTAGTAGAAGACCTTGAGTTTGCTTTATGGCTCACAGAAGAAATGGATACGCCTAGCGAGGGCTCAAAATTTGAAGAACAAGCAAGAAACTATTCTATTCAACAAACACCCAATGAAGCCCCCATATTCCCGGAAGCTTCAAGCGTACTTGGGTGTGCTCATGTTTAGTATGACATGCCTGTCTCAGCTTAAAGCCGATGATCAAACAATGACAAGCTTCTCCATGGAAGACCCTGAAGCTTTCTTTTTGTTTTTAGCCAATAGCATAGAAGATCACGGCGAACTCACTACGCCACTTGATATTGAAGAGCTCAATATCAATGAAATTAAGATAAGCGAAGCCACGGATAATGAGACGGATCAAGAGGAGACAATACAATGAAACACACTTTGTTCTTTCTGCTGTTGCTAGCCTCCTTCCACGTTTTTAGCCAGACCTGGGAAAGCTTACCAGATCAAACACGTACTGCATTAGCCCCTCTTGAACCACGCTGGGACAGCTTCGATTCAGACAAGCAAAATCAACTATTAAATGGCCTTAAAAAATGGCAAAAACTTAGCCCTGAGGCGAAAGAACAAGCCAGCCAGCGTTTCCAGAAATGGCAGCAATTATCACCCGAAAAACGTCAAGCACTGCGCGATAAAATGAGGGCATTTAAACAATTACCTCCTAGTCAAAAGCAGAAACTACGGGATAATATGCGTCAATTTAAACGGCTTCCTCCCGCTAAAAGACAGGAACTCAGACAGAAGTTTCATAATCTAAGGCCAGCACAAAAAAGAGCCATCAAACAGAAATTTAAAAACAGATAGGCTTCATAAACTAAAAGAACACGCCAAACTCTAGTGCGCTGGTTTCGGAATTAATATCCAGTGCGAGTGTTTTCGAATGAGATAATCGAAGCTGAAAATCATCAATTAATAGCGATAGAGCAATACTGATATACCCAGAAGCCTCAGTATTGATATTTGATTCCGAGTTATTCGGCCTCAAGGGCTGGCCCCTAGAAATGACTCTCGTGGTAAAAGAGGATTCTCCCGATAAAGCTTCCGTCCAGCCAAGCTGAATAGAAGGTTGCACTATAGAGGCTTGGCTTAGTTCAAACCCAGTACTTAAGACTAAATCTGCAAAGGCATAAGTACTCGTTTGTTCTGCATCACGACTCAAAATAACAGAGGGTATTACCCCATTTGATTCTTGTTTGAACTTTTGAGATCCGAGACCAAAGCTTGGTGATATATCAAAGCGATCAAATGAGAAAAGATAAGCAAGCGATAGATTAAAATCTCTAGTTTCACTTTGCTCTTCATAAAAAGCCGTTGATACAGGCGAGCGAATATCGAGATTAGTTTCTGAAGTACTTAATCCAAGACTGGCATGCCAATTTCCGTAAAGGTAATTTATATTAATCGCAGCACCTGAACCATGCTCATCCAAGCGAAATTGATTCGTATCAAGATTTTCCGTTGCATCACTTCGCCAGATAAAAGTCCCCAAGCTCCATGACTCATTTAAGCCTAGGGAATAATAAATACTTGTCGTTTTTGGTTTGTAGAAGTAATGACGGTTCTGCCCTGCATAATAGGCGTCACTTTTAGACCACTCTATTGATATAGATTGTTCAGCCTGAACAGCACTCATAGTCAAATAAAAGAAGGCGACAATAACAATCTGTTTATATAAATTCATGCGATGTGGAATACGTTACTTTATAACGATTAATTTTATATTTCGCTCTCGTTTGTTTCTCAATACAAGCGATTACAGTTTATCACGCTCATAGGCAAACAAAAAAGGGGCCTTAAAATGGCGCTTACTTAAGCCTAAAATCGTTCGAAATTACTAGACTTCAATAATTTACACCCACCCTAACACTTCCCTTGGTAGGGGAAGCAATGCTTACTGTTCCTTCCTCTTGTCAATGCCCTGGCACGAAACAGTCCCTCCCCCTTTTTTCAAGGGGGAGGGTATGACTAACTTTAAGCTCCTAGCCCTGCCAATGGGTCAGATGGAAAGGGTAAGTTTCTGGCACGATTATGCTTAAGTAAGTACTATTCAGCCCTTAGCCCCCAAATAATATTTTTCCGATAATTTCTACTTGATCTTTTTCCGAACAAGCATCAAACCCACAAACCCTAAACCCAGTAGAAATAATGAACTTGGTTCTGGAACCGATGCTGATGAAATAGCTGTAGTAAAATAAGTATAGTTATCATTGTATGCGTCATCAGACCAAATCCATTCTGCCGATGAGCTCACTGCAGGCCTATTATACCAAGGCCATACGCCATTATTACCAAGTGAACTGGCAGCTTGATAATCACTCCAGCCTATGGTACTCACATCCCAATCTGTCGTATTCGTAGTCAGGTTTGTTTGACCATTTGAAAATACGTGGTCAGTCCCGGTTAAGTTAAACTCACCTAGAAAACCAGCGATCCAACCTTGGTCGTAGGCAAAGATATGTAAGAAATAGTCCTGACCTGCATCTAAATTCACGCCAGAAAAGCTATAGGTTGAGGCCCAATTATTGCCTGAAGAAATCTGCACTCCTTGAGTTTGCTTATCTGTTGATAGATAAGCAAGGTAACCATTATCTACATTCAAACCACCGGATAACAAACTCGCAGATGCTTGAGCACTCACAATTAATAATAAAGATACAGCAAAACTACATGCTTTTAACATATTGATTTTTTCTCATAAAAGTATAAAAAGGCATGCGTCATTACTATTTTGTGGTTTCAGATCAGAGCAAGAACGCATTTAATGAGTTAACAACTGAAGTCTAATTGAATAATTAAAAAGGCGTTAAGTGTTTGACACTGTTATGACAATTGTTCACAAAAGACGGTTAATTCACGAGAATAACAACTAACATCAGCATGTTTGTCAAGGCCGAAGCAGCCCTACCTACTCTTGGCTTAGCAGCAGTGCAAGGTAATAAGCTGAACTCTTAAACTTGATTACTTCGCAACAGCCCTATGTGATTGAACTGGCAGTTACTTTGTTACTAGGTGCATTTATACCAATGTTGCTGTCGACGCTAAGTGGATTCGTAACTATCTATTTCTTGCTATAAGACTAATTTGGCCACTATCAGCTCCTAGTTTATTTTTTACTGCTACACTAATAACCATGTATTGATTATGGTTTTATTTAAATGCTCCAGGTTTCAGCAAAACCCTTATACAAAATCCTATTGCTTAGCTTAGCTTATATCATCGCTGCCAAACTCGGCTTATTAATGGCGTTTGAACAAGCGAATACCAGCCCTGTCTGGCCACCAACGGGAATCGCCATTGCGGCGATATTATATTGTGGCCTTCGAATTTGGCCAGGCATTTTTTTAGGCGCTTTAATTGTTAACTACTTTGTTTCATCCTCCTTGTTACTCAGCCTAAGTATTGCCTTTGGCAACACGCTTGAAGCGCTGCTGGCGGGCTTTATTATTTTACATTTCGCCAGTAAAGAGCCCTTTTCAAAAATATCCGACACCGCCGTTTTTCTGGTCGCAATATTTATTTCAACTATGCTTGGCGCATCTATCGGAATAGGCAGCCTATTATTTGCAGACGTTATTCCACAAGAGAGTTTTTCTATTTTATGGAAAACCTGGTGGGTCGGTGACTTCGTTGGCGGTCTTATTATAACGCCTTTTGTGCTGATTTGGTCGAGACCTGCCAAAGAAGACTTTTCCCAAAAACAAATAGTAGAAGCCGTTTTATTGATCTTAATGGTACTCCTTGCCTTGTACATTACCTTTGGTAATTTCCATTTGATGGGTGTCCCTGATGAACTAATCGCCTTCTCATTACTACCACTCCTAGCATGGTCAACGCTGCGTTTCCATCAACATGGCGCGACCTTAGTCATTGTGATTACTTCAGCTGGAGCGATTTTAGGTACGGTGAATGGCTTTGGCCCTTTTGTCTTGGAAAATGAAAATACCTCATTATTAGCATTGCAAGCCTATATCGGTGCCGCTATGTTCACCGCATTACTATTAATGGCCGCGCAAGGTGAAAGAATCTCCGCTTATCAAAAAATACGTCAGAACGAAAAAAATCTAGAAAACGCTATTTCAGCACAAACAACTGAATTGCAAGAGACAAATGTACTTCTGGCAAAAGAAATGCAACAACAAAGTCACTTAACGGCTGCCTTGAAATCTCTTTTTCATCATATAGACCGCGCTTCAGAGGAAAATTTTTTCACGAGATGTACTCAGACACTTAGTTCAATTTATAAAACCAAGTATGCCTTTGTGGGTACTTTTGATAACAAGGAACAGACTCGCATAAAAACACTGTCCGTTTGGGAAAATGGTCAAGCTGGCCATAACTTCACTTATAATTTGAAAGGAACGCCTTGTGAGGATGTATTAAATAACGCCATGGAACTTGTAGCCCAACAAGCTGCAACACGCTACCCAGATGATGAAATGCTTATTTCCATGAGTATAGAAAGTTATTATGGCGCCCCGTTAATATCAAACTCAGGAAAAGTAATTGGTATTATGGCCGTTATGGATGATAAGCCTTTAAGTGTTGATCCGGCCTTAAGTGCTTTACTGGGTTTATTTTCTAATCGAGTCGCCCTGGAAATTCAGCGCCGAATAAATATAGAGGAACTTGAGTTAGCTGCGAGTGTTTTTAAAGAAAGCATGGAAGCCATCATCATTTGTGATGCACAGGCCAATATCATCAGGGTGAACCCTGAGTTCACCAAAATAACGGGATACTCATTAGCTGAAACCAAGGGGGAAAAACCAAATTTCTTAAAGTCAGGTCACCACTCTGAGACCTTTTATGAACAACTTTGGATAACTTTAAGTCATCAAGGGTTTTGGCAAGGCGAGATCACAAATAAAAGAAAAAATGGTGAAATTTTTATTTCTTGGCAGCTGATAAAAGTTGTTAAAGATGAGCAAGGTAATATTCAGCAATACATCAGCATTATGAATGATATCACCGAAAAAAAACGCGCCGAAGAGAAGATCTATACTCTTGCCCATCATGACTTGATTACCCAGTTACCCAACCGTTTATCCTTCCACAAACGGGTTAAAGAAGAGATCGCGAAAGCCCTTCACTCAACCAACCGCTTGGCCCTCATGTTCATTGATCTTGATAATTTTAAATTGATCAATGATACCTCGGGTCACCCTGTCGGTGATGAATTGCTCTATCAAGTTGCAATCAGACTGAAAGAGGTCATCGGAACAAACAATGTTATTTCTCGCTTTGGTGGTGATGAATTCACAGTATTACTGCCAAATATAAATTCCACAGAAGATGTTTCAGATGTCGCCCATAAAATCCTGGACTCTCTATTGTCACCCTTTATCCTATCTAGCTGCGAAATCACTATCAGTGCAAGCATCGGTATCGGTATTTATCCTGATAATGGTCATGATGTATCATCACTACTTAGTTGCGCGGATAACGCAATGTATCGTGCCAAAGAGTCTGGTCGATCGAGCTTCGAGTTTTATACCGATCAAATGCAGATTGATTCCCATGAGCAGGTCATATTAGAACGAGATCTGCGAAACGCACTCAAGGCCGGCGAGTTTATTTTACATTATCAACCTCAAATTGAGATTGATAGTCGTCGTGTAATCGGCGTCGAGGCACTTATTCGTTGGCAACACCCTGCCCGGGGGCTGATTCCACCCAATATATTTATCCCTATTGCAGAGGCAACAGGCTTAATCGTTCCCATGGGGGAATGGGTAATTCATGAAGCCTGTCAACAATTGAGTATCTGGATATCTCAAGGTTTTGAAGATCTCACCATGGCAGTTAACTTATCCGCAAGACAGTTCTTCCAAAAAAACTTACTAGATATTATCGAGAATGAACTTCAAGCCTTGGGAATACCTGCCCAAAATTTAGAATTTGAAATCACCGAAAGCATGATGATGACCAACGCAGAAGAAACCGTCAGCACTTTACAAACAATGAAAAACCTAGGTTTACAACTTTCAATTGATGATTTTGGTACAGGCTATTCTTCACTATCTTATCTCAAGCGCTTTCCTATTGATAAGCTGAAAATTGATAAATCCTTTGTGGACGGGCTGCCAAAAGATGCCGATGATAGTGCCATTGTAGAGGCTATTATCGCCATAGCACACGCCTTGAAATTAACCGTCATTGCTGAAGGTGTCGAAACCGAAGAACAGTACGAAGTACTCTCTAAGTTCCACTGCGATGAAATCCAAGGCTACATCTTCAGTAAACCGCAAACACCAGAGCATGTCAGCCAAACATTTCAACACTCTTATCGGGAAAACGTTCGAAACACGCCACAACGGCCACTCTCATGAGGCACCTTAACTACAATCACCTATTATACTTCTGGACGGTAGCAAAAGAAGGCAGCGTGGTGCGTGCAGCGGGAAAATTAAACCTGACACCTCAAACAATCAGCGGCCAATTAAAACTGCTTGAAGATACCATTGGTGAGGCCTTGTTTGGTCGGGTTGGTCGAGGCTTAGCGCTTACCGGTACAGGCCGCATTGTCGAACAATATGCCAATGAAATTTTTAATTTAGGCGCTGAGCTCAGCCAACGAATTAAAAGCAAAACACCTGGTTCACCCTCCGCGTTTAATATTGGTATCGTCAACTCCATTCCAAGGGTGAAAGGGTGAAATGGGGTCGGTGACAAATGAGAATCATTCAAAAAGCATATCCGCTTTGTATTGTTAGCAAGCAGTGTCGAAAAGATACCACTTTCGGAATTTACTGACAGTTTTCTAGACGATCTTAAAACTACCGCTTTGTGCTTTTTGCCAGTGGTATTTAGTTCAACCGGAAAGGTTAGCTTTCAACAAAAAGTAATAGATTAAACACTCTTAAAGTGATCGCTTTAGTGCTCAAACCGTTACGTTGATTTGTTTTTTTGGCTCCAAATTTAGAAGTATATAAATGTCTGTAAACACACCTATTCGAGACCTATAGTGCGGAAGCACTGAACGGCAGACTTGCGGAGATAGTGTTGAAAAACTCGTTTGGCGTTCAGATCTGGTTTTCTGCAATAGCTCTATGATCTAGCAGTTTGTGATTGGGTTTAAAAGTTTTATTCTATATCTGAGACCTTTATAACCACTTATTAGCTGTATTTATTCGAATTAACGGCTTTCTCGGATCTTTCCTCACTATTTATTAATTTATACTACTGTGCATTGCCAATTTCTTTAAATTCTGTGTTGTAGCAACTAATAGGAACTCATCATTTGCACTTTTTAGGCCCCGTAACCTTAGGTTATTAAAGTTATGATGGCTCTTCATATGAGCAAATGACATTTCAACCTTTTTTCGTTCTGCTAAGTACTTGGTTTCATACTCCTTTGATAAACAATTCTGCCTCGCGACATCTCGCGCTGACTCATAAACACTTCGAGTGATTTTCCTAGACGGTGTTTTAGGGCAACAGTATTGTTTCAGTGAACACAGCTTACATTCAGCACTCTTAGAGCGGTAAATAATTGTATTGGCTTTTGTAATATGTGTCTTCGGTTCCCTGAAGTTTCGGTGATTCTTACTTAAGACTTTTTGCGCAGGGCAACGGTACTCACCCTTATATTCATCCCAAATAAAATCAAACTTAGCAAAGATATTATTTTTTGGTTTGACCCCCTCCCATACTGGAATATAGGGAGCGATGTTCTTTTCATTGACCACATAATTAAGATTGTTAGCGGTCCCGTATGCAGCATCTCCCATGAGACTGTTAGGTACAATTCCATGGTTTTTTCTACTCTCTCGATCATTGTTTTTGTGGTTGAGACCTCAAGTGAATTAGTACTTGGTGAAGCTTCCACATCCATAATGACGGTATGATCGGCATCAATCAGATAATTAGTCGAGTAGAAGTAATCCGCGCGGCTTTTTGCCCCTGTCCACTGGGACATTGGGTCGGTTGTTGACACTCTTTTTTGAGGGCGGTTTAAGTCAGCAACTTCGTCCAGCGCATCCAGGTACTCTTTAACCGCTCGTGTTTGTTTCAAGGCCGGGCGCCAATCTACTGGGGCGTGTATGCTTCTTTTTACTGACGCATTGGCTTGCACGAAACTCGCATCAATTGCAAAACCTTCACCGCCTACTAAACCTTGTTCGATGCATTTTTTTACAACCGTATTGAAAACCATGCGTAAGAGGTCAGAATTCCTAAAACGCCCCAAACGGTTTTTTGAAAATGTAGAATGATTAGGTATGCCATCTTCTAAGCCAAGACCACAAAACCATCTATACGCGAGATTAAAATTTACCTCTTCACATAAGCGGCGCTCAGAGCGTATGCCGTAACAATAGCCGACCAGTAACATTCTAATCATCAACTCAGGGTCGACTGATGGGCGCCCCGTATGGCTATAGAATGGCTTGAGATATTGACGAATTTGATCAAAGTCGAGGAACTGGTTGATCTTGCGAAGGAGGTGATTTTGAGGAATACGCTCTTCTAAACAAAAGTCATAAAACAGAGCGTTTTGCTGTGCGGTTTGTTGCCCCATCATATTGGAATACCTCCATGTCCTTGATGAAGTTATTATCTCTTATTTGAGAGTTTTTCAACAGTATCCGGACGTCATTGGCACTAGTGAAGAAAATTCCGATTAGATGTCTCAA
>TARA_R110001592_G_scaffold341295_1_pt1 | contig 18629 bp, 14 predicted proteins | sample TARA_R110001592 | Tara Oceans TARA_R110001592 (sample SAMEA4398387) | marine metagenome | biome: Polar Biome; feature: [SRF] surface water layer (ENVO:00010504); material: water (ENVO:00002006), including particulate matter (ENVO:01000060) such as... | depth 5 m | reverse complement strand
ATAACGTTATTTATTAGTGTCGCTATTATCGGCGCTTTAGTAACCAATTGGATACGGATTACATTATTAATTATAATCGGCGATTATACCGATATGACAAGTAGTTTAATGACCGACCATAATAATTTTGGCTGGTTTATCTTTGCACCATTTATGATTTTGCTATTTATTTTTGGTAATTACTTAACCGATAGCCCTCTAAAACAGACTGTAGAGGCCAAACTAAATACTAGTACTACCGTTCTATTTTCGTCAGTATTATTGATATTAACAGGTTTGTTATTCAGCTCTACAACTATCTCAAATAGTTTAATTGCTGAGAAAAATTTAATATCAAACTCTCTAGATAATTTTAATAAAGAGCTAGAGCTAAAACCATTTATTCAATACTACAGCAACACAAAAAATACAGAGTTAATTATTAACAATCAGAAAATTATTATAAAAACATTTAACTTTTCTGGCTATGACCTAGATTCAAAACCGACCTTTTATACCAATAAAGTTGCGCCTGACAGCTGGAGAGTCATTAATAGTTTTCAGCATAAACAGTGGAATATTACAGAATTAAATCATAGAAATAAAAAAAGTTTGATTGCCACATCTTTACAGCTTAATGGGCAATTATATGCTAATAAAAGTGACTTTAAACTAGCTAGAATTAAAGCAGGCTTGCTTGGTACTAAAGCAACAAAATTATATTGGTTTGCCATTCACTGCAAAACTAACTGTGAGCTTGAAAAAATATCATTAACCACAGTTTTAGATGATTTTAATGTTGTTGATGCCATCTAATGGAAATTTAAATTGACGTTACTCAAGTTGATAAATACTTGGACTATTTATCTGTTCTTTACCAGTTTTGCAGGTCAATTACTTGCGAAAGAGTATTGGATAGTCCCTCCTTCACTACCCGGTGAACAATGTTCTGAACAAAGCTGTTTTTGTAATAAAATCAATGCATGCTCTTTAAGTAATGCTTTGCTAAAGAATTTAAAACCAGGTGACTCGGTTATTTTTAGCAAAGGCACTTATCCGGCAATTACAATAAACAAGGTACATGGAACAGCTGAAAACCCTATTATATTTAATGGCTCATTTAGTGTAGGAAAAGCTGAAGTATCGTTAAACCCTAAAAACCAACTAGATTTAATAGAAATTAAACAATCATCCCATATTACATTAACTGGCTTTAGCGTTCACCACTCACCAAGAGCAGGCATTAGAGTTAATAATAGCCATAATATTCTCATCAAAAATAACAAATTAACTAATAATGGCGTTTGGGGGATATTCACCAACCATTCGAATTATTTTACTGCCACCAGCAACACTATAATAGGTCCGGCTGAGCAACATGGAATATATCATTCCAACAGTGGCGACAATGTTAATATTAATGCTAATTTCATAACAGACTTTAACGGCTGCGGAGTTCATATCAATGGCGACTTTAGCATGGGTGGTGCTCTAAAAGTAAAAGGTGATGGCATAATTTCGAATGTAGTAATATCAAATAACTACTTCAGTGGTAATGGCTCTGTTGGCGGAAGTGCAATTAACTTAGATGGCGTAGTAGATGGGAATGTTCAACAAAATATTATGATAAACAATAAAGCAGCTGCAGTTTCAATTTTTAAAGGTGATGGGGCAATTGGATCAAGTAATATAAACGTAATAGATAATTTAATTATTATGGCTAAAGGCTCTAAGTGGGCAGTAAATATAAAAAACTCTGGAGGCGGGAATTTTTTCACTAATAACATAATGATTATGCCAGACTCTTTTAGAGGGATTTATGACATTTTACCGGTTGATTTAAAATCCAGTAATAAACACATGCCCTTTCTTGCAAAAAATAACTTCTATGGTTACGGGCGCAATTTTATTGCATTGAATGATAAATACTATTTACCCTTAGAGGCATGGCAAAGAAACTATAAAAATGATTTAAACTCAACTAAAATTCTTTATAAAGATGTTATATCTAACAAAGGAAAACTGAGCGAGCCTTTAGCTAAGCTTGTAAAAGAAAAAAAAATTGCTGTACTTAATCCTTATTTATTTCTGCTTCAGTGATATAAGCCTCTTTTATGCCATCACCATACACAATTAAAACAGTAACCAATATTGCGCAAGCCAAATTACTTGAGGGTGAATGGCGATCTTTAACTGAGAAAAATGTAGGAACAAAATCCGATCTACAATACTTCATGTCTTGGGAGTGGTTAAGCCAATGGCTAGAGACTTATGAAGATTTCATTGCTGAATTAAAAATAATTTGTATTTTATATAATGGTGAATATATTGCCATCGCGCCTTTTTATATCTGTATCAATAGCCCATGGAATATCACCACAAAAACGCTATCATTTATTGCCACCAATGAGCCTGAGCAATGTGAAGTGGCCTCAGAGTTTATTGATATCGCTTACTCCTCTGCACATAAATATAAAGTCATTAAATTACTTTCAACCCAATTAACTAAACTGAACAACATTACCCATTATAGCTTTAAAGACCTAAATAAAAACGCATTAATGTATACTGTTTGTCAAAAAATAAAGCATACAATGTTAGCGTTCGAAGAAAATGTATCGGGCTATCAATTCATTATCAATACAAAAAGTCCTTCTCAATATTCGTCCTCTTTCTTAAAAAAGAAAAAGCGAATACTCAATAAATTTGAAAAAATTGGTAATAGCAATAATTGTCAATTCGTTATAGCAAGCGAGATATCACAGGCGCTCAATTTATACGAACAACTGATCAAGTTGCATCAACAACGTTGGGAACAAAAAAACAAGCCTGGAGTATTTTCAAATAGCTACTTCTATGAGTTTCATAAAAGCCTTATAAAGCGCTGTTTTAAAAAAGGCATGATTATTCTATCCGCTATTCAAATTGAAAATAAAACTATATCCGTAAACTACTCAATAAAATGGTATAACACTTTATATTTTTATCAAAGTGGAATAGATGAACTTTACAAACCTAATATAACGCCAGGGTTAGTGAATCATCTTTTACTTATCAGCTATTGTCAGAAAAATAATATTAAACAGTATAATTTACTAAAATCATCAAAAGTAGATGATTATAAAAGTCAATTCTCCCAACCAAGTGATGAAGCAATAAATATAACAATGTTATCATTTAACAAGTTTAATTATTTAACATATGGCATACAGTTTATTAAAAGTACCCTTAAGCGTATTATAAAAAAGGTTGAACATGAATAGCTTACAAAGAAAGCCTTTATTACCAGAAGACAAGTCGCCTGCATTTGCCTTTGTTTTAACATTACTATTCTCGTTAATTGTAATTATTAGACCTCAAGAAATATTTACACCTTTAAATGGCATTCCTTTTATCGCCGTATTAAGTATTCTTATTCTTGTCATTATTTTATTAGCTCACCGCCCTATCCAAATTGTGCCACAGCACATCGCTTTATTAATCATTTGCCCACATGTAGTCATCTCTGGCATATTGAACGGCTGGCCTGGTGAAGGCGTAGCGGAGGCACAAGTGTATTTAGTTAGCTGCGTAATACCGTTGTTTATTTTTTCTACTGTTTATTCTTCAAAAAGTAGACAAATAGTATTTATGTGGTTTTCATTATTTGCTGCTATGGTGATGGTACACAATGGCTATACCCAACAACAATCACCTAGTGGGTATGGTTGGACAGGTACTTCGCATGTTGAAGCAGCACACCGTATAACCTACTTAGGCATTTTAAAAGATCCTAACGACTTAGGTTTGTTTTTCATGATGAATATCCCCTTTTCTATCTACTTTATTAAACATGCTAAATTTTTGGGGAAATTAATTAGTTTGAGTTTATTAGGCGGCTTGCTATACGGCATATACATGACAAATTCACGTGGCGCTATGCTAGCACTCGCCGGTATGACAGCTCTTTATCTTTTGATTACCTATGGCGGTACAAAAGCGATTATTTTGGGACTAACATTAAGTCCACCGGCTATTTTTGTTGCATCAATATTTAGAACCGTTAGCTCTCAAGAGGCATCGGCTATGGGACGCTTATGGGCATGGTGGGATGGGCTTGAAATGCTGAAAGCAAACCCTATTTTTGGCGTCGGCAGTAATAATTTCATCGATTATCACGGTAAAGTAGCTCATAACACATACATCCAAGTTGCCGCCGAAATAGGGCTAGTGGGTTATTTACTCTGGATGACACTGTTATTGCTAACTTTATATATGGGGTTTTCTGTTATTTCAAAAATCAAAAATATTGATAAAGAAAAGTTAACAGAGACAATGAAAATTGAAGGGGCGCTTTGCACTACATGTTTTTATTCTTTATGTGGCTTTTCAATGTCTGCTTTTTTTCTGACACGAAATTTCTTTATAATTTTTTATATGGTCGCTGGAATGGCAATAGCCTCTTATTTTCGATTTATAAAAGAAAATAATGGCCAATCATTATTTGAATATAAAACAGTGATAAAGAACGTAGTATTTATTGCACTATCAGTGTTAATTTTTATTTATATTATCTTAAAATTTACAGTTTAATGGAGCGACTCGACTTATGGATAAATTTCGACTCAACAACTTTGATTTACTAAGGCTTATTGCCGCTTTACAGGTTGTTTTTGGTCATTCAATCGAGTTAACTGATTTAAGCATGGCGCACAGTCCTTTATTTCAATTTATTCATGCTATCCCGGGTGTGCCTTTATTTTTCTTTATTAGTGGCTTTTTAATTTCTAAATCATACGAAATAAACCCAAAAACAAAAAATTATGCAGTTAACCGTGTTTTACGAATATTTCCAGGACTCTGGTTTTGCTTATTAGTATCTCTTTTATTCATTGCCATCAGTGGCTATCAAGCGGCGACTTTTACATACAGTGATTTTTCAGTCTGGTTTTTAGGGCAAATTAGCTTTATACACTTCTATCACCCTGAATTTCTTAACGGTTATGGTATTGGTGTACTAAATGGCAGCTTATGGACTATAGGTATTGAATTGCAATTTTATATTATCACGCCTTTTTTATATAAATGGTTTTTTAACAAAGGCGATATAAATAAAAAACTCATTATATTAATTTTAATATTTATGCTTATTAACTTATGGTTCTATCAGTACCGTTCAAATTATCGTGATTTACTTGCCTATAAGTTATTTGGAGTTACCTTCGCGCCTTATTTTTATATGTTTTTAGTCGGTGTTCTTTGTCAAAAGAACTTCAATTTTTTATATGGATATTTATCTGGCAAAGGGCCTGTTATATTTGGTCTTTATTTAGCTTATGCATACATTTTATACAGCCAATATAATATCAAACTAGGTAATGACATTGGCCCTTGGTTATTCTTCCCATTGGCATGTATGGTATTTTCATTAGCTTATACTGGTGTTAACTTAAGCCGTAAATTATTAAAACACCAAGATATTTCCTACGGTTTATATATTTACCACATGCCAGTGGTAAATACCTTTATATTTCTTGCTGCAGATTGGCGTTTTACAAATCAATGGGCAACAGTTGCTATCATTTTATTTTCAACTATTGTCTTAGCTACTTTCTCATGGTTTGTAATCGAGAAACCCGCTTTAAATTTAAAGAAAAAAGCATTTTTTCCCGTTAATAAATAATTAATCAAGGGTACATATGGCAGAGTTAAAATCACTTCAGTTAAGTATTATTAATAATTGGAAAGTAATCCTTAATGAAGACTTTATATCTCAATGGGCTGTATTACATGGTTCAATAAGTAACAGTAATGTATTTTTTTCGCCAGTACTTTTTATAGCTTGGTACGAAACCTATAGTTCAGTATTGAAGCTTGAAGCACAATTTATTGTCATTAAAAGCAACAATAAAATAGTCGCATTAATGCCTTTAGTGATTGAAAAATCAACCCTAACCAATGCTTATTTACATAAGCTGGTGCCAATAGGCAAGTTTGAGTTTGATTATCATGACCCTCTGATACTTTCAGCATTTGAAAAAGATGCCTCACAATTAATATGGCAAGCTATTACTGCTATTCCAAATATCGACCTTATAGATATACCACGATTAAGAGCAGTATCACCTTTAAAGCATATATCTAATGCTCAAAAAGTAGCTATTGCGCCAAGTATAAATTTGCAAACAACCAAGAGCTTTGACGAAGTAATAGCAGCTTTACCCAAGCAACTTCGACAAGATGTTAGAAGACAAGAAAGAAGGCTAAAGGAACAAGGCGAGTTACAACTGCTTACCTGCACTACTTCTGAACAAGCAATGCAATATTTTAATGATTTTGAAACAGCACTCATTGCTCGCTGGCCTGACTCATACCGAGCAGCAGGTTTTTTAAAGGCATTGCTAAAACAAATTGAAAAAGATAAAACAGTAAACTTTACTATTCTTTTACTTAACGAAATTCCTGTTAGTTGGCATTTAGGCTTCAAAAATAACGATAGTACTTTTTATTATAAACCTGCATTTAATTTTGATTATAATAAATTTAGTCCTGGTAGAGTTCATTTAGCTTTACTAATAAAGAGCAGTTTTGACAATAACGAAAACTTGTTCGATTTATGCCTAGGGGCTGAGCAATATAAAACACACTGGTGTAATGAAGAGCACTCTATTTATGCCTATTCCCACAAAAGCCCAATCTTCCTTAGTAAAGTTAAATTATTACTGTCTGAAGTCATAAACTCCCTTAGAAAGTCGAGTTTATTACATTGGATTTATAATAAAGTGAAAAAATAATGGTTCTCAACTTACTTGCCACTGTTTTCGTTATTGAAAGTACAGTCTTTACCAATATTTTTCTAGGTGCAGAAATCAATTAAATCATCAAATTTCAGGGTAATTATCTAAGCCATGAATTATGCATATTAATAGGAGTTAAAAAATTGTTCAGGAAAGATATTAATGGTTTAAGAGCTTTTGCTGTAATTGCAGTTGTCATTTTTCATTTTAAACCCACATGGATGACTGGTGGATTTGCTGGTGTGGATGTATTCTTTGTTATTTCAGGCTTTTTAATGACAAGGATTATATTTAAAGGTTTAGAGGTTAATAATTTCTCTGTTTTTAAGTTTTATATAGCAAGAGCGAATCGAATTATTCCAGCGCTTGCTTTACTATGTCTTTTTTTAATACTATTAGGCTCATTGATTTTAACACCTATTGAATACAAGGCTCTTGGAAAACATATTTTAGGAAGCCTTAGTTTTTTGTCAAATATCATTTATTGGTCTGAGTCTGGCTATTTTGACACATCCTCTCACGATAAATGGTTATTACATACTTGGTCATTATCTGTTGAATGGCAATTTTATATTATTTATCCGTTAGTACTGTTTTTCCTCCATAAATTTATATCTATTAAGTATTTAAAGTTGATAATATTGGGCGGAACACTTACCAGTTTCTTTTTTTGTACTTATTATACTTACAACGCGCCTTCTGGGGCTTATTATTTATTACCGTCGAGGGTATGGGAAATGTTACTCGGTGGAGTTGCATACCTCTACCCTGTTAACTTTCTCGCAAGGAATAAAAAGAGTATAGAGATTTTAGCAATATTATTCATAATACCCTCTTATTTTTTAATCTCTCAAGCTACACCATGGCCTGGCTATTTAGCTTTTTTCCCCGTATTTGGTGCGTATTTAATCATTCAAGCTAAAAATGAAAATAGCGTGTTTACAGGCAATTTTATTTTTCAAAAGATTGGTACTTGGTCATACTCAATTTATTTATGGCATTGGCCATTAGTTGTATTTATTTATTATTATTCACTACCTGAATATTGGATCTTTATTTTTATAATATTATCAGTTTTTTTGGGGTATTTAAGTTATCGTTTTGTTGAAAATATCAAACTAAATAACTTATTTAGTTATAGAGACGCTGCCTTTAAATGCAAACCTATATTGATGATTTATACCCTTGGTTCTGTATCATTTTATGTATGGTATACAAATGGTGCTCTAGCTCTATCATCAGCTATACTTTCCCCTATTACATCAAAAATAACTTCTAGTCCTTTTCGAGAGAAATGCCATACAGGAGGAGGAGATTTTGATTATATTATTCCAAGCAACGCTTGCGCTTATTTTAATGACAATATTAAGTGGGCGACTTTTGGCGATAGTCATACTGTAGAGTTGGCATATGCACTAGCGGAAAAGCTAGATAATATAGGTCAAGGTATCAAGCACTTTAGTTTTTCCGGTTGCATACCATCTTTTAAGCAAAACAATGAATTTAGTAGTTGCGCAGAATGGACTAATGATGCAGTTGAAAATATCATAAATGATAAAGATATTGATAATGTTGTCATCAATTATAGGTATTCTCTTGCATTATTTGGAGATCAACTTCTTAATTATCCAGAGCTGCCTAGGTTAGACCAGCAACAAGACTTTAAACGACAACAAATGCTAACATCTCTTGATCAATTAGTTGAAACTATTGCAAAAAATAAAAAATATGTTTTTATTGTTAAGCCTATACCAGAATTAGGTAAGCATATAAACGTACTATTGAGAAAAAGTTATCGGCAAGGTGGTGATGTAAATAACATCATAGGAACCAGTAAGCATTATTATTACAAAAGAAATCAATTTATCTTGGCTCATTTCAACAATACTAAATACCCAAGTAATGTTATATTTATCGACCCTGCAGAGTATAATTGTGATAAGCATATCTGCTGGGCTATTAAAAATGGAGTGCCTCTGTACTTTGATGATGACCATTTATCTGTTAGTGGGGCATATCCAATTGTCCAAGAGATTATTACTTATTTATAGTTAAAGGGATTTATAACATGTGCTATTTAATAAAAGCTATGATTGATAAATAGCATTCAAGGCAGTCTTGAGGCTAATTTACAAACACCTAAAGGTTCAACGTAGAAGAGCTACTAGACGTAGATGTTCTTTTACTGTACCTACTATGAAGTTTTCTGAATATCCCTTCCACATGCCATATACATAGCTCATATAACGAGAATTAGATAAAGTCATATCGATTAAGTCAAACTGCTCAAGCTGCGTAGTGAATAACGCCATTGCTTTAACTTTTTGATCTATCTCCTTATCAATATTCACTGTAAGTGTAGGAATTATCGGCGACCACACGCAATAACCATAAAGTTTAATACAGGTATTCAATTTTTTTAGTGCATCTAACACGATCCAACTTGTTGCGACATGATCTCGGTTACCATCAAAAGCCATAGGGTAGTAAATTGCTTCAATATTTTTCACTTCTACCAAATTTTTAATCACTTTTTGATTTTCTTCAGAGTTTTTTAGATATTTTTCAGGATTATCTAAAAAAACAAGATCTCTAACACCTAATGAATGGCATGCTTTCCTGGACTCTTCTCTTCGTAAGTTAATTAACTCAAGTGGATCATAATTTGAGTTACCCTCCTTGCCATCAGTCATAAAGATTACCGATACATTAGCTCCTTGCTGAGCATACTTATGCATTACGCCTCCACAAGCAATAATTTCATCGTCCATATGTGGCGCTACTATTAATATGTTTTTTTCATTTAACGTATTTTGATAATTATTTAATTTACGAATACTGGAAAATAGATCAATATGAGGTAGCAGCCTTTTGGGTAAAAAGAGTTTGTATACAGTTTTTAATAATGATTTCAAAAATTCTCCTTACTTAAATATTAAATATTTGTATTGGATTAACCTTAGCTTTTGAGCTAAATCTCGTTCATTACTTTGTTTTAGATTTGAAATAACGAGCTGTAGACTATTGAATATATTTTTTCTAAAATAAATGTTTTCATATTTAAGTATTGTTATAAAGCGTTTAAATTTTTCAAATAGCGTAACCTTACTTCTTACTACTTCTTGAATTTTATATGACTCAAGGTATGCGAATGACATTTTTTCTACACTAAATTTTTTTATTGTTTTAAGCGACAAAGCTTCACCAAAGGTATTTATTTCATTAGTTCTATTAATAACCTCGTTGATTTTTTCAAGTATTTCAATCTTATTATCTAATGAGTGAAACAACAGCTGCTTATTAATTTGTGCATCAAATATCCCTGAGTGTGATGGACCAACCAAGGGGCAACCGCATGCTTGTGCTTCTATGGCGACCATGGGTAAACCTTCTCGTAGAGAGGTCATCAATAAAGCACCTCCTGAGCTAGCAGTATACTGGTAGACATACGCCATTTCACCATAAGATAACGATAGCCATTTATCGATTTTACCCATTACTCCCTCTAGATTATTTTCTGCTAATTGCTCTTTTGTTGTTGCACTAACTACCCAAATATCCATCCCTAGTGCTTTAATATCATCCACTAACGTTAAAAATAATACAAAATTTTTAACAGGGTCATCGGCCCGACCAACCCATAATAAAATCGGCCTTTCAGGATTGGCTATTTCGTGATTAAAATGGAATGATTTTTCATCTACACCATTACATATATGTGGAACATTCACACCAGCGATCACTGAAGCTGAACACGATAACCATGCAGCACAGGAAATAATTTGATCACAATTGTTGGATGACCAACCTGTCGGTATTGCTCCATGACAGGTAACAATGACTTTAATTTTTGGAAATAATTTTTTTATAAATCCAGCACCATCATCTATAGCTTGAGAGGGGAAATGCACTACATCAACCTGATTATACTTAAGGTAACAAATTAGCTCTGCAAACGAACCCACGACCAAATACCTCTTTTCAGTAATGGATAGACTATCAACTAAGACTCCTGGCTCAGCAGAAAACAGTATAGTTGCTATACCCTGCTGCATTAATTGACGAAAGTAAGTAAAACTCCAGACCTCGACCCCACCGATAATGGCTGAAGGAGCATAAATAAGTACTCGCATATAAGGCTCACTTAAATATTGGTATTGATAGCAATACTAAAACATCCCGTATTATTTTGTTTATTCTTTATACTTTAGTTGTTTTTTAGGTATAAAGCTAAAAGCTGTATCTTTTATTTTAATTCTAAGTGGTTTGTCCAAATATAAAAATGCACTTACCAAAACTGATGTTATACAAACAATTATTGCGGTAGCAATAAATTCAAGAATAGATAAACTTCTGTGGAATCCGCTTTGGTAAGCCAAAGAACAAAAGTAACCTACAGCGAATAAGAGCACACTCGATATTATGTAGGTCTTTATATAGCCCATAACCGAATAACCCATTTGTTTTTTTAACAGGATTAAGTGGACAATAACCCCTCCAATAATAGATGATATCAAGGTTGCTATTGCAATACCTTCAAGACCATACATACCTCCTAGGAAAATGGATAATAGCAAATTAAGAAAAGCACTTAGTAAGTTAGCAAAAGTCAGTAACTTATGTTTAGCCCCAGCGAGCAGGATAGAGCTGACAGGAAAGCTAATACAGCGGGTAAAGCTTGAGTAAGCCAAAATTAAAAGCACTACCGACATAGACTCGAATTTCTCTCCAAGCCACAAATATAAAAACCACTGGCCAAGGCATACTAATGGTATTAATAACGAGCTACTAATGAAAAAATTTAAGGCTACAACTTGATTAAACTCATGCCTTATATCCGTTTTTTTCACCATTAACCTTGAAAATGCCGGTAGCATAAAGCTCAGGCATGCGGTTATTATGCTTTGTACGTGCCCAACCAATCTATTTGCTACACTATATAAACCCACTTTTTGTAAATCCATAATTTTAGCAATAATAAGTGGATCTACGTTTTCATTAATAGATCTAGCGATAATATTAGCAGCGACATGCTTAGAGTAAGAAAATATCTCAAGTAGCTCAGCTTTAGTCACTAGTTTAAATTCAAACTTAAAGCCTTCACAAATTCTTTTAGCATAAAATATTTTTATAGCGTTAAAAATAACATCAGAAAGCATAGTGGCAAAAACAGCACCATAGATATAGTACTCAGGGATCAGGTAGAAAATACAAATTGATTTAAAGATAGTATTTGAGGTACTTAAGGTTGCATCAATATCATATCGTAAAGCTCCTGAATAGAAACCATGAAAAGCACTCATTATAAAGTCAAAGAATACTTTTAGGGTGAAAACGGTAATCGCTATACTAGCCACTTTACTGTGACTTTCATCTACACCGATTATTTCAGGATAAACACCTAGAAAAAAAACACCTGTTGACGCAATACCTCCCAAAATAACAAAAAGTACAATTGCACAGGAGAATGCTGCATTAATTTTGTTAAGGTTATTGTTTTCTATCGCTATAGCTATTTTTCTTTGTATAGTTGCTGAGAAACCCATATCAACAAAGTTAAACCAACTAATTACAGATAATATTAGAATCCATAAGCCATAGTTATCATCACCTAAAATAGAAATAAAATACGGTGTTAATAACAACACCGTAATAATACTTACCCCTTTTTCCATTAAACCAAATAATGCATTGTTAGCTAGCTGTTTTTTCAAAATATACCCGTTACTATTTGGTTAAATGTTTTTTATTTAAATAAGTTAATGTGAGTTAAGCCAATTTTTTTTTAGTTCTGTAATATTACTTTTATTCATTAATAATTTAGCGGGTACTTTTTTATGAGAAAATAATGGTTTTTTTACTTCAAAAAAAGATTCGATAACCTTAGGACGGCTATAAATACCAGCCCAACAATCAATTAAACCTCCTAAATCTAGCGCGACTCCACCTTTTTCTTTTATAATTTGACAATATGCTTTTCCAACAATCCCACCCGCAACAATAAATGGCATTCCTTTATATTTAACCTCTATTTCATCTTTTATCCGATTAAATGCATTTGGATAATGCCGTTCGGCGACACCGTCTTGCCTAGCATGCTTATCTGGTATTTGATAAAAGCTCACAGGTACACCTATCGCTTTTTCTAGTTGTTTATCCATTCCCTTTCTTGCGCTAATTAAACCTATATTTTTTTGTTCTGACAAAAGTGCAGGTAATGCTCCTGTAAGGAAATAATCAAAACCTATCCATTGACTACAAAAAGACTGGTCAGGCTCTATATTTAATTCCCCCATTGTTTTATGTAGCTTAGCAATACGCCTTGCATCAATATAAGGTAAACTTTTATCTACCCCTCTAAGCTTAAAAGCCAGTTTAAATTGTTCTAAAAATTGAGACTGATTGTGTACTTCGTTACTATGATCAAATTCGACGTTGATAATATCGTCTCTAAGGCCAATTAAATCAGCAGAATTTATACTCGACTTTAACAACGATTGAATATTTTCTAACTCATTTAATGTACAGTCAGGACCAAAATGCTCACTGAGGTATTGAATATCTAGCAAGTTACTATTTAGAGAATAATCAAGTAATGTACCTTCTCCATCTCCCAATCGAACAAAACTGTATGCTTTTTTATTATTTACTGCATTGCCGATACGATTTATAAGCTCAGAAATATCTAAGAATGAGAAGTCGCACTTAAGGCTATTATTCATTTAGCTTGCTCCATTTATTTCAACATTACGGTATTTTAAAATACCTTCGTATTATATAGTTTTGTGAAGTAATTAAGGAGTTTTTTAGGTTCTATATAACTATAGTGTTACTTCAAGTATGAAAATCTGGTTACTTTATTACCTTGAACCTGGCACTTGGCTCTTCTATTAATTTAAATGAAATATAAGCCGTAATTATTGATAAACCTAGTACAACCCATGCTTCAAAACCTGTTTCCATTTTTATAAACCTTAATGCGTCTATAAAAATAGGGTGAAACAAATACAAACTGAAGCTAATTGCGCCAAAAAAACGCATAAAAGGCAAGGCAAAAAAGACTTGGATAATCCCTTGAATGTTGGCTGCTGAAAATAAGATCATCGCCCAGCAGATGGTAATGAGGATGTACTCTTTATGAAAATAATTGTTAGGTACAAATTCAAATAGCGCTGTATAAATAAAAGGTGTTGTTACACTTACCCCTACAAAGCCGATATACCCTAATATTTTTATGGTTTTTTTATATTTTAATGTGATTAATCCCTCATTTATTGCATGTTGAAAAACAGCTAATAACATACCAATAAGAAAAATAGGAATATAGGGTAATACACTCGTTTGTGTTAGTTCGATTTTGTCAAATGTGAAAAGCACTTGGTAAAGCACTAAAGCAACACAAACGATTATGACTGAATACTTAATACTTTTGGCTTGAATTATATAAAATAAATAAGCAAAGAAAGGTAAAATAAAATAAAATTTAAATTCTACCGCAATACTCCACGTAACCCCTTTACCTTCTTGTAGAAATAGATGTGAAAAAAAACTTTGTAAGTCTAAGTGGAAAGGCAACCCGATATTTTTTTTATCTAAAAAAGTAAGTAATATATAACTAGAAACAAGTGCAATCAGCAAATACAATGCAAATAAGGGGTAAATTCTAAAAAAACGTCTTTGCCAATAATGTGACATAAATTGTCGAGTGAATATTTTATTTCCTTGGCGCAGTAAAGGCAAGGTAAGTAAAAATGCGCTTAGTAAAAAGAACAGATATACACCTGATTTTCCAACGCCTCTGAAATCTAAAAAAGGTAGAAAATACATCTCTACATTACTGGTATGACTCAATACAACAATAAGTGCAGCAAAGCCCCTTAAACCATCTAACGAGTCCATTTGATATTGTTTATTTGATATATCCCTATGTATCATAAAATATTATACTTTTTCTAGCGTTTGAGAGGAAATTACATAATTTAAGGTATTGAGTATTAACTGCTGAGGAGATAAATAATTTAAATAATAATTGTGATTTTCTTGCATCATTTTTTCTATTGTTTTTTTGTCTGAGCGAAGTTTGTTAACTTGAGCTACACATTCTTCAGCGGTAGTAAATTCTAAATAGTTAACTCCATTCTTTAATTGGCCTGATGTTTCAAACATTAATTTTTCTGATACTACTGCCTTCGAAAGTGCAATATATTCTCCAAACTTCCACCCTATTGAGTTTGAAAGTCCCGTTGTAGCTATACAAACCGAAAACTGCTTTAAAGATGCAATATAATTTCTTTTTTGAGTAATGTTTTTATTGTTAAAAACAATATCAGGGAAGTGCTCTAAAGCATATTTTGTTGGTGATAGACCACCAACAAATTCATCTCTAAATTCAATTTTTAACGCTTTTATACAATCTACTCTCATTTGATTAATTTTAATTCTGTCTTCTATTTGTTCATTTGTTAGGGTTAAATAGTCATCTTTTGTAGGCTCCCAAAGACGACATAAAAACAATACTTTAAATGGCTGTTCAGGCTTAGGGCTAAGATAAAGCTCGTTTAAACGCGGTAAATAGGAAATTTTGTTAAAGATGTCACATTCCCTTAATACATTCTTGATGCGCTCTAGACCTGAAGACATTTTCCATGAACGTTCAATAGCTAGCCATGATATATGATTAGTTTTGATCATATAATTAAGGTCAAGTGGTTTTATTTTATTGGATATAACACTATGAGTTAGAGTTGAAAAGCTGCGTTTGAAATAAAAATGACTCCACTCTAAACCCTCTGAGTCTAATTGTTCACCATCATTAATATCATAATAAATTTTAATGTTGTCGTTTAAACATAATTTAACACCACCCGAATGAATACTGGATGGTTGTTGACAGTTACTTTTATATAGGACAGAGTCCTCGTCAAAGCTTTGCGCTAACTGTATTTTATTTGTTTTTGCTAAAAGTTCGAGTCCACAGTATATTTGTTGTACATGATTACTGTTTGAAATAACTTCTAACTGACATTTTATTTTTTGCATCATTAATTATCGCTATTAAGAAATTGCTCTTTTAATTTTTTGATAGTGTTTTTTCTAATTTACGCAATGGCCAGCTGATTTTCCACCAAATTGAACTATAAGCTTTATAGAATAATGTTCGATAATACACTTCATCCTTTTTAACCGATTGCAAATGCTCTTTAAACAATTCATCAAACTGCTTAATATAGTTTATATATTGGTTTTTGATACCTTCAATTTTTTCGTTATCAACCACCGGCCTACTTAATTCTGCGTATAATTCGCAGGCAAGATTCATTAACTCATCTTTTTTTTCGTTATCATTGTTATTAACATGATTACGTAATTTTGCTTCAATGAAGGTCGACTCTTTTTTGGGCATATCAATGTTGAATTTTTTACAAATAGCTATCAATACATTTTCCGGTGAAGCTAATAAACTATCAAAATTTAAAATATATAAAGATTTAGAAGCACAAAATAGATAACTGGATAAAGTATAGTTAATCCATAATAAGAGTGCTTTTTTCATAGAGAATTCATCTCTTTTCACAATAGATGCAACCACTTCTAAGGGATTTCTCAGCATCATTAAGTAACACGGTGATGTGTTTGAGTTTGTAATCATTTTATCCCAAAAAGGCAAATGTAACGATGTTCTAGGATCTTTCATTCCCCACAATTCATATGAAGCATATTCTTTAGATAAGAATTTTTGTGTTGTTGATTCTAAGCTTGAATAGGCATCTGGATATGTTAAATCAAAGTTATAGGACAATGGATCATCCCAAGATCCCAAGAGAGCATCGAACAACAAATCATTTATATTAACTACCTTCGCATTCTCAAAGAAGCCTTTTTCATTAACATTCTCTTGCGGTGCAAATAAATTTTTTCCCATGAAAACACCAAGCTCATCTAATAAACCAGATACAGCTGACGTTCCACTTCTGTGCATACCTACAACAACAATTGCTTTCTTTTTCATTTAAATCCTAATAATTTATATTGGGTGTTCACTAATGCTTATTGAATTTTTTAATCCAATTAATCAATGCACCAGGAAAAATACTTAACGCTACATATAACATCATAGCCTTAGGCTGTGTAAAAGTTATTGACAAAGATTCTGCACAATATTTTTTTGCTTCAGCATATTGATTATTATATAAAAAATTTTTCACGTAATGTGCATAAATATTAGTTCTAGCCTTATTGTACAAGCCTAATTTTTCACTCGGTAAGATAACGTTTTTTTCTAATTTATTAATACAGCATAAGTCTGCAAGCAGCATTTCTTTTTCATTAGAAGAATAGTTGTTTTCATGCCGGTTATATATAGCAACAGGCTCTTTAATAAGCGCTACTTTTGATAGCATAGATATTCGTAACCAAACATATCTATCATCAGCTCCCATTAACTCCCTGTCAGCATCAAAATTTCCGATACTGACCAATAAGCTTGCTCTGACAATTACCGTACAACAACAAATGAAATTTCCCTCTAGAAGACGTTCAAAGCATTGACCTTCATATATTTCATCAACAAGCTCTGTATTGCCATTATGGTAATTATTATAATACCAACCATAAACTAACCCGATATTACTATCTTCAAACTTTGGTACTTGTAACTCAAGTTTGTTGGGTAGCCATACATCATCTTGATCGCAAAAAGCAATTAGAGAGCCATTAGATCTTTCAATACCATGATTTCTCGCTGACGCAACACCGCCATTTGTCGTTTCTAAATATATAACTTTATTATGGTTTAAGTATGGCTCTAATGCTAAGTGATGGTTTCCTGGTGAACCGTCATTAATAATAATGATCTCAAAATTCTCATAAGACTGCCCAAGTATACCTTCAATTGTTTTTCCAATAGTTTTTTCTCCTTTATAAAAGGGAACTATAACGCTAACCAATATATTGTTGTCTTTACCTGTCATTATATTTTAGCCACTTTATTCTTCTCTAATTTCAATATTTTATTTACAGGCATTCAATTACTATCCCTGTTCGACATTACTATCTTCTGCCTAAGTGCCATCATACTTGGATGATTATCTATACCTAAACGACTAATCTTATATGGATTAGCCATTGGTAAATCATTTATTTCGTTTGTGAACGAAAATCCCATTTTATAACCAAGTTTCTCAGTTAATTCACATATATCATTATTAAAGGTATTTATTTGCCCTACAGGATAAGCAACAGAGTCTATTTCACAGCCTAGATATTGTTCTAAACATTGTTTAGACTTTGCTAATTCTAATAACTGATTTTCTTTATCTAAATGCGTTAAAATTCGATGGCTACAAGTATGTGAGCCTATGGACATCCCGCCTATTTTCATTTCTTTAATTTGCTCCCAAGATACGAATAGTGACTTATCTTTGGGGTTAACTTTGTATTCACAAGCTAGTGTTTCTTGTAGTTCCAACATTTTTTTATCCATTGATCTTGGATCGGATTTAATCACTGTTAAAAATTTTCTAATGACGTCATCTAAAGCTAAAAATTTCAAATTAAAAGTATGATTTTCTCCAAAACAAAACTCTTTTCTATTCGTATTTTTCAACATCCAAGCTATTTCATCCCACCACGGCACAATGCCTGAGCCAACATAGTCTGTTGGGATAAAAAAAACGGCGCTAAGGCCTTCTTCTTTTAACACCGGGTAAGCTTCTTCATAATTATCACAATAACCGTCGTCAAAAGTTATTAGTGCATAACGCTTGTTTAACGGTAACTTATTCTGGGTTAATAAGAGTGCTTCATCTAGCGTGATAACTTGAAAATGCTTCTTAATAAATTGTAACTGTTTTCTAAATTGCTCAACTGAGCAAC
>TARA_R110001592_G_scaffold363374_1_pt1 | contig 18639 bp, 20 predicted proteins | sample TARA_R110001592 | Tara Oceans TARA_R110001592 (sample SAMEA4398387) | marine metagenome | biome: Polar Biome; feature: [SRF] surface water layer (ENVO:00010504); material: water (ENVO:00002006), including particulate matter (ENVO:01000060) such as... | depth 5 m | reverse complement strand
GCTTCAGAGGCTTTTGCAGTATTTGGAGGCAAAATCCCTAGGACCCCAGTTTGCCCAACTCTGGATCCGTGGGGGTTTTTGCACGTCTGCGTGTATTGGCTAATAGCAACAAGAGGGCCAGAGCACTGACGATCCAAATCCAGACCGACAACAGATCCTTGACGAACCAAATAAAATCGAACCGGAAGAACTCATAAATAGCTTCAAACATGGCGGCCACCTCCCTCGAGGCGTTTGATTATACAGCCAACTAATTTGCCAATTACCAAATCCACCGTGGAATTGGCACGGCAGAGTTTCACGGCCCAGGGCGACGCCTGGTAATACACGCTCACCCAGAATCGACCGAGGATATTAGGCATCAGCACGCGATCACGGAACTGGCGAAGCATCTCGGTGCGCGGATCGTTGATTCCGTAAAGATGAGAAGCAATAAAGCACCGGCTGTCCGTACTCTTGATCTCTGTATTGAACTGCTCATGCGCGGCATCACCTCGTGCGCGGGCTTTCTCAGCTGCTTCAGACACCACAGCTCCGCCGTATTTGAGTTGTAAATACTTTGGGCAGAACTTGGCGCGTCCAACATCCGACGCGGATACCCAATCTGATTTCTTACTCATAGTTCTGTTTCCTTTGTTGCTGGGCGAGCAGGAACGCATCGATGCTCACCCCTTCGTATTCGTCCCTATAGGGCAAAACAGCCGCCCGGTTTTCGATTTTGGGACGACAAAAATAGACCAAATTCTCCAATCCATCACGGAATCCCGAAAGGTCCGTCACGCAGCGATCGAACGCCGCCCGCACCGTGGCGTCAATCCGGCGTGAATACGCGTCATCCAGCATCGGGTTGGCGGCAATGTTCAGTAGGGCGAGGCCCTCTGGTTTTAATCTCGATTCAACCAACTCAAAAAACTCCAAGGTTGCGGTATGTGCCGGAATCATCACGCTGGAACTGAAGAGGTCCACCACGATCACATCAACTGACTCTTTTCTGGCTAGCAGATAAGAGCGAGCGTCTTCGGCGATGTACGCCCCCGTTATCGCATCGCCGAGAAAGCGCTGCTCTGCTATGTCTTTGAGCTCCGGATCTATATCCACGTAGGTGAACGCGTGCTTGGTGAGCGTTTCATCGGCAGAAAGTGTGAAGCCTCCGGCTCCGAGTACAACAACGTCACTCTTGGGTCTATGTCGAAGGGCATCCCGCATGATTTCGATATAGGGCCAAGCCCGTCCTTCACTGTCCGTGTAGGATGCAAACTGGCGATTCACGACCAATGCGCGGCCGCTCTCGTGAGGCTGGACTCTTATGTTGGCGTAGACCGACGTAGCATCGAAAATCTGGCGCTCGATAACGATATTCAGAACCACGGCTACGCCGATAAAGCCTGCAGCGACGGCAGCTCCAAAGAGATGTTTGGCGCTGCGCAGATCCATCACGGATATTAGAGCAACCATTAATACAGCGGCGTTAATCACAATGGTGGTGCCGACGCCGAAAGCAACCATGAGCACCAGTGCGGTCACCAAACACCCGATCACATTGCCAACGGTAGAGAGGGCAGTGAGGTTGCCGGCGGCTTCACTCTTGCTTTGCGATGCCCGAGCGGTGTGCAGCAGCAGAGGAACGGTTTGTCCCAGCATAAACACCAGCGGTACAAGAACCAGCAGGCAGTACAAAAACAGATGGGATAGGGGATGGCTAACCAGAGAAAAGTGAACCGTCAGATCCGTCATGGAGCTGAAGAACAGATCGACGACCGGATATGACAGGCCGATCCCGAACAGCCCAATCGACAACACCAGGTTGAGCGCGAGACGATCTCGATAATCCGCGGTGGATCTGCCGCCCGCAAAGTAACCCAAGGCCAGTGCAGCCAGAAATAAACTCACTACAATCGATGTCACCAGCACTGACGCACCGACATACCCGGTGACCTGTCGCAATACCAGCATTTGGATGCCAGTAGAGGCCAAGCCTTCGAGCAACAGAATCAAACCGACGCGTTTTGAGTTCATACCAATTTTTACTTCCTTAGGAATTTAAGCCCCTAGTACCATATTTCTGGAATCTTAGAAGCGTTTTTTGGTACACACGCCCATGTACTAATAGCGATTTGGCTGAATTTGCAAAGGATCGGTATGTGTATTAATCTGTTTTGCAATACATCGCTATGCGATTGCGTTTCTTGTTGTTTGATCTCTGATCAAGCACCTTGAATGGCCTACGTTCGGATCACTTACTAGGCCGATCTCTGCGGAGATTTGATCCAACCAGAGCTTAAAGCTCACACACACTGGCATCTTGCCAAACTTAATCCCACGGGACGTTATCTGTCCCTTGGGGTTGATGCGTCCCTCTTATTTTTCGAGGTACGCATCATGGAACCTATCATAGTTCTCACTCCAGAATTCATAACCTTGGTTATCGGTATGTCCTACATTTGGGCCGCTGCTTATTTCCCTTCGTTGGTTATGGTTCCCCTCAAGTTCGCACTGTCTGTTATTGAGCTCGTTGTTCAATCGTTTGTGAGTGTTTTCACTCCCGCGAAGAAAGCATCGATCCCAACACGCCGTGTTCGCTAAACCCCTTCACTGAATTTGGCATCCTGCCATTAGCACGTTTTCCGTGAAATCGTGCGACGCATTTTGCGTTCGGGAAACCCTTAAACTTCAAATCAAGGATTTAATCATGAACATCAACAAAGTTGTTTTCGCTGGTCGTATCGGTCAGATCAAGACGTCATCTACTCAAGATGGTATGCACATCGTTAATCTGCGTATTGCTTCTTCGAAGCGCTACAAAGATAAAAGCGGTGCTCAGCAGGAAAAGACTACTTGGATGTCAGCTGTCGCGTTTAATCGCCAAGCTGAAGTCATAGGTCAGTATTTCCAGAAGGGCGATCCAATTTACATAGAAGGTAATTTGGATGTGCGTAATTGGGAGGACAATCAGGGTCAGAAACGTGAATCGATTGAGATTCGTATTTCTGAATTCCAGTTTGTCGGCTCGAAATCCAACTCGGATTCTCAAGGCTCCCAGTCGTATCAGTCTAACCAACCCAACCAGAATCAGTCTAACGGTCACGATGCTTCGGCTCAGTACCGTCAGCCTGAATCGGATTGGGACGATTCAGAGCAGATTCCATTTTAGGGAATCTATTGTGCTGTGCAGGATTAATCTCTTGCGCAGTACACCACCCCGGAGCTTTGCTCCTTTTTAACCGGCGCTTTTGCGCTTAAACATCACCAGACCAGAGACCTTCGTTATGAATCGTTTGACCTCTGTTGTACCTGGCTTCGCGGCATTTATGTTGCGGAAAAACTTAACCACGTAGCCCGACGGGAGACATATTCCCGTAGGGGTAATGTCGCTCTTAGGGCTCTTATTTCTAGGAGACTCACATGAGCAACATTATAAAAACTACAACCACTAAACCCCGTACAGTTAGCCTTCGAGCGATTTGGAAAGAATCATTCGCAGGTGCCGCTGGAATCACTATCGCTGCGGTTGCAGTCATCATTGAACGCCTAACCACTCGTCGAGTGGCTTACGTGCTCTATTTGCTGGCCGGTCTTTTCTTGGACTTCCGAACGGATGTGACGAGGAAAAAGATGAGAACCCGTAGCGTCATCACCATTTTGAAAAACAGATTGGTGTAACTCACAACCTCCAGCTTTCTGCTGGAGTTCTTTTTAAACCACAGGAGACACCTTATGTCTAAACCTAATCAGGGTTCTATGCCCGCACCTGTCTTAGTGAAAGTCATTGACTCTTCTACTGAGAAATTTGAGTCATCCGCTTTGTCGTTCGAGAAAGAGAAAGTGTTTGCGTTCGCAGCGCTGTCTCAGAACTCGTATCTTCAAAAGGTCGCTCAGGACAATCTGTCATCGTTACAAATAGCGATGTACAACTTGGCAGCCGTTGGGTTATCCCTCAATCCGGTGACAAAGTTTGCCTACCTTCTGCCTCGGCGGATCGGTCAGGAAAGCCGCGTCATCCTTGAAATCAGCTATCAGGGATTGATCGAGATTGCGATGCAGTCTGGATCCATCAAATCCTGCTCAGTCACCTTGGTGCATGAGAAGGATCTGGAGCGTTTCGAGTGGGTCGATAACTTCACACCGCCGCGCAATCCCCCCAATCCTTTTATGAAGGATAAGGGTGAGATCGTAGGTGGATATTGCCAAGTTCGGTTAGCCGACGGCAGCTTCTTACTGTACGCGATGAATATCGACGATATTCTCAAGCGCAGAGATTGTTCGGAAATGGTCAAACGAAACGGACCTTCCGGCCCTTGGCTGGATTGGAAAGAGGAGATGATCAAGAAGACAATCGTTAAGCAAGCAGCTAAATGGTGGCCGAGCAATGGATCGACACAACTGGCAGAAGCTCAGCGTGTTCTCAATGAGGACAATGGCGAGGGGCTTCCACCGGAAGAACGTGTGATTAAGGGCGTTGTAGAACCTGAGAGTGTGGAATTACCCGCACCCTTACCTCGCGAAGCGATGAGCGAAAAGATTGTTGAGTATGTTGATCGAGCGGTAAACCGTGCTGAACAACTGAATGCTTGGCAAACCTGTGAAGACCACTTTGTTGAAAAATACAAAGACCTTCGCGATCGCTCGTATGCACTGAACGTTCTTCGGGATCGCCGTGCTGCAAGTGAGACTCAAATTGAAGGGGCTGCATAGCCTTAACTTTTAACAACTAGGTTTTTACCTACCCATTGGGGAAATACATATCCCCAGCGGGTGTTGTATTTCCCCAGGCTACTATTCTTGGAGAAATACAATGAACGTACTTAACCTAACTCAAGGCACACAGCCTTGGCTTGATTGGCGCGCACAGGGCGTATCGGCAACGGATATTTCGGTGATTATGGGGCTGAGTCCTTATAAAACGGCGTATCGGTTGTGGCTTGAGAAGACAGGAAGGGCTAACCCTGAAAATCTCTCGGGCAATCCGAATGTCCAGCGTGGAAATCGTTTAGAACCATTGGCGCGTGAATACTTTGAAAACCGCGACGAGGAGATTTTGCTCCCCGTCTGTGCGGAATACACCGACTGGCCGATCTTGCGTGCCTCTTTGGATGGTTTGAGCTCAACGGGGATTCCCTATGAGTTTAAAGCGCCCACTGAGAAACGTTTTGAAGAGCTGGTTTCACAAGGCATTGAATCTGACACCTATAATCTCTACGAGTCACAGGTGAAAGCGCAGTGTGTTGTGGTCGGTGCATCCGAGGGCAAGCTTGCTTTCTACATGGAAGATGAGCGGGTCTATGAGTTTCGAATTTGCCTAACTCAAGAGGATAAGGACGCCATCATCAACGCTGCACAGCAGTTTTGGGATTGCATCCAGAATGACACGCCTCCACCTTTGGATCCTGAACGTGATGTCTATATCCCAACAACGGGAGAGGACGAGTTTCGCTGGCGAGCTCTGGCGGATCTATGGCGCGAAAACCAAGAGCAGATTGCTGCCATGGATAAGCAACTAGAGCCGTTGAAGCAATCGCAAGAGGAGCTTAAAAGGGCATTAGCGGAGATGATGGGTGAGTTTCAAGCGACCGATTACGGTGGTGTGAAAGTCTCTCGTTTCTCTCGCAAAGGCAGTATCGATTATCCCAAGTTCTGCAAAGAGCAGGGGATTGATGCAGATGCGCTGGAAGCCTATCGCAAGAAGGAGTCATGGCAGAGCCGCGTCACACTGAGCAAAGACGAAACGCTGAACGCGGTTGCGATCGGTAATGAGTCTACGCCAGTGACAAGTTCTGGTTACTTCTAACCTCATCGAGAGCGAGCTACGGAATTTCCGTAGCTTTGCCCTCACCCTAACAACGCTTCGGCATAAACGCTTAGGCATACACAACAAACGGTCGCCATGATATGCCTAGATAATTTGCTCGTATCCAAGATCCACCGTGGATTTGCGTGGGTATACATGGATAGTGGCAAGTTATCCGACCCGGATAACGACCGATTTTATTGTCTGTCTGGTTTCCCAGCAGCAATAAATGATAGGGGGCTTACCTATCGAGATCTGCGGATCTGCCAATCATAAACACCGAGCAAAAGCTCACCATTAAACCTCTCAAGCCAACGGGCAAAACACTTTGCCCATGGGCGTGTTTTGTTCTGCGGCGACTCAACCAAGGAATAAGACTATGACGACTACAACGACCCGTGATCAGGCTTTTGGCATCGCTAAAACCTTCGGACTTAATGAAGTGCCACAATCACTTCTCACAACAGGCTTTGCCGACGACCAACATTCACACATTCCGATGCGGGATGATGGGTATGTTTTTCGACGTGAAGTGCTTCGCGACATGCTGGCCTTTTTGGACAGACCTCGCGGAGATGGGCTTTTTCTGGCTGGCCATTACGGTTCAGGCAAAACGAGTCTACCTCTTCAAGTGGCGTGCCGTTTAAATTGGCCGGTACTCTCAGCGGATGGCTCGGAAGAGTTTAACGTTGAAGACCTGCTAGGACGCCCAGACCTGCAGAACGGTAGCGGTACGTTTCAGTACGGCGCACTGGCTCTGGCAATGAAGCACGGTTTTGTTTTCATTTTTAATGAGATCGATTCTGTGCCACCCGGCCGCTTAACTGCTGTGCATGACGTACTCGAGGGACGCCCTTTAGTGCTTCAGGCAAACGGTGGTGAGGTCATCAAGCCGCATCCTAATTTCCGGTTCATCGCAACTGGGAACTCATTGGGATCTGGCGACACTACTGGCCTTTACCAAGGTGTGAATATCCTGAACATTGCGTTTATGGACCGCTTCCGTCTGGTAAATGTGAGTTATCCCGATGCTGCTGTCGAGATGGCTATTTTGGAAAAGCGTACCCCTGAGATACCTGAGTCTATTCGCGAGAAGATGATCAAGGTAGCCAATGAGGTTCGTCGACTGTTTGTGGGTGGTTCCGGCATGGATTCCACGCTGACAATCACCCTGTCTACGCGTGCTCTGTGTCGCTGGGCAGATCTGACAGTCGATTATCGCAATGCTGATAATCCGCTTGAGTACGCGCTGCGCCTGTCTCTGACAGACAAAGCCGAACCTGAGCAGAAAGAAGCAATCGAGGAGTTGGCACGTAGTGTCTTCGGAAACGATTGGGGCGGTGCGCTATGAGCATCGAAACCCAACCAACCATTCTTCGATTCCAAGATGGATCGTCCGACAAGCTATGGGTGATGTGCCCCGATCAGAACGGTGAAAACTGGGTTTATTGGGGAGCAACGCGATGGGATGGATCTGAGTCTGCAACCTTACATGGTAAGGCTGTATCTGGAACGCCTTTTGATCGTATTTACGACAAGGAGCGCAAAGGATATCAGCAATGGCATGGGGTGAGTTTTGATCTGGATACACGCAGAGTTTCGACTCGCGTGTTGGATGACAAAATACGCCCAACAGAGCCTCAGTCTAAAACCCTAAGCAATGCCAGCTTTTGGTACCGAATAGATCCTGCAGTACCCACGGCGGATATTTCATCTTTTTTGGATGAAATCTGTCACGGGCTGAAGAACTACGAGATCGAAAGTGACACATCAGGGTTTGTTGATCAGTTCAATGCACTGTCACTCACGGCTGCACTAAGAGCGGGGGAGCATTCAGGTACGTCCGAGTACAGCGAGTCGCCTATGGCGGCCATACTGCTGCATTCGATTCGACGTGCTTATCGATCCCTTGTTCTGGTTAGCGATGATGACAACGAGATGATGCCGGATCGTTTAGACGACCTGTATGACCTTCTGTGCAACGAACACCTGTTTGGAAAGATGCCTGATCATTGGATGCCACCGGCGTTCAAGGAGATAGCAATCGCCATGCTGTGTATCGACCGGCCTGTCAATCTTGCCAACCTCACCACGGAGAAGCCTGCGGCTTTCTTCTAACACCGAGCGGGGCTTTAACGCCCTGCCATTCAACTACGAGTTACTCACTCACCAACCACCGGAGGTCCATTATGGACTTTATTAATGGCACTACCCTGGTCACGCTGCATATCCGCAAATGGTCAGGAAAAATTACAGCAGAAGATGCTGACTACAACCCAGCGGGTGAATTGCCACCTGCAAAGTTGCTTGAGCGCGGACGGAAGCCAATATTTCCGCCCAAAGCGTTGACGGTATTCGACACTCTACGCAAACAGGCGGATAGCCTTTTGTTAGCGAAGGGCGTGCGATTTATGAAGGGCATTGCCATTCATAATGATCATGTCGATGACGTCGTAACAGAGCTTGAGAAGATAAAAGCGGAGTTCGACACGCGCCTTGAGGATGTCCTAGACAACTTCGATCGCTACCGTGAAGACTGGCTTTTGGAAAATCAGGAGTTTGAATCTGTTATCAAGCGGTTCATATCGAAAGAGAACGTACTCGACCGTTTTGAGTTTGAGTTCTACCTCTCTCGAATACAACCAATGGAAGGCTATGCCGTTCCAGAGGAGAAGATATCGAATCAGGTGCTTCATGAAGTGAGCCAACTCTGCAAAACAGAAGCGGATCGTTTAGTGGAGCGTCGCAATCCGATCAAGAGTGACGACCTGAAAGGGAAGCTTGCTCCAATGATCGAAAAGCTCGATACGCTCTCGTTTGGAAATGGGCGGGTGTTGAAGCTCCTTTCGGAGTTTAAAACGCTCGAGGGCGCAATCCCTGAGATGGAAAGTTTTGATGTGGACTCGACGATTCGAGCGAATGTCATTGCATTTTTATCGACCTGTTCGAGTTCAGCCCGATTGGAAGCAGTCATTAACGACAGCTTCTCAGTCAATTCCATGCTGGTAGGTATGAGTCACGGCAATGTCGTCGCTCAAGCTGCCAATAACAACGCAACGCAAACGCTAGCTCAGTCTGGCGCGTTCTTCTAAGGAGGTTCCTATGGAATCGAATCTAAAAGGAGCGCTGCCAATCTTGGCCAGCGCATTTGGGCAGCAGTTTGGAGTTCGGGTTCGCATCGGTGGAGACACTGCGTGGACTAACGGGGATACGATTCAAATCCCTGTGATCGATGATCCAAGTCTGCGTGATGTGGTGTTAGGTTATCTAGCCCACGAAGCCGCCCATGTGCGTCTAACGAATTTCCGTGCATTCGGAGAAACGGAAGGCGTTTTGCGGCATCTGGTGAACATACTGGAAGATGTGAGAATCGAACGTGGCCTCTATGACCATGATTATCCCGGCACTAAACGCACCCTTGGTGCGGTCTGGGATTACTCAAGCTCAAAGGGCACGCCTGAAGATAGAGTCGTGGAGGGTAACCTTGCGGCGCTGTTTTGTAACTACATGCTCTCGCGTGTACGTCAGGCGCAGTTTAATTCGCCCATTGCTCAGCCAGCACTTGATCTGTTGCAAGCTGCAGTGGAGAAGGAGTTGCCTGCCGGATTCTTCGTTCGTTTGGACGTGTTATTCGACAAGCACTTTGATTCGATGAGCAGCACTCGAGATGCGGTGGTCTTTGCGAAAGCACTGATTGAAGCACTCAAGCAAGCAGAGGAAGAGCAACGGCAGGCTAACCAGAAAGAAGAGTCGCAAGCGGATTCTGACGCACAGCAAGACGGTCAAGATTCATCCTCGGATGGGTCGCAATCGTCAGACGGTGCAGACGATCAGCAAAGCGGTGATTCCGAAGGGCAGTCAGGGCAATCCGGTGAGTCCGATGACGCTGAGCAAGATCAATCAGGCGATTCAGGATCCAATAGGGATTCCAATGGCTCTGAGAGTGACAGCTCAGAAGAATCTGGCGAGCAGGATGGCTCAGGGCAATCCAGTGGTGACACGCAACAACCATCAGATGATTCATCTGAGCGCAATGGCGACGGTGCAGGTGATGGCTTTAAGTCAGTCGTTGAGCAGATCTTGTCTGAGACAGATTTGCCCGAGGATATGATGGCGAGCATTGCCAAGGACCTGAGCAGTCAGGCTGAACAGGAATCACAGGAGACGGGTAGCAATAAGCGCTATGTCGATCTGAATTCTCAAGTAGGACGTGAGATCACAACCGAGTCACATCGGTGCGACCTGGGCGAAGAATCTCTTCGCGACGGTGTACTGAACAGCGCTAAGTTGCGGTCTCAAATAGTTGGCTTGCTTCAAGCTCAATCGCGTGCTCGTCACTCTCATCGAGAGTACGGGTCACGGTTTGATTCGAAGCGCATTGCGAGAGCGATGACGGGTGAACGTCGGATATGGAAGCATAAGGAGCAAAAATCCATGGTGGATACGTCAGTGCATGTCTTACTGGATACCAGTGGCAGCATGGGCGAAGACCAGGTGATTGCAAATTCTGCGACCGTATCGTTGGCGTTAGCGATCAGTGCGATACCTAAAGCAGACGTAGCGGTATCGATCTTTCCGGGCGTAACGGCAGGGGTCAGTCCTCTGATTAAACGTAAAGCTCCGGTGAGGCCGAATCTGGCACGTTTTGCGGTGAGTTCGGGCGGTGGCACACCCATGGCGGATGCAATGTTCTACGCAGCGCGTGAGCTGGCAAACGTATCGAAACGAAACAGAAAGGTCTTGATCGTCATCACTGACGGCGCACCTAACTGCGGAGCTTCGGTTGAATACGTGAACCAGTTAATCGCGTCTGAAGTGGATGTGTATGCGATCGGGATTAATTCCGACGCGGTTCGTCATTACTTTGAGAATAGCCAAGTGATTTCCAATGTAGGCCAGCTTCAGGCTGCCTTGTTTGGACTCGCCAAGCAGTTCTTGAACGTCGCTTAAATCCTTAACCCAGTCGAGGGGATGACCTTATCCCCTCGGGGATAGGTGCGTCCTTTCGAGGAGGCATTTATGGAATCTCAGATTGATATGTTTGGTCGTCTACTCGATGACCTTGTAAATGATGGTCCGTTAGCTAAACAGCTAGAGGAAAATGATTTTCAGTTCTCAGAAGCGCGACGCAGTTTTGCCAAGCGTGAAAAGATGCCGGAGATCACCGAAGCGGATTACTTGCGAATCGCGGATGGCTTGCTTGAGTCAACCATCCAAGAGGCGTTTGGGCTCAGTCGTGGCGGGAAACCCTACGAGGAAAGCCGTCTCGCATTCGAGTGGTTGTTGTATGACAACCCCTTTGATAACGACTATCCGTTCTCTTATCGAAACTGTTGTAAAGCAGCGGGTGTGGATCCAGATGAGTTGCGCGAGCAGCTGACGATGCTGAAGCAACGCTTTACCTAACCTCAAATGTGGAGTCCTTCGGGGCTCCAACATTTCCTCAACAACTTGTGAAAGGTCGAGCGACCGATCAATCCCTGTGTGCAGCGTGCTGTGTAGAGGGATTGAAGGATTCTTTGTGTTGTTTCGTTTTGAAACACGCATTGAGTGCTCGGACCAAGGACTGAAACTGAGCAACCCTGCGGGGTCTATGTCCAACAAGAAAGAAAACATGAGAAATCCTTCTCAACCTTAAACCAAAATGGAGAAAGTCTGATGACTCATCGCCTAAAGATTGTACTCGCAGCTACGGCTGTCCTGTTTGTTAGTTTTGCGCTTCGCATGGAGCTTCTGTCGGTGCTGTCCTTTGTCGTGATTTATTTCGCGATGGGATCAACACCAGAAGAAGAGGAAGCGGAGAAACGCGCAAATCGAGCTGCAGACATCGCTCACAAGCATGCGGAAACGTATCAAGTTGAGTTAGCCAAAGCGTTAGCGCGCAAAGAAGCTGAACTGATGGGCTTACGTCCAGAAGATGAGCATCTTAGGTACGCTAAGCCACAGTACAAAAACACGAAGCCTGCTTCAAATGATCGCAGTATCCACTAAGGATCTGTAACACCGCGCCTCTGGCGCATTTAACCACCCCGCGGGGCAACGATATTGCCTCTCGGGGTATGTCGTTGTCCTGCGTTTACCTTTAGAGGAAAACCACGATGACTACATACACTCACAACGCTCATGGGACTGAAGTTCGCATAGAAGATCGCATTGTCGGCGACCGCATTATCCAGCATCGGATGCAGCGGTACGGTGATCGATGGGTAGCTTACTGGCGCTCTTCACGCCCCATACATTCCCAAGTGAGGGAAGCAATCGCAGCCCGTAACTAAGGAGGAATTTCTAATGGGGTACAAGCGTAATTCGTCGCTTTTAAAAGAGCGAATGAGAGGAAAGTGGCTCGCAGCGTTTAGTGCGCTTGCCGGTCAGCAACTCGCGCCTGCCATGAGCAAATTAGGCGAAAACGTGACCTGTCCTATCGACGGCGACATTGAGGGGTTTCGACTCTTTAAAGATGCTAACGAAACGGGCGGGGGTGTTAAGCAGAATCGGCTATCAGATGGTGTGTACCCCGATGGGATCACGTTACTGATGGAGGTTCTGGGCAGACCTTTTACCGAGGTGTTTGACAATTTGGTAGATTGGCTTGATGGACCTGGCAAACGTTCGGATAACGCATTGTATGACGCGGATATTCGTTCGATGCCTGCAACAGAGCGCCGTCAAACCAAAAAGACTGTCGATAACGAATCGGATATGAGGGAATGGCTGAACAATCTCTGGAGGCATTCTGTGCGTTTGGATGATTCGAAGGCTGTTGTTGCTCGCACGTATTTGGAAGGGCGTCACATCGTAGATGCGGCACTTAGTTCCAAAGACCTGCGCTTTAATCCGGCACTGACCTTTAAGGATTCTGATGGCAATTTTGTCGGCAAGTATCCGGGTCTCATGGCTTTAGTACGTGACAACGACGGTGTACCTGTTGCACTTCACCGAACCTTCTTAACGAAGACCGGTGATAAATTGCGATTGGATGACCATACGCCTGCACGTAAACAAACGCCTGCTGTTAGTAATAGCAAAGGGCGTGTTGTGTGTCTTGCACCACCGGTAAATGGAGTTTTGGGCCTTGCAGAAGGCATTGAAACATCATTATCCGTGATGCAAGCGACTAAAGTGCCTGTTTGGAGCTGCTTATCGGCTGCGATGATGTCTCAGTTTGTGCCGCCTAATGGTGTTCACACGTTGATGATATTCGTTGATGTCGATCGAAATGGTGCTGGACAGAAAGCCGCAACCGGCTTAGCTGAAAAGCTCGCTTCCAGAGGTATCCGAGTGATTCCGATGGTGCCATTGCTCAAGCGCGATGTGTCTCAGAAAAGCATTGATTGGGCTGACCAACTCGATGCCGATCTGCAGCACGGAACGCATGGAATGGCCGTTGTGACTACTGCGTTTAACAACGCAATTATATAAACCTTTGGCAGCCCTCTTATTGAGGGGGGTGCCAACCACTAGCCACCGATGAATGAGTACTTTCCCGCAACACCGGTCATTCAATGCCATCCATGCTGGGAGTCTGCTCTCGATCCAGAGCGGTCTTTGCATGCGAAGGGTCTAAAGAACAACCGCACAATCGTAAAATGCCGGAGAGATCCGGAATCATTACTACGTCGCCCGCAATTAATTACTAATATACCGGCGCAGATCGAGCTTTTAATAAAACCTATTCTACTCTTCTGATTTCATGTCGAAACTTTCCATGGGGAGGCTCGGTGTGCATGACTCTCTAACGTATTTATAGATGGAATCAAGCCCTCTGCGAGGGATTGAATACTGAGACTAATCAACACAAATAATTCGATAGCGAATTATTTGTGTTGACCTAAATCAAATTTATATCTACCATTATCAAAATTAGCCATCTAACTTTAAGGTGGTAGCGTCTGACAGCATAGGTGCGTCCGCTAGGCGATTAGTCTGTAAGCGCATCACATATGAACTAGAGATTGTGCGTAATGCATAGATAATAACGGGAGGTCTAGAGGAAGGGAGATATATTTATTGGCTGTCGTGTAATCCGGCAGCTGAAGACAATACACATAATGCTTTACATAGTTGGTTGACTACCAAGTTCAAAAATAAGAGGAATTTAACTATGTTATCAAGTTTGAAAAAGTGTCTTGCAGTTTCGTTAACGACAGCTGCATTGCTTCAAATGCCAACCGCACAGGCTGAGTCATATGAGATGACTGTTGCAGGTGCGTCTCCGGGAGGGCTGTGGAGCTTGTTAGGCGCTGGTTTAGATTCAAGCGTCAGAGCAGCATACCCTGATTCAAAAATCACCTATCAAACCTCTGGTGGTGGTATCGCCAACATTGGTCAACTAGACCGAAATCAAGCAGATCTGGCCATTGTTCACGATGCAGAATTGCTACTGGCCAAAAAAGGGGAATCACCATTTCGCGAACCGATAGATTCCATTCGCGTTCTTTCCTATTTGTACACTTGGGCTCCGATGCAGGCGCTTGTACGTAACAGCTTTGCAGAAGAGTATGGTATTCATACCCTTGAAGATATCGCTAAAGTTAAACCACCCATCACAATTGCTATCAACAAGCGCGGTAACATCGCATCAAATGTAGCCGTTGAAATGCTGAATGCTATCGGTGTTACTGAAAAAGATATCGAAAGCTGGGGCGGTAAAGTTATCTATGCTGCTTCAGGTGAACAGGTGTCTTTGATTACGGATCGCCGAGCAGATCTGATGATCAACTCGCTCTTCGTACGCCACAGTTCTATTCAACAGGCAGCTAACAGTGTCGAATTAACCCTGCTAAGCATGGATCCTGCAACCGTTGAAGCTGTGAACAAGGTAAGTGGAACGATTCCTTTTGTTATTCCTGAAGGGACCTATGAATGGTCACCAGGAAAGGTCGACACCCCGTCCTTGGGTGCAACCCTCGCTGTAAGAGCTGATATGGATGATCAGAAAGCTTACAACCTAACAAAGGCCATCTTTGAAAATTACCAGCAAATCGCTGGCGTACATCCAGCCATGAAAGCGTTAACTCCTGAGGTTATGGCCTCTGTCACTGTGGTTCCATACCACCCAGGTGCGTTGAAGTATCTGGAAGAAGCAGGCTTACGTTAAGCTAATAAAGCTATAAAAGTTATAAGAGCTAGTTAAATGTCGAATATACTTTCATCAATGTTAGAGACCGGTACTAAACGTCAGTTGAGTCCCGGGCTTGCCCGAATACTCCAATCAATCGCAGCAATAATAGCGTTAGGAGTGATCTACACAACTACTATCGTCTACGTCGATCTCTTTGCGATGACGATCGTATTTTTGTCATCAATGCTAGCTCTTCTGTTCTTGTTATACACACCTGGACCCTGGGGGCGTACTAACGCCCCTGGAATAGCCGATTGGTTACTTTCACTGACAAGCGTTGCGGCCGGTGTTTACTTTCTAGTAGAAAGTTCTCGAATCGTAGAACGGATTACGTTGTTATTTCCTCTGGAAATGCCCGACCTTATTGCGGGCTCGGCACTATTTTTCCTGACAATTGAAGCCACGCGAAGAACAGTCGGATTTGGCCTAACCAGCGTAGTAACGATTTTTGTACTCTACAATCTCTTTGGGCATGGTTTGCCCGCGGGACTTGGTTTCCGTGAAGTAGGGTATAACCACTTTCTTGATATCATGATGTTTACCAGTGATGGATTGTTTGGCGTACCACTCCGTGTAGCTGCAACTTATGCGTTTCTTTTTGTACTCTTTGGGACTTTCTTATCCCGAGCTGGTGGTGCAGATTTCTTCTTTGATCTTGCATCGGCTGTGGCGGGAAGGCGGGTTGGCGGTCCAGCAAAAATCGCTGTTATCTCTTCAGGTCTGTATGGAACGATGTCTGGCAGTCCTACATCTGATGTTGTAACTACCGGATCGATTACGATTCCGATGATGCAACGTTTGGGTTACGGAAAATCGTTGTCTGGAAGTGTTGAGGTTGCAGCATCGACAGGCGGTAGTTTGTTACCCCCTGTTATGGGGTCAGCAGCCTTCATTATGGCTGAATATACGGGTATCGAGTACCGGGATATTGCTATCGCAGGTATTGTTCCAGCGCTTCTGTACTACGTGTGCGTTTATACACAGATTCATTTGCGATCTGAAAAAATGGGCCTTAAAGGTCTAGAGGAAAACGAAGTTTCAACGGTAAAAGTAGCAATGTCGAACGGAGGATTGTTCATTATTCCTCTACTGGTTCTTTCAGTAGCTCTTGTTATGGGATATTCGCCAACTTATGTTGCAGCATTTGCCTCTTTAAGTGTCATTGCAGTTGCAGCGATAAAGCCCTCGACTCGTATGGGACTAAAATCCATTTGGGAAGCGCTCGGTGAAACGACCCTTAGAATGGTTTCTGTAACAGCTGCTTGTGCTGCTGCCGGTCTCGTAATCGGTGGTATATCAATGACAGGACTCGGTGGTAAATTTGCTGACCTAGTGTTCATGCTTGCGGGTAACAGTAGTATCTTGGTTCTGATCATTTCAGCAATTTTGGCAATCATTCTAGGTATGGGTATGCCAACACCGTCGGCATTTATACTCGCGGCAGTATTGGTAGGGCCGACCTTAAGCTCGCTTGATTTCTCTGCGATGCAGTCGAACATGTTCATCCTTTACTTCGCGGTGCTTTCCGCTATGACCCCGCCGGTGGCTGTAGCTGCATTTGCTGCTTCGGCGATAGCGGATGCAAAACCTCTTGGTATATCGGTTGGAGCGGTAAAGCTTGCGATTACAGCGTTCGTGGTTCCATTCGCCTTTATGTATGGAGAAGGGTTACTGCTTGAAGGGCCGATTACGGGGATAGTTTTGAACTGTCTGACTGCTACCCTAGGCGTTATCGTGCTAAGTGCAGGTATAGAAGGATACTGGAAAGCACCACTATCAGGCATAGCGCAGGCTATGTTGTTGGTGGCTGGCTTAATGTTCTTGGCACCGAGTATCATCGCATTGGGCATAGCTGTCGCTTTGGTGGTGGCCGCTGTCATATCAACACCTCATCTGAGGTCTCGAGCCAAAATAGCTTAATCATTCAGAATGATTGATTTCTAACCGGACATTCTTTAAAGCGAGGCAACATAGTGGAAGTGATTTATGCATTATTGTCTTCCATTATGTTTGCGGCTACATTTTTACTTGTGAAAATAGGTCGTGAAAGTGCCTCGCACCTTTCTGTTTTATGGATCACGCTTACCATCAATGTCGTTGTGCTGGGTTTATCTACCTTATTTATAGATATTCCTAAATCTCTAACGCTGGTTGATCTTAAGTTTTTTATTGTTTCGGGTATATTTGCGCCATTACTTGGCCGGCTATTCCAGTTCGTTGGTATGTCTAGATTAGGGGCAAATACAACGACAGCATTAACTTTGACTCATCCTTTGGTAACAGTATTAATAGGATTAGTATTTCTCGGCGAGTCCGGAAGTGTTGTTCAAATGCTTGGTGCATTTTTGATAATCACAGGGTCGTTGTTAATTGCTATATTTTCTGGATCAAATGGAAATCTAAGAATTTCGAGTGGTTATCAGATATATCTTATATATCCTCTGCTGGCATCATTGACCTATGGGATATCTATTGCGCTAAGGAAAGTGGGCATCGACCAACTTAATTCACCTGTACTCGCTAGTGCGGTGACGGTTTCTGCCTCGTGGATTATACTGAGCCTATATATTTTGGTTGCTAGATGTAAAATTTCATGTAGTAGTCGAGAGTTTACTTATTTTGTTTACGCAGGAATACTTTCAAGTATAGGGCCGATTTTTCTTTATCTATCGTTGGCAGTTGGAAACCTGCTTCTGATTGCTCCCTTAGCGGCTACCACTCCGTTGTTTGTACTGGTGGGGACTTGGCTTTATTCAAAGAATAATGAAAAATTTGGATATCAGATAATCGTTGGAACAGTCGGTATATTTATTGGAGTGACACTGCTAACGCTATTTAAAAATTAGCAGTGTGCTTGGTTTGAAGTTGATAACTCTCAAACTTCTGGTAGCCAAGACTTCTGAGCCTTAATCGCTCTTGTTTTCCATAGATTCCATGGGCGGTCTACTTGCCCTTCGTTGGTTACTTGAGTAGCTTGAGCCTCTCCTTCAGATAAGAATTCAATTGGTCCGAGTCTGGACGCTTCGATCTGTAATTGTGCGTTAACTTCTACATAGACCGCTCTATAAACCGCTTGTTTGAGGCTAGGTGCAACGACTGTAGAGCCATGGCCTCTCATCAGTACTAACGTATTTTCTCCAAGAGACTGGGTTAGCGAAGAACCAAGTTTCCGGTTGGTAATCAACATATTGGTTTTATCACCCGCTACATCGCGTATTTCAAATATAGGCACATGTGTACCCATGAAACCACTCATGTGGCACATAGGTTTTAAGGGGGCAGATTTTACAACACTAAAAGGTACCACAGAGTGAGAGTGGCTATGTACGATCGCCTCGACATCATCTCGCTCTCTGTAGATTTCGCTGTGAATATAACGTTCTAGATAGACCTTTCTGGGATCGTTGTTTACAACTTCACCATCAAGGTTAAACTCGAGTATATCTTCCTTGGTAACAAGCCCTGGGGCCATATTTCGAGCTAAGAAAAAATGATCTCTGTTATGAGGATTTCTTACGCTTACGTGGCCGAAAGCATCCAGTACACCTTCATTGAATAGAATTAAATTTGCAGTTACTAAATCGTCTATTAGGCTTTCTAATATTGTATTATTCATGGATATTCCTTTTCATTTTGTTATTTGTTTCAGGGTTGAAAGTAATAATTTATTATATATAATTAGCAATCTGTCTGGCGTCAACTATCTTGGCCGGTCGGCGACAACTATGATGGC
>TARA_R110001592_G_scaffold266836_1_pt1 | contig 18639 bp, 14 predicted proteins | sample TARA_R110001592 | Tara Oceans TARA_R110001592 (sample SAMEA4398387) | marine metagenome | biome: Polar Biome; feature: [SRF] surface water layer (ENVO:00010504); material: water (ENVO:00002006), including particulate matter (ENVO:01000060) such as... | depth 5 m | reverse complement strand
TTGAAAACTAATTTAGGATATGTAATGCATCAAGCAGATTGTATGGCGGCTAGAATTGAATTTGAAATGTGGTATAAAAATAAACCAACTCAATCGGCACCAATTAAAAAACAATATAATAAAAAGAACTTGTCAGATGCAACTGCATCAGTTAATGCACAAGAAATGTTTAAAGACTTATTTGGAGATAAATAATGGTAACAACAATAGTAATATTATCAGTAGTATTAGCAGTTTCAGTTTTTGTAAATATTAATCAATTACGAAAACAAGAAGCACAATCAGAATACATTGATGATTTAGAAAATTCTAATACTAAATATTATGATTTTTATAATACATTAAAAACTAAAATTGGTGAATCTAATTCAAAGCTTAGACAAATTGATAGAATAGGATCATTTGAAGCTGATGATGAAACCGGATTTATTTTTAAAGAAATGCAAGAAATGTTTGACGAATTACAGAGAGGTATTTAATGGAAGAACTTAGCCCAGTAGATAAATTTTATAAATGGCATGAAGCTGAAATGAAGGATCTAGAGGAAAATGGTCCTAAAAAGCGAAGAGGCCGTAAACCTAGTAAAAAACAATACTTTACATATATTACAGATCAAGCAATCATAGCATATAATTTTGAACCCGAGTGGAGTAAAAGAAATAAAGTATTTCGTGAATTTATAAATTATCCATTTAACAAATTAGTTGAAAATATATACCATACATTTCGTTTTAGTTATTTTGATGTACCATATGAAGATATTAAAGCTGAAGTAGTAGCGTTTTTAGTTGAAAAGATTGGTAAATTTAAAGAAGGCAAAGGTAAGGCATTCTCTTATTTTTCTATAGTAGCTAAAAATTATTTGATTATTCAAAATAATGCTAATTATGCAAAAATGAAACAACGTTCTGATTTAACAGCTGTTGATGATAATAGAAATATACAAGGAGAACAAACTAGAAACGATCATCAAGAATCTTTAAAAGATTTTACTAATCAGTGGTGTACTTGGTATGATGAAAACCTTAATGCTGTATTTTCTAATAAGAGAGATATAATTGTAGCAGATACTATATTAGAATTATTTCGTATGAGAGATAATATCGAAGATTTTAATAAAAAGGCTCTTTATATTCTTATAAGAGAAAGGACACAACTTAAAACTCAAAATATTACTAAGGTTATTAATGTAATGAAACGAGATTATGCTAAAATGTATCAAGTATATTCTAAATCAGGACATATCATTCCTGCCTTCAATCTACCGAACATAAAGTAATAGTCCTTATATTTATATAAAAGGGCTTATTATGAGTACAGAATTTGAACTATTTAAGGGTACTAATTTTTCTGACTTGATGCGTGATATATATCATAATTCAAAAAAGAAGTCGCGACAAATTGATTCGTTGATTAAAAATTTAGAACCTATGATAAAAAACACCGGTGATGCTACTGTTGTTGTTCCTATGATAAAAGATTATTTGGAAGTATCTGTTAAAAATGATGATGCGTTAGTTAAACTAGCAGCTGTCGTCCAACGTATTATATCAGCCAATAGTAAAGATGATGATAGTAATGAATACGGATTAACAGATGAAGAAAGAGCTAGATTATTAGAAGAAGCAGAGGCAGAGATAGAAAAATTAAAACCAGAACAAAAAGTAGAAACGGATGGCAAACGCAAAGTTCGAAGTAGCACAGGTATTACAGACTTGGCTACCGACACAATACAAAAAGACTAAAAGCTTAGAAACGTCTTTAGATTTACCACCAGGTACAATTCGTGTACGTATGGCTGGAAATGCTTCACGTGAAGAATATGCATATCCGGCAGATCCAAATCGAATGCCAATACCTTTATATGGAGAACAGGTATTATGTATACAACAACCTGATGGTCTTTCAATTAAGCGTGGTGAAAATAAATGGTATTACACCCAAGTAGTAAATACACATGGGAATGTAAATAATTCTATTTTGCCTTTCTTGCAAGACATGGGTGTAGGTGGCGGAAATTATGCTCCAACTCCTATTGTGAAGGTAGGTCAAGGTAAAAAACCAAAACAATTGAGTTTTAAAGAACAGGACATTGTTTATATACAACCATTTCAGGGTGATACAAACCATCCGGATAGATTTGGAAGTATTTTAAGATTTTCATCAACACATTTGCCATCTGAAACATTCTATTATAAAAAGAAACCTTTTTGGACTGGCACAAAGAAAGGCGATCCAATAGTAACATTAACATGTGGTGTTAAAGATGCTAGGACCGGTAGAAGTGTAGACAAATATTATTCAATAGAAGCACCAGATGATGATGCATCTTTTGTATATCTTACATCATCACAAAAATTTAATAAATTTAAATTAGCACAAAAGAAACAAGGAGCTAAAGTTGATAACTTAAAAACATATGCAAAGTCACAAGTAATTATAGGCGCGGATAGATTAGTATTTAATGCACGTAAAGATGAAATAATATTAGTTGCTAAAAAAGATGTTAAAATTGCTACTCCTAAATGGCAAACTGATATGGATGAGTTTTTTACTCAAATGTTAAAATTAATTGAAGAAGTAATTAAACAAAATAAAAATTTAGAAGCTGCACATAAGGAGATAGGTAAAGTTGCTCAATCAAATGCAACATCAATACACCCAACAGGTGTTGGCCCATCTGGCCCTCCAATGAATGCTGGAGCCTTTGTTGCTTCAAAAGGTAAATCTGTATCAAATTCAATGACTACAAAATCAATTCGATCGAGAATAGATAAGATTAAAGCTGCAATTAAAAAGATGGAACAATAATGCCTTTAGGACCTAAAAGATTACCATTACAAATGGAGTTAGTAGCAATCCTAGGAAATCCGGATGCGCCATTAACTGGAATGAAGTTTGCAAAAGCGTTATCTAACTTTTCAAAAGGAATCTTACCTCCAACATTAGGAGTTTTTACTGGAATATCTCCTGCAGCAGCAGCATATGATGCAACACCGCCGTTTCAAAAAACTTTAGGAATGGAAAATGCTATAAATATATTTGCAACATTTAATGCATCAGGCATGCCATTAGTTATACCAGGGTTTATTGGAATTCCAGGGCCGCCTATTTTTGGTCTACAACGTTTATTCGATATAGTTAGAAAAAATAATGGTACAGTAGAAGATATAGCAAAAGCATTATCATATGCTATATTAGCTAATTATAGTTTAGGTTCTTCGTCATTTACTCCATTATCCGTAACAGTACCAACTTGGAATATTCCATTTTTACCAGGATCAATTAAAGATGAGATAGATGAGTCAGAAGCAACAGCAAAAATGGCATTAGCTGCTAAGCAGGCAGAAGCAGAAGCAGAAATAACAGATTGGCAAGAAAATGTAGGTCCTGGACCTGAACAACAAGATTTCTTTGATCGTATGTCTCAAGCATAGTAGTAAACCTAGCCTAAATGCCAGCTTAAACATATTTATTAAAAAGGGAATTTACTATGAAAAAAGATGGATTCGTAAAGTTATTACGTAGAATAATTAGGGAAGAAGTTCGTAATGCTGTTAAAGCAGAACTAAAACCTTTACTAAATGAAGTAGATGTTAAGAATCATGACATTAATCTTCATGAAGTAATGGACACACCTAATATAAAAAAACAACCAGTTTCAAAAAAACAATATACAAAAAATCCTATGTTAAATGATTTATTAAATGAAACTGCAAATACTCCGGCTAGCCAAGAATTGACAGATTGGAGCAAAATGGAATATAAGTCAGATATGGCAGAAGCATTTGGAGATGTAAGAAAAAAATCAGGACCAGCAATGCCATTAACTACTAAAGGTATTAATGGAGAAAGAATTGATATGAATAATGAAGCTGTAGCAACGACAGTTAATGCAATGACAAAAGATTATTCTGCATTGATAAAGGCTATTGATAAGAAAAATGGAAAAATGGGAACTATTAAATAATGGCTAGGCCAGTATATCAATATAGACCAATAAATGATACACCTGATCAAGCGATTGGAGTATTATTACCGTTAAATAAAGGAGCGGCAGGTAAATCTCCAACAGCTGATTATACAAATGCACCATCAAATGGATTAGGTGTATTTGAATCTTCATATACAACTAAAGAAGCAGTTGTGTCAAATCTTAAGAATTTAATTTTAACCCAAAAAGGTGAGCGATTTATGCAACCAACATTTGGGACAAATATAAGAAAAGTATTATTTGAGAATAACACAAATGATATACGTTCTATATTAAATGAAACAATAGAAGAAGATATTAAATATTGGCTACCATATGTTTCATTAAAAAATACTAGTGTGACGGCGTCTGCAGATATGCATTCATTATTTATTAAATTAGAATTTCGTATTACTTCTATAGGAGCAAATGTTGTAATTAACATTTTAGCAAATGAAAATGAATTTACTGTTTCAGATGTAAGTGGCGAAGAAGTATTAACAGAAGTAGGATCTATTAACACTGATACAGCATTTGGATTAGGCGCAGGTGGTACTTATTAAAGAATAAAAGAGAAAGGTTAAATAATGTCAGATTTAGTTAAGAAAGATATAAAATACTTAAATAAAGATTTTGCTCAGTTTCGACAAAACTTAGTAAACTTTGCAAAAAATTATTTTCCAGATACATACCAAGACTTTAATGAGTCATCACCGGGTATGATGTTTATGGAAATGGCAGCATATGTAGGCGATGTATTGTCATACTATACTGATTCTTCTTTCAAAGAGTCGATGTTATCATCAGCTGAAGAATCTTCTAATATATTAATGTTGTCACAATTGTTTGGATATAAGCCTAGATTAAATACACCTGCAACATGTAATATTGACGTATTTCAATTAGTACCAGCAAAAGGTACAGGAACAACAGCGGTGCCGGATATGGCATATGCGTTAACAGTTGCAGCTGGTATGGAAGTTTCAACAGATGATGGGATTGTATTTCATACGGAAGAGCCTGTAGATTTTAATCAAGATCCAGACATAACTGTTTATGAAATAGATGGTTCTGGAAATGTTGCTAGATATCTTTTAAAGAAAGTTGTTAAAGTAATATCAGGTGAGATTAAAACTGCAACATTTGAATTTACTGACCCTAAACCATATGATAAAATTATCCTTCCAGAAAATAATATAATTGATGTAATATCAATGACAGATGCAGCTAATAATAAATGGTATGAAGTAGATTATTTAGCACAGGATACTATTTTACAAGATATAGCAAATATTCCATTTAATGATCCGGACTTATCACAATATAGATCAACAGTACCATATATTCTTAAATTAAGAAAAACAGCTAAGAGATTTGTTTCAAGGGTACGTGATGATGAACGAATAGAATTATTATTTGGGTCTGGAGTATCATCTGATGCTGATGAAGAGATTGTTCCTAACCCAAGAAATGTTGGACATGGTCTAGAATATTTAAGACGTACAACAACTAGTACTATTGACCCATCTAACTTTCTTTATACGAGTACATATGGAATTGCTCCATCAAATACAACATTAACTGTTAAATATTCATATGGTGGGTCGACTGCTGAAAATGTTAGTGTTAGTTCTATTATTAATGTTGATAATGTATCGTATTTAAATGAGACGGGTCAAGTTGATTTAACAACTTCAAAAGCTTCTTTAGCAGTAGTTAATAATGAATCTGCAGTAGGTGCTCGACAAAAACAAAATTTAGAGTCAATACGTCAAAATGCAGTAGCAACATTTGCTGCACAAAGCAGAGCAATTACAAGAGAAGATTATATTGCTAGAGTATATTCAATGCCGGGTAGATATGGTGCGGTATCTAAAGCATATATAATTGGAGATTCACAAATAAACACAGAAGATAAAACATATCCATCTGAAACAATAATGAATCCGTATGCGTTAAATTTATATATTTTATCTGAAGATGCTAATAATAATTTTATAGAAGCTAATAATGCTCTTCAAGAAAATTTAAGAACATATATATCACAATACAGGATGTTAACAGATGCAATCAATATAAAAGCAGCATTTATTATAAATTTAGGAATTGAATTTGAAGTTATACCTAAACCTAATAATAATTCAAATGAAGTGGTGTTGCAATGTATTGATAGATTAAAAACAATATTACATAATGATCGTTTACAAATAAATGGACCATTAGATATATCAGGTATTATATCTGACTTAGACCGTTTGGAAGGTGTGCAAAGTATTCCATCTTTTGAATTTATTAATCTTCATGAAGTAAGTAAAGGCTATGCCGGCAATGAATATGACATATCAAAAGCTATAAAAAATAATATTTTATATCCATCATTAGATCCAAGTATATTTGAAATAAAATATCCTAATGCAGATATAAAAGGAAAAGCAGTTAAGCCATAAGGGATAAATTATGTATAGAATATATTACGCAGAACGAGATACAACATTATACGAAAAGCACCCAGATCAGAATACTGGGATTGATCAAATATTAGAACTAACAAAAATAGCATCGGGTTCTAGATTGGATGGATTTATACAACCTCGTACTTATAATAGTCGTATTTTAATAGATTTTGGTTCTGAGATAACATCTTTATCAGCTTCGGTATCAGCAGGTGATATACCAATGCCAGATACACATAGTTTATCGTCATCAGTGTATATAAATTTACATGCTTCTGATGCATCAGAATTATTACAAAATTATACAATAAATGCATATCCAGTATCACAATCATGGACAAATGGTAACGGCCATTTAAATGATACTCCATATTCTAAAATAGGAGCTTCATGGTTACATCGATCAGGTGATGCTAGCATAGGAAGTGCAGTAGATTGGAACACAGGATCTGCAAACAGTGCTGCAGATGGTGTAGGTGCAACAGAAGCAGAAGGCGGCGGTACTTATATTATCACTGGAATTGATGGAGGTATAGGTAGTCAACATTTTGTGAATGAGAAGCCAGATATAAGAATGGACGTTACTCATATCGTAAGAGGGTGGATAGAAGGCGATCGTCCTAATTATGGATTCATAATAAAAAGACCAAGAGTAGATGAGTTGTCTGGTACAACATTAGGTTCATTAAAATATTTTGGTAGAGAATCTCATACAATATTTGTTCCGAGATTGGAAGTAGGATGGGATGATTCATCAGTAGCAACCACAGCAGGAATATCTAGTAACATATATGTTCCATATTTCAAAAATATTAAATCAGAATATAGAACGTCTGAAATTGCAAGATTTTATATAGGCGTTCGTCCAGAATTTCCAATCAAATCATATGCTACATCATCTTTCTATATAACAAATGATAGGTTACCAATATCAAGCTCTTATGAAATTATTGATTCAGTGACAAATGATGTTATTATAAAAGATGAAAAGGTATATAGTAATTCAACAACAAAGATATCAAATTATAATGAAGATGCCGATCCATCAGATGATATTAGTTTCTTTGACTTAAGAATGGATTCATTCATGCCGGAAAGATATTATAAAATAAAGTTAACATGTAGAAGAACAACAGATACACAAACATTTGATAACTTCTATTTCAAAGTAGTGAACTAATATGGCTAAGTCAGATAAAAAAGGAAATAATAGATTTACAAATGCAGCTTCTGCAGAAGATTTGGTAAATCAAGTTAATAATAATGATCTTCTTTTAAAGATAATGAAAGAAGAGTTTCCTGATGATCTATTTTATGCAGCAGGTACATTAGGACATGAATCTCCAGTAAAACAATCACGAAAAAGTTTTAAAGGTTTTAATTCAAATAAATCATTAAAAGATGCAACACGTAATCCAAATAACGTATTAGATGTAACAGCCCAAAGGGATGAATATGCTAGATATCAATTAGCTAAAGCGTTTCCAACTATAGATGAAGAAGAATTAGATGATCTATTAGATGAAGAATGGGATTATTTTGAAGATCCAGATGATCCGGAATCTGAACCTATAGTTATTGTACAAGAACCTAAACCAACAGGATTGTTTCTAGTAAATTCAGAAGCTGATTTACGTGATTATCATGATCTTTATATTAATGATGGACCTCATACAATTGAAGAAGATGATCCAAATGTAACAGATCGTATTTTCTGTGTGTTTTATGTAAATAATGGAATAGCATATGCGATACCAACATATAAAACATTAGAAGTAATGTTAGTTGAACGTGGTCTTACATATGATGCAATATCAGAAGCTACTCCAGAACAAATAAAAGATTTTGATTTATTGTTAGATGGTGAAGTTGATGAAGATAATATTGATTATGGAAACGAAAGTTTAGATGAAGACGGAGATGGAGAAGTAACACCAATAGAAGAGTTTAGAACACGATCATATCCAGTACGAGATAGTGATTGGAATTACCCAATAAGATACAGAAGTGGATATAGGCCTAAGTCACCGTTTTTAAGAGATCCAGGAGATTATATTAAACCTGAATCAGCACGTAGTGTCGATGGCCGACAAGGAGTTGATGCAGATGGCGAACCTATTATAGATGTTTGGCAAAAAGAAGATCCGGAAGATAGATATTTTGATCAAGTATTTCAAAAACAAACATATCGAGAAAGATTGAGAGAACAATACGAAGGAAAAATGATTGTAGGAGATTGGCCTACTCCGGAATATGATGGTTCAGAAATAACAATGGATACAGAGATTGCATCTGATGATGCGGTATTAAATGTACGTATGATGATCAATGGACATTGGAAATTTACCAGAGATGGTGCAGTTATGAAACTTTATGCATATTTAAATGATTATGATATTTCTGGATATTCTCCAGGTGATGCAGGACGATATGGACCAACAGGTTACATTCAGTTATTAATTGAAGCCGGAGGTTGTACGGTTGTAACACCTGCAGGAGGTAAAGATCGACAAAATGATGCATTAGCAGGTGATTCAGATATGTCACTTAGTAGAGATGCTGAACCATTATGGAATGCGTTTCCTCATATTGTTGATGCTGATGATGATGGGGAGAAGGGTGTAGATCGTGCAGAGTATCAAGAATATTTAGATAATTTTAATAATGGTGGTGCTCCATTTGATATAGAACATTTAAGACCATATGAACCACCTGGGTCTATAAAGTATTATCCTCAAAAACAATACCAAGATTTAGTAGCTCAAGCAATTGCACAAGAACAGATTGATGCTATTAAAGAACAAATATATGAAATATGGCCTGGTGTAGCATCTTTAATTCAAAATACAAAAATACAATTTGATGCGTTGCCAGCCGATTATGGAAAGTATGTTACGAGATTATTAGGTGATGGAAGTCCATTATATAAACTAATGATAGCAAGAAAGGGTAAATGGAAGTATATTAAAAAGAAGACCCTAGGAAAGGATAGAATTAAAACAAAAACATCTAGTAACAAATTATTTAAAGTTTGTAATAGAAAGTTGGGTATCAAAATGTCATTAAATGAAGGCCAAGAAGAAAGGCTAGTTAAAAATTACAAATGGATGAAAACAGTGCAGCGTGATAAATTTGCAGCATGGATGAGTGGTGGTGCAGCTGCAGGAATAGCTTCAGCGCCTGTTGCAGCCGGAGCCGGAGTTTTTATATCAGGTCAGATTAGTGTAGCAGCTGCAGCAGCCGGAGTAGCAGCATTTGAAGCTTCATTAATAGCAGCAGGAACTTCATTATTACCAGCCGTAACAGTTACAGCCACAGCACCAGCATTAGGAGCAACATTAGGAGCATTAGCAACCAATCCAATTACAATAGGCGCAGCTGCAATAGTTGGAGCATTCTTTTTAGCTGATAAAATTATTGGTGAAGTGCCAAACGATGAATATGATTTACCTCCATGGAGATTTATGGATGATAATTGGTATTTAAAAGCTTGTATTTATAATGAAATAGATGATTATGTAGAAGGGTTTAAGCAGGCAGCGGATGCAGCTGATACAATGATGCCATGGGTTGCTGGCATGATTGATCAAATGTATGATGGTATGGGTGATGTTGATGAAGCGTTGTTAAATGCTATGCAAGTTGAAGAGTTCGAAGGAATATATGAATATCTTTTAGCTATCCAAAAGTTATGTGATGAGTTAAATGATTCCGGATTATATGCCCAAGGTGTAGATTTACAAAGTGAAATTGATGCATACCTAAAGAAACAATTAAAAAACCAATATAATGCAATACAATATTTAAGAAAAAGAGTTTATAATAAAGGATTACTTTTTAAGAAGAGACAGAAATATGGTATAGTATGGCCGAAAGGACCACAGAACATCTTGAACACATATGTGCCAGGTTGTAAGTTTGACAATTATATACCAAAGGTGTAAGATATGGCATTAGATAGATTTTCAAATATAAAAGAAATACAAGAAACTAACGGAGTAGTACGTGGTATAGACTGGAATCAAGAAGATTTAGATATTCTACAATTAGATGTTAAAAACGTCACCCCTACTAGTAAACCAATTGTAGAAATACATTTATATACTATAGGCGAAGAGTCATTATATATCACCGGTGGGTGTATAGATGATTTTGAAGTTAAAAATGATAAATTACATATTAATTATGGTAAGGCATGTGAATCTCTAGGAATAGAAAGAGGTCAGTTTGAAGTAGTTGTTAATGTGTATAGAGATTTATTAGGATCAAAAGATGAGCCTGATTTATATATAAAAGAAATATCTGAGGACCGTAAAGAGGTGTGGATACAATCTTTACCAGGTACAGATTTAGATGTTGATAAATATCTTAATAGCTTTGGTCAAGGAGAATATACAGAAGTTGTATATCAAACAACAACTGATGGTGAAGGAAATGAAGTACAAGTTTTAGATGATGATGGTAAGCCTGTAGTATTAAGTACTACCGATCGTCCTATATCCGATGATATAGCTTTAAACTTTGGTAAAAATAGTATCTATAGAATCATTAACCAAAAAGATTGGTCTGAAGAAAATGATTTTGTAGTTAGATTATATAAACCATTAGCAGATGATATAGAAATTAAAACTAAGTTATGGACTATTGAACAATTATCAGATGCTTATATTGATAATATAAATTTAATAGGACCAGAAGCTGAGTCAGAAGCATCACGTACGTTACTAGGACCTAATTTTGATATAGACATAACAAAAGGAACTATAACAGAAACAGACTTTAATTCATGGAATCAATTATTAGATGCTAATACATCTACATCTCAACAAATAATTGATAGAATATTTTCAGGCTCATTAGGTAATGAATTAAATATTGATTATTCCGGAATGCAAAATTTTGTCCATTTTTCATCTGCAAAAGAAAGAATTGATAATTTTAAATATAAATTAGGACTAATAGAATATTATGATAGACGTGTCTTAACATTAGATGAGGCAACTGGTACTGATAATGATTCGTTGCAAGGTAATATTATTACCAATCAACGACGACGTGATGATGTTATAGGATCATTTGATGGATTTGAAAGATGGTTATATAATGAACCAACTAGTAGTTTATTTACTGATCATTCTGTTTATAATGATAATAACAATACAGATGGTATATATGGCGCTGAAGGAGGATTTCTAGGAGCAAAAAAATATCGTTTAGAAGCATGGCCAAAATATTTATCAGGTAGCAAATATTATTTACACCATGTTACATCTAGTTTAGGTGAAGCTTGGTATAATGGTTGGTCGACATCTGCTTCATTTTATGATACTGAAAATAACAATGCATTAGTAAATACAATACCTGAACATATTAGATTAGATCCTAATAATAGTGAATATGAATTATTTGTTAATATGATAGGACATCATTTTGATATATTATATTCACATATAGAAAATTTAACAAAAGTTAGTAAGCCTGAAGAACATTTCAAATTAGGTCAGACAAAAGATACATTGTATCAAGTTGCACAATCTATGGGATGGTCTTTAGAAAATGGTAAACAAGCATCTCAATTATGGCAATATAAATTAGGAATAGATTCAGGATCTGGAGCATATCAAACAACAGGTTCATTATTTTCTAAGTCTGACGAAGCTATAACAACCGAGGTTTGGCGTAGAATAGTTAATAATTTACCATATTTACTTAAAACAAAAGGTACTACAAGGTCGATCAAAGCGTTAATGAATACATATGGTATTCCTCAGACTTTGCTAAGCATTAGAGAATATGGAGGTCCTAAGGTAGATGAAGATACTCCTACTTTAATAGAAGATAGATTTTCGTACGCATTAAAATTTAACTCCGGGAGTGGGCAACGTGCACAAATACATTTTGCAAGAAGTCCTTATTCAGCCTCAATTGGCACATGGGGATTAGCTGATAATTTTATTACTACGAATATAGGCAATCATGATGCAAATGAAAGGCCTGCAGATACAATAGAATTTAGATTTAAGCCTGCTACTAAAAATAGTATGTTATTGTTATCTCATGGTAGTAAGGGAACAACTGATAATGTATATTGGAATTTAGGAATACAATATACCGGGTCTTATAGCGGTAGTGATCAGTACGGTAGATTATTTATGCAATATCGTACAAGGGGAGGAGATGCTACGAATGGTACAACAACAACATTCTCTGATTATGCTCCTGTATATGATGGAGAATTTTGGAATACTAGAGTATGGACATCATTTCCATTTGTAACTAGTAGTTTTAATACATCAAATGCACATATACCAACCATATATTATCAAACACAAAAAGCTTCTGATTATATAACAGATAAAGTTATTCATCGTACATCCGGTTCTTTATATGTAGGTTCAGGTTCTAATGCTGCTAATGGAGATACATTAAGAAAATATTGGTCAAGGCCAGATGAAGATGGGTTACTTTATATAGGTGGTGAGACAGGAAGTGGACTTATAACACCTTTAGTGTTATCGACCTTTAGTGGATCTATTCAAGAATATCGTGAATGGATGGAAATATTAGATCAAAAGACATTTGATTTACATACAACAAATCCAACATCATATGTTTCGTCAATATCGCCTACATCATCATTTGATACTTTAGTAAGACATTATCCATTTGGGACTGATTTAAATGCAATAGATCATTCAACAGGGCCTGGAATATTTATTTCGTCTAGTCATCCGAATTCAACGTTAACTGATTTTTCTCCACCTTATCCGGATGGAAATAATTCATATGGGTCTGCTTCACAATTTTCTACACCAACTAATACTGAAAGAGGAAATTATGAACCAATTGAAGAAACATATTATATACAAGGTGTATCATTAGGTGGTAATGTTCCTAGGTCTCAAAAAATAAGATTAGAAGAAAATGAGTTGATAAGGCGATTGTCGCCAAAGTCGTCTGGAGAAAAATCTAGATTTGATAGAGCGTCTATTGATACAAATAAATTAGGGTTATTTTATTCTCCGGCTGATCAACTTAATAAAGACATATTTAATCATATTGGAGATGTAGCATTAGATGATTTTGTTGGAGATCCTGATCATGAAATAACATTTGATTATCCAGATTTATCTAGTTTTTCACAAGAGTATTGGAAAAAGTTTAATGATAAAAATGATTTAAATGCATATTTGAGAGTATTTAGTCAATTCGATTTTGCTTTATTTAATCAAATTAAACAATTATTACCAGAAAGAATTGATGAGGCGATGGGATTGATAATTGAGCCGCATGCATTAGAAAGAGCAAAAGTACTTTTAACAAAACGTCCAGAAAAAGAACCTTTACATTATGATGCTTTTGTAGCCGGCACAGTTGCAACTGCAAGTGGTGATATAAAACCATTATCTGCTAGTATTGATATGCCACATAAATATATACAAGCAAGTTCATCTGGTATTCATGCTGGATCATATGGATATTTAGATGGAGGAAATTATGTAGCTAATTTATCCGGATCACAAGGTGGATTGCCAGGAGGTGATCCATATGATGGAACAGTATATAAACATATATACACATTGTTTCCGTATAAAGTGAATCCAACAGCTGCAGCAGCATTAAACCTACCAATGGAAATAACCGGTACATTAAGTCCATTAACTTATTCTCCAACAGGTAGTGTTATTTTAAAACAAAGAATTAGTACTGAATTTGACAAAGTAATTTTTCATTATGGTACAGGTTCAGCTGATTCAAAATATGCAAAAGATTGGAATAGAGCAACTAGTCAAAGTTTAGGAAAATCGTATAGTCAAAGTTTAACTCCATTAGATGGATATCGTGATGACTTTTTTCAGATGACAGAAAATGCTCGATATTTAGGATGTAGAATGACGGGGCCTGGTATTAATATTGGTAGTACTATTAGTGCTATAGATAATAAACCTGTTATTGAGGTATTTGAAACCAATCCAAATACATTAATATTTAAGAATGAGCCAAATGCTTCAAATCCAGGCAATCTAGAAGTTAGATAAATCAATGCATAAGCATATTTATTAAAAAGAAGAATATAAAGGGATAAACCATGGGATATTTAAATAATTCAACAATTACGGTCGATGCCATACTAACTAAGAAGGGAAGAGAACTTTTAGCTAGGGGTAGAGATGAGTTTAAAATTACGCAATTCGCGTTAGCAGATGATGAAGTCGATTATGATCTATATAATCCAGACCATCCATTAGGTACAGCATATTATGGTGCTGCTATTGAGAATATGCCTATTGTAGAAGCATTGGCAGATGAAACACAAATGTTAAAATATAAATTAGTAACATTGCCTAAAGGAACTGCACGTATCCCTGTAGTGAGAGTAGCACAAAGCACAATTGAATTGAATGCAAATGAAAGTACTACAATTACTCCATCAACTGTTAATTTTGGTGGCGGAAATAGAAGATTTGGTTATACAGCAATTTTATCTGATTCAGATGTTGCTGATATAGTTGCAACAAGAGGTGCAAGAAACCAAGCTGCTTCAGTTCCACAATTTATAGGAGATTCGGAAGCGGCACAAAGTATCACAGTATCCGGAACGCAATTCGAAATTACAGCAAAAGAATTATTAAAAGGTGATAGAACTATTACAGTATTATTTATAGGAAATGAAACGGGTGGTAGAGCATCTGTTACATTAACAGTTAAGAAAGTTGAGGTTGCGACTGCAGCAATGGCTGGATTACAATCTTAAGGAAGATAAATTATGGCAATATATAACAGAAGAGTAATGAGAAGAGGACCGGTAGCATTTAGGAGAGGCCCGGTTTCTGCTACATCACAAGTAGAGAATTTGGCTAGACAAATGGCCAACCAAATTATAAGAGAGCGTGAGAGAGCAAAACAACGTCAAAAATTAGGAAGAATATTTACTACATTTGATCCTACTGATGATATTTTGCCTAACAATGTTGAAATAGTAACGCGTGGCTTATTTGCTGGTAATACTGGTAGTTTAACTACAATGTTTACTTCTTCTAATTTAAGTGCAACTCAAAAAACATATTTCCAAGAATTATATTCAACAAATGATCCTGCTTTAAGTACAAATGCAAATAGTGAATTATCTATTGCATATGGTCATTATCATGGATCAGGTTCAAAAGATTTAACAGGTAATTTAAATAATGATACTCCAACTAGAGCTATTTATAAACAATATGCTCAATTATTATTACCACCTAATGATAAAAAGTTTACTTTTAATGGTGTAGATTCTGAAGAAATTTATATATTAAACTTTAATCGTGCTAGGATGAGAGAAAAATTAGATCCAGGTAACTTTGAATTAACATTAGCCCAATTATCAGGGTCAATGGCAAATAGTACAGTGTTTAATGCTGCACATACAGGATCACATGTGAGATTAGCCGGAACAGGACATGCATATCAAATCATTGATGATTCATCATTAACATCTGGTGGTAGTATTGATGAAGGAGGATTGGTATATAATTTAGTATCTGGGTCAATTGATGAAGGTACAGTTATTTTTAATTCTGCTACACCAGTACATTATGGGTTGTTATATCCACAACATGGAATTGCAATTTTAGATGGAGATACATTAAATAAAACATATGCAAACGGAGGACTTAATTTTAATAGTGTTACAGCGTCAGGTGTACAGGGTGATAATGCAATGAAATTATTTACATCTGTATCTAGTTCTAATGATTTAATGCCAGCCGGAATGAATGGTGGTATTCAAGCAAGATCTGCAGAACAAGTTAAATCAACATATTATTTTGTTAGAATTAAAAATGCAGAATATAATTATTCTAATAATCCTTCTTTTGTTACAGGTTCATTAGGAGAGATATTCTTTAGTACAATGATTAATGATCCGCAAGTATATATTACAACAGTAGGATTATATAATAGACGAAGAGAATTATTAGCAACAGCAAAAGTATCTCAGCCATTATTAAAAAATTATACAAGAGAAGCTCTTATTAAAGTTAAGTTGGACTTCTAAATTAAAATTAGTAAGATGATATGCCAATTATTCCATCAGTATTTCAGCCAATTAGAAGCAATGATTATCAACAAAGACCCTTTAAAGTTTACAAACGATATCGGATAAAGTCTGTTGATCATACTACTAGCAGCGGCTATTTTCGACATGAAGCACTCTTTCGAAGAAATACACCCCATATATTAGCAGACACAGGCGAAGGCGTTAGTGGTACAAATATATATTTAGTTAATGCAGATGATAAAACTAATCAACATGTTGTATGGAATACAATAAACCACAGATATTATAAAAATAACAATCCAGCCGGCGCTAAAGATTTTTTAGATATTGAATTACAAGAAAGAAATATATGGCATTCGGCGTCAGTATTTACAGCACCATATGGACAAGTTGGTGAAAAAATTAAACATGGAACTTATGAAGTAACAGCCTCTTTAGGAGGAACTACATTTCATTTATATGATGATGCTAGTGGTAATTTACGAGACCCATTAATTGAATCATCTAGTTTTGCATCTTCTAGTAGAAATTTCTTTTATATGTCGTTTAACGATATGTATCAAAAATATAATGACTTTGATGATATTGAAAATGCAGTAGCATATTCTGGAAGTGGTATTACTTATAGATTAAACTCTGTTAAAAAAATATGTTCAGCGCCTAATGGAATAAATCTTTTACCAGGAATTAGAGTTACTGGTTCTGGAGATTTTCAACATGTTGATTCAGGTATAGCAGCACAATTTCGTGATGGATCATATATACGTATACCTCATGATAGTAAATTTGATAGATTTGGTAAATGTGATGACTGGACAATTTCATTATGGCATTCGCCAGCAAATGATACAGTTATACAACATTCTGAATTATTATCTAAATATGCTGTAACAGAACAAAATTATCGTGATAAAATAGATTTGAAACGAAAATTTCGTGATGTTATAACTAACCGAGTTACTTCATATGAAACTGCAAAGACTCCTTTTATTATCACTACTGACCGTAATGCTGATTCTAATCAAGTTTATCATTTTTATTCATCAGATGGTGGCGAACAATTGCATATTTCATCATCAACAAATCGTACAATAAAACAAACAGGATGGAATCATATAGCAGTACGTAATTCATCTTCAATATGTGAATTATTTATTAATGGAACATCTGTTGGTAGTACATCTGGATCAATTCCGGAGGGGGTTGTAGCAAATTATTCCGATATAATGATTGGCAGTGTAGATGGTAAGCCAACTAGTTCATTAGCATCAGATGGAATAAATGATATAGCGGAAATTAGAATGTATGATTATGCAGTTGATAGTACAGGATTAAATTCATTATCAAGTCGTAATTATACATCAGGCTCTTGTTATCAAACAAATGTAGTTGGAAATGTGTTTTATAAAAATGGACAAATAGTAATATCATCTCCTATGCCAAAATATCATACCGGATCAGGAGTATTTCAGAATGAGTGGGAAATAGCATATCGAGGAACACATACAATTTATGAAAATGAATGTTTAGTACGTGTGCCAAAAGATCAATTTAATGTAACTATGAATCCTACATCAACATATAGACCGGCTACGGTAGGTGAAGTATGTACGACAAATCAATCAAATGTCCCACCGGGTGAATTAAGGAAAGGGTTATTTATCTCCGGCACTTTAAAGCCTTATATTACTACAATTGGATTATATGATGATAAATGTCGTATGATAGCAACCGCAAAATTAGCACAACCTATTCAGAAGAATCCAGATGTTGATATGAATTTTGTTGTTCGTTGGGACTACTAGTATATTTATAATAAATAGGGAATAAGTTATGGCATGGAGATCAAAATCCAAATTGCGTGCAAATGCAATTAAACATGGTTACAGGAGTGGGTTCGAGCATAAGGTATCAGACCAATTAAAAGAAAACAAAATTAAGTTTGAATACGAAACTACAGTTATAGATTATATTAAACCAGAAACTAATCATACATATACAATTGATTTTACATTACCAAATGGAATATTAGTTGAAACAAAAGGAAGATGGGTTCTTGAAGATCGTAAGAAACATCTATTAATAAAAAAACAACACCCAGAATTAGATATCAGAATGGTATTTCAGTCTTCAAAGACAAAGATAAGGAAAGGGTCAAAAACTACTTATGC